>Ga0255047_10000474_pt1 | contig 33188 bp, 36 predicted proteins | sample JV7_2_1_MG_FD_183640 | JGI IMG/M metagenome (GOLD analysis project Ga0255047, IMG submission 183640) | Seawater microbial communities from Jervis Inlet, British Columbia, Canada - JV7_2_1 | ecosystem: Environmental > Aquatic > Marine > Inlet | place: Canada: British Columbia | collected 2016-10-06
GCTGAACGCCGAACTGCCCGTCATCCCTGCGAGCAACCAGAAATTGCTGGTGGCGGCCGTGGCGCTCGATGTGTTGGGCACCGACTACCGATTCAGGACCGAGCTACAGTCGCCGCCTCCGACCGCTGGCGTGATCGCCGGTGACGTATACGTCGTCGGCGGTGGCGATCCCGTGCTGCGAACCGCGGAGGTGCCCGACCCGCTGCGGTATCCGTCCTTCAACACGACCCGCTTCGAAGCGCTCGTCGACCGGATCGTATTCCTGGGGATCACCGCGATCGACGGCAACATCATCGGTGACGGCAGCCGTTACGACGACGAGTTCCGGGCACCGAGTTGGGGTAGCGATATCACCAGCATCGACGCCGGACCGTACGATGCCCTGCTGGTGAACGACGGGCTGATCGCCAACGGCAACTACGGGCTCGACCCCAGCCGCTCGGCCGCTCGGATCTTCTACGACATGGTCGTCGCCAGGGGAATCACGATCACCGGCTCACCTGCCAACGAATCGCGACCCGTCGATGCTGGATTCACCACGTTGGCGCTGGTCGAATCGAGGCTGCTGACCGAGGTACTGGTCGAGATGTTGCACACGAGCGACAACAACACCGCAGAGATGCTGGTCAAGGAGATCGGTTACATCACCGCAGGGCAAGGAACCCGTGTGGCCGGCCTGCAGGCGATCCGTGCAACGCTCGCCGGATGGGGCGTGGCGCTCGACGGTGTCGAACTCCACGACGGGTCGGGTCTCAGCCGTGACAATCGAATCACCTGTGCAGCGCTGACAGCGATCATGTCGTCGACCCCGGTCTCCAACGAACTCCGGGATCTGCTCCCGGTTGCGGGTCGCGACGGCACGCTGGCCCGCGAGTTGCTCGGCACGCAAGCCGAAGGCCGGCTGCAAGCCAAGACCGGGACCCTGACCGACGTCAAGGCGCTCACGGGGTCGCTGCCGTCAGACAGCAGGGTTCAGGTCGATTTCTCACTGGTGCTCAATGGCGAGGGCGTCGACCAGCCGGCGGAGTATGAGCCGGTCTGGAAACGCGTCGTCGCCCTGATCGACGACTACCCAATCGTGATCGAACCCGATCTCGAACCGTTCACGCCGCGCTGACGCCGGCGCGCCGCTGTGCCCTGGCCCAGCCGAACGGGTACCGGTGCATTCCGAGCTGGTCAAAGACACGGTGGCTGTACTGGATTTCCGTCGTTCGTGATATCGCCGACGAGATGGCGACCGGCAACGGATCCAGCAAGCCGACGTCCTATTACGCCGACGTCTCGACCGTAACGGCCGCGGTGGTGCAGGAGGCCAGCGCGTCGGTGAACTACGTGAGCGAGACGGTCTTCGACGGAGAGGAACCCGAGCACGACTTGCCGGCCGCCTTCCCGCCTGATCGCCGGGGCGGCTCGCTTGGGTGTTCGCACAAGTAGCCCGGAGGGTATTTGCACGCTTGGGCGGCGATCCACTATGTTCACGCCCGGGTTCCAGTCCGCGCCTCAGCGGGGCTGGACAGGGGAGTAATCAAAACGACCGGTTGTTATCGGCGTCGCCGGCCCCGGCGGGCTGGTGACCCAGGAACGCGAGGCTCCGTGAAGGTCACCGATGGCGCTCTGCACGTCGTCAATCCGGTCGACCTCCGCTTCCAGTGGAAGGACGTGAACTCCAATCTTTTCGAGATGCCGGTTCCCGCCGGAATCCTCGATTTCGGTCTGAAGAACTCCATCTCGGTCCGCGAGAACGGGATGGTCATGGCGCCGTCGGCGCCCCGCCTCTGCTTCGAGGTCGCCAGGGACGCCAAAGAAGACGGGACGGGGTACCGGATGTGAGTGGACGCGCCGTGGACGCGAGCGAGGGATCGAACATGGCCGACATCTCCGGAAAGGTCGCGGTCGTGACCGGTGGCTACAAGGGGCTCGGCGTTGCGATCTCGCGGGCTCTCGCCGGGGCCGGGGCCCGGGTCTCGATCTGGGCGCGGGACCTGAGCGCGATCGACCCGGTCGCGCGCGAGCTCGGGGCGCAGGCAGTCAGGTGCGACGTCCGCGACCCAGCTGACGTGTACCGGGCGATCGACGTCACCGTCGCCGAGCTGGGCGGCGTCGACGTCATGGTGGCGAATGCGGGGCACCCGTCCGTGTTCAAGTCGTTCCTCGACGTCACCGCCGAGGACTGGGCCGCCATTGTGGAGACCAACCTCGGGGGCGTGTTCCGCACGACGCAGGCGGCCGCCCGACAGATGGTGGCTCAGGGGAGGGGCGGTAAGATCATCGTCATCACGTCGATCCGCTCAGGTCGTGGGGCGCCGCACGCTGCTGAGTACGCTGCGAGCAAGTCCGGCGCCGAGGGACTCGTTCGGGTCATGGCGGTCGGGCTCGCGCCGCACGGGATCCAGGTGAACGCGGTGCGCCCGGGCTGGATGGCGACCGAGATGACCGAGGCGTTGCGCGCGAACGACGCTCTCTCCGACGCGCTGATCCGGCAGGTGCCGGCTAGGCGCTGGGGACAACCGGAGGACGTTGCCGGCATCGTCCTGTACCTCGCCTCGAGTGCCTCCGACTTTCACACCGGCGACGTCATCACCGTGGACGGGGGTTTCATGGCCGGCGACCCCCTCGACCCCACCCAGTACCTCGAAGAGGCGTCGGCCGCGGCCGCACGATCAGGCGGGTGAGGGGAAGCGCATGGCCATCCAATACGTGTCGGAGGACGCTCGGCACCGCGTCGGCGCGGCACCAGGAGACCTCGATGGCGAGGTGATCGGTGCGCTCCTCCTCGGCGACCTTGACGAGGAGCAGGGGTACTTGGGGCAAGGGATCGAGGTCGAGCAGACCCATCACGAGCCTCGCCGCGTCGGCGATCCTCGGGGCGTGGTTGTTCACGCAGGTCGATCACCGGGCGTGGGTGATCGGGCGGCAGAAGCACGGGCCGGAGGCTACGGTACCGATGAACCTGTTGGTCCGGTAGCGCGGGGCATGGTCAAGGTGCTCACCGAGGAGCAGGCTGCGCTGCTCGTGCGAGACGGCGACGTCGTCGCCGTCTCCGGCTGCGTGTCGAACATGGTCCCAGAGCGCCTGTGTGCGGCGCTCGAGCAGCGGCACCTCGAGACCGGCCACCCCGTGGACCTCACCGAGTACCACCTGCACATCTACGGGCTCGGCCTCGACGCCGGTCTCGAGCACTTCGCCCACGCCGAGATGACCCGGCGAGTCATCGGCGGATCGTTCGCCCCGCCTTACTGGTTCAAGGGCTCCCGCATGGCGAAGCTCGTCGCCGACGACGAGATCGAGGCGTTCGTGATCCCCGCCGGGGTGATCGCGGCGATGTTCGCGCAGACCGGGGCGGGGCGGCCCGGCGTGCTCACGAGGATCGGCTGGGGCACGTTCGTCGACCCGAGGAACGGAGGAGGAAGGATCAACGAACGGGCCCGGGCGTCGGGCCATCGGACCTGCGACCTGGTCCGACTGGGCGACGAGGAGTGGCTCTTCTACTTCGCGCAGCCGATCGATGTGAGCTTCGTGCGGGGCACGGTTGCCGACGAGGACGGCAACGTCTCGTTCGAGGACGAGCCGATGTACCAGGCGGTCGTGTCGCAGGCGATGGCGACAAAGGCGTCCGGCGGCACGGTCGTCGCGCAGGTGCGCCACCTCGTCGAGCGCGGCTCGCTTGATCCTCGGCTCGTTCGCCTTCCGTCGATCCTCGTGGACGCGGTCGTGGTAGTGCCGGAGCAGCGCCAGTTCGAGTATGGCGTGCACGGCGACAGCCCGGCGCTCAGCGGCAGTGCGCGCCTGGTGACGCCGGCCGTGGACGACCCCGGCTTCTCCGCATCCCGGATCGTGGCCCGGCGCGCCGCGCTCGAGATGGTCCCGGGGCAGATCGCCAACCTCGGCGCGGGTATTCCGGTATTCGAGCTGCCGGCGATCATCCACAGCTGGAGACTCGAGCACTACATCGACTTCACGATCGAGCATGGCTCGCTTGGGGGTACCAACCTGGGTGGAATGGTCACCGCGACCCACTGGAACCCAAGCGCGATCATCGACTCCAACCTGATCTTCGACTTCTACGCCGGAGGCGGGCTCGACATCGCGTTCCTCGGCGCAGCGCAGGTCGACGGCGCCGGGAACGTCAACGTGACGAAGTTCGGAGACACCGTCGTCGGCGTCGGCGGGTTCATGGACATCGCCCAGTCGGCGAGGAAGGTCGTGTTCTGCACCACGTTGCGCCATGGCGGCCTCGAGGTCGAGATCGTCGACGGCGCGCTCCGGGTGGTGCAGGAGGGCCGCAACCCGAAGTTCGTCGGGATCGTCGAGCTGGTGTCGTTCGCTGCCGACTGGGCGCGGCGTACCGGCCAGGAGGTCATCTATGTCACGGAGCGTTGCGTGTTCCGCCTGGCCGAGCATGGCCTCCTCCTCATCGAGGTCGCGCCGGGGGTCGACGTGGCCCGTGACGTCCGGCCGGCGGTCGGATGCGACTTCGAAGTGAACCGTGAGCTCACCACAATGCCCGAGATCGTCTTCTCAGACGAGGACCTCGTCCACCCCGTGAGGGGCCGGGAGGTGGATAAGTGAACGTCACCCTCACCCGGGAGGACCACGTCGGCATCCTCACGCTCGACCGCCCGCCCGCGAACGCTCTCGATGGTGAGCTCGCGGCGGGAATCGAGCAGGTCCTCCGGACCATCGAGCGCGACCCCACCGTCCGAGTGCTGTTGATAGCGAGCCGCGTGGAGCGGTTCTTCATGGCGGGCGGCGACATCAAGAACTACGCGACACTCTCGCCCGACGGGCTGGTCGACACTGTGCGCGGGTACCGCGACCTGTTCATGCATCTGCACCGCCTCCCGATCCCGACGATCGCGGTCGTCGATGGATATGCGACAGGCGGCGGCGCCGAGCTCGCACTGGCGTGCGACCTCCGGGTCGCGTCGGAGCGGGCGCGCATCGGCGTGCCCGAGATCCTCATCGGTGGATTGCCCAGCGCTGGCGGGACACAGCTGCTGACGCGGACCGTCGGCTACGCCCGTGCCGTCGAGTTGATGCTTTCGGGGAGGTCCGTCGGTGGCGAGGAAGCGGTCAGCATCGGCCTGGCGACGCATTTCGCCGCCGAAGACCCGATCACCGTCGCGCTGTCGCTCGCCCACGAGATCGCGGCGAAGTCGCCCACCGCGGTGCGGTGGATCAAGCGGTGCGCCCGATCGGTGTTCGACGCCGGTCTCTTTGTCGGCCTCGACGCCGAGGACCTCGCGACTATCGCCGTATCGGAGACGGACGAGTTCTGGCAGGAGGTACGGTCGTTCGCAGAGGAGCGTCGGCGGGCGACCGACCGGCGCACCACAACTGGAGGTCTGCCATGACGCCCTACAACGTTTCGATCGATGACGAGCGGTGCCACCTCGGCGATGTCGATCCACGCCAGGACCTTTGGGAGAACCACGTATTCCTCGTCCGGGGCCGGACGGGGATCGGCGAGGATGTGACGCTCTTCACCGGCTGCTACGTCATCAAGCAGGGGGCGGAGTCGCAGTACGTGTTCGACGGCAACGTTCACCAAACGACTTTGATCCACGGGAAGCACACCCGGGCCGAGAAGCAGCAGATGCACGACAACGACTTCGTCACGACCGGGTGGGAGCCGTCGGAGCACCTCCTGCCCGGCTCGATCGAGACGCGCGAGACAGGCGTCGGCGTCGCCTGGACGATCGGCGACCGGGTCTGCGACGACACGCCGCCGACGTGGTGCCTCCGCGGCCGCCACGGTGGCATCGACCTCGACATCGCACTGGAGGCACATGTCCCAGCCTTCTGGATGTACCCGTTCGACGGCCTCGCGGAGACCGGGGTGGGCTGGTATGAGGCATACCTGACGGCCAGGGGCACGATCCGACACGACGGACGCGACCTCGACGTCGCGGGCTACGCCTGCCATGAGCGCGTCCTGCTGACCCGAGAGCACGAGCCCCACCGCCTCATGGGCCGGGGGTTGTATTGGCAGCACCTCTTCGACGACCGGGTGCAGTGCTGGATGATGGCCTCGCCCAGCGCAGGGGAGGCGGTCGCCCACCTCGTCGTGGACGGTGAGACGTACGCGGCCGACGGTGAGGAGTCGGTCTCGGTCGAGGATCTCGCGTACTGGACGGACCCCCGGAGCTGGCTGCGGGTCCCGGTCTGCTGGCGCATCCGGGTCGCGACCGAGGCCGGCGACCTCGACGTGGTAGCACGCGCGTTCGCGCGTGCGTACTACCTGCGCAACGAGATCAAGGATGCCGTCCACATCCTCTACTGGTTTACCTCGGAGGCGAATGGGACGTTCACCAAGCGCGACGGGACGGTGATCGGGGTGGTCGACGCCCCCTTCGTCGCACACTCCAATCGCGTCCTGTTCGAGACCGCGCTCCCCTGAGCAGCGGGGGCGCGGGTCCCGTCACCGGAGACCTCACGTTGGACCGGCCGGTGTCGTCGCCTACGTGCAGGACGTAACAGAGGCGGCGCGGAGTTCGTAGCCGCCCCCGGCCGGTCGTGGCGCGGATCGGGCGCCTACCGATCCGCGTCCGGGCTGTGGAAAGCGACAACCGCCGGCAACGCCGGGCTTGCCCAACAGCCGTCGAGCACCGCAGGATGCAGGTGGTTCATTGTCCTGGGCGAGAGTTCTGGGCGAGTGGTTTGGGGGTTTGCGCGATGTTCGACAAGGGTTCCTACAACGTCTCGGTCAACAATGAGCGGCAGTGGCTGCCCGAGGTGCTCCCCGAGCAGGACATGTGGGAGAACCACGGCTTCGTCGTACGCGGGCGGACGGCCGACGGAGAGGACCTCACCTTATTCGTGTGCCTCTACGTCGTGAAGCGGGGCGGCGACGGTGAGGACTCGTACTACGCGATCCACGGCAACGTGAGCCAGACGATGCTGATCCACGGGAAGTACTCGACCGCCGAGAAGCAGCAGATGCACAACAACGACTTCGTCGCGTCGGGATGGGCTCCCGTCGAGCACCTCCCGTTCGGGTCGATCGAGACGGACGAGTCCGACGAGCGGGTGCTCTGGAAGGTTGGCAATCGCGTCTACGAGGACGCACCGCCCCGGTGGGCGATCCGGGGCGAGCACGCCGGGGTCGACCTCGACATCGAGATGGAAGCGCACGTGCCGGCCTTCTGGCTCTACCCGTTCGACCGGGTGAAGGAGGACGGGATCGGCTGGTACGAGGCATACCTGAAGGCCCGGGGCACGATCCGTCACGACGGACGCGAGCTGAAGTTCGAGGGCTACGCCTGCCATGAGCGCATCCGGATCACCCGCGAGCACGTCCCGGAGCGGCTCAAGGGCCAGGGCCTCCAGTGGCATCACCTCTTCCACGACCGCGTCCAATGCTGGATGATGGCGTCGCCGTCGATTGGCGACGCGTTCGCGTATCTCACCGTCGACGGGGAGACCTTCGAGGTCAAGGACCCCGCCCGGGTGCAATTCGAGGAGCTCGAACACTGGATTGACCCGAAGAGCTGGTTCCAGCACCCGTACCGCTGGCATGTCACCGTCGAGAGCGAGGGCGGGGTTCTCGATCTCGTCGCGGGCGCGTACGAGCGCGGCTACTACGTGTGGCCTCCCTTCAAGGCGACGACCAACATTCTCACCTGGATGACCGCCGACGCGATGGGGACGTTCACGAAGCCCGACGGCACCGTGATCAAGTTCTTCGAGGCGCCATACATGGCCCACTCCAACCGGGCCTTCTTCAACACATTTCAGCCGGGGTCGACCCAGTGACGGGACTCCGGGCGCGCACCGGTCTACCCGCGCTCGTCGTTTCCCCCGGTCCGTGGTGACGCTGCGGGCTCTTGTCCCGGCCTGGAACCGAACTGGCGACAGGAGCTGAGTAGTGGCGCGAGTGCCGGTTCTCACCCCTGAGGAGGCAGCCGATCTTGTCGCTTCGGGCGACACCGTCGCGGTGTCCGGATGCGTATGGAGCCTCGTGCCCGAACGCATCCTCGAGGCGCTCGAGCGGCGCTTCCTGGAGACGGGTTCGCCAGCCGATCTCGTGGAGATGCACATGCATGTCTACGGGCTTGGGCCGGGGGTCGGGTTGGAGCGCTTCGCCCACCGCGGCATGACAAGACGGGTCGTGGGCGGTTCCTTCGCGCCGCCCTACTGGTTCAAGGACTCGCGGATGGCAGGGCTCGCCCACGAGGACGAGATTGAGGCGTTCATCCTGCCGGCGGGCGTCATCTCCTCACTGTGGCGGGAGACCGGAGCCGGACGACCGGGGGTTCTCACGAAGATCGGTTGGGGCACGTTTGTCGACCCGCGCCACGGCGGCGGCGCGATCACCCCGATGGCGGAGACGTCGGGGTACCAGACCGCCGAGGTGATCTCGCTCGCCGGCGACGAGTGGCTCTTCTACCACTCGATCCCGATCGACGTGAGCTTTATCCGCGCCACCAGCGCCGACGAGGAGGGCAACCTCACCCTCGAGGACGAGCCCATCTACCAGTCGGTGCTTGCGCAGGCACTGGCGACGAAGGCATCTGGCGGGAAGGTCGTCGCGCAGGTCAAGCAGTTAGCGGAGGCGGGGTCGCTCGATCCGCGGCTGGTGCGGCTCCCGTCGATCCTGGTGGACGCTGTCGTGCTCGCACCACAGCAGCAGCAGTTCGAGTACGGCGTCCACGAGGACAGCCCGGCCTTCGTGGGTGCCCTCCGGCTGCCGCCGCCGCCGTGCGAGTTCCGGGCCCTGACCGCCGAACAGTGGGTGGCTTGGCGTGCCGTCCGGGAGATCGAGCCCGGGCAGGTAGTGAACATCGGTGCCGGGCTCCCCGTCCTCGAACTCCCCTACGTGTTCCGCACGTCCGGGATCGCGGACCGCATCCACCTGAGTGTCGAGCACGGTTCCCTCGGCGGGGTCAACCTGGGAGGCCAGCTCTGCCAGACCCACTGGAACCCGTCCGCGATTGTCGACTCCAACGACACCTTCGACTTCTACACGGGGGGAGGGCTCGACGTCGCGTTCCTCGGCATGGCGCAGGTCGACGGCGCCGGGAATGTGAACGTGGCGAAGGTCGGCGACTCGGTCGCCGGGATCGGCGGGTTCATGGACATCGCCCAGTCCGCTAGGAAGGTCGTGTTCTGCGGAACGTTCCGCCAGGGCGGCCTCGAGACGGAAGTTGTCGACGGAGCCGTCCGGATCGTGGAGGAAGGTCGCAACCCGAAGTTCGTCGAGGACGTCCAGCTGGTGTCGTTCAACGCGGACTGGGCCCGCCGGGCTGGGCAGGAGATCCTCTATGTCACCGAGCGCGCCGTGTTCCGCCTCACCGACGCGGGGCTGACCCTCACGGAAATCGCTCCGGGAATCGATCTCGACCGTGACATCCGTGCCCGAATGGAGTGCTCGTTCGCGGTCGCCCCCGACCTGAAGCCGATCGTCGTCCACATCCCGGAGGTTCCGCGTGCCTGAGCGCTGGTCGATGACCACGGCGGGCCACGTCGTCGAAGCGGGCCAGGTGAAACGCGCCGCGGACGCGGTCGGCGACCGCAGCCCGCTGCGCAGCGATCGGGAGTACGCGGTCCGGCAGGGCTACCGGGAGCGGGTCGCGCCGCCCACGTTCGTGGACTCGTTCAACCCGTTCTACGCCGGTGAGCCGTACCCGGTGGAACAGGAGTACCCCTACGAGTTCAGCGGCGGGGACGTGTACCACCTGTACCGCCCGGTGTGCGTGGGCGACGTGATCGACGTCTGCTCGTCCATCAAGGAGATCGAGGACCGCATCCGCAAGGACCGGAGGAGTCGCCTCCGCAGTGTCGTCTACGAGAAGCAGTATGTCGACAGGGAGACTGCCGAGCCGGTGGCGACCGTGCTGTGGACGTACGTGAACTTCGAAGGCAAGTCGACCGTCCAGGTGCCGGTGAAGTTCGCGGTGCCTACCCCACCCTGGGAGGAGCTGCCCCCGGCGGTGGACTCGCTCGACATGACGAAGATCGTGCAGTGGGCGGCGGCGATGGGCGACTGGGCGCGCCTCCACTACGACTACCCGTTCGCGACGCGCGAGCGGGGCCTGCGCGACGTCGTGGGCCACGGCCCGCGCACGACCGCGCTGCTCGCCCGGGTGCTCACCGACTGGCTGGGCCCGACGGGCCGGGTGGCGTGGCTCGAGACTCGCTACCGTTCTAGCACCTACCCGGGCGACGAGCTGACCGCCCGGGCGTGGGTGCAGCCCGCACCCGCCACCGACGTCGGAAATGCGTTCGATGCCCGTCTCGCGCTCGTCAACCAGGATGGGATCGCTGTGACCGAGGGCACCGCCCGCGTCGAGCAGGGCGCCGGCGCGCTGCCGTGAGGCGGTCGTCGGCACTCAACTCAGGGGTCGCGGTTCGCCTCAATACCGCCCAGTTAGAACGACAATGATGTAGGTAGGGAGGTTGGAGGGTGTCCCGCTTCTTGTCGAAGTGGGGTGGGGATCCCGATCTTGTTCAGGCGACTTCAGCGTGGTGGCCGGGTGTGACATTGTCGGGTTGGGCGGCCTTGGAGACCGACGCGATGAGGGTGGGCATATCGGCGTGGCCCTTGATGCGCCGGAAGGAGCGTTCGGCGTCGATGATGCCGGCTGCGATCCGGCGCTTCTTCATGGTGCCGTCACGCCAGTGCTTGACGCGGCTGGTGGTGGTGCGGGTCCGCTCAACATCCGCTCGAAGTTCGGCAATCTCGGCGCGTAATTCTTCGATGGCCGGTTGTTGGGTGCTGTATCGGTCATCTTCTTACTCCTTCTGGTTCTGGTTACTCTCCATGGCATGCTCAGCGATGACCTGGGGCTTTGGCCGTTACTACAGTTACTACAGCGCTAACCCGGGGGGTTCGTGATAGAAACAGGGCATGGTTGACGACACGCCAAGCACTCCTTCGCGCAGCGAACAGGCCTCGGTGGGCGAGGTGATCGACTATGTCAAGACCTACGCCAAACAGGAGACGGTCGGTCCGCTCAAGGGCGCAGCCCGTTGGATCGGCTTTGGAGCTGCCGGGGCGATCGCACTCGGCTTCGGATTGTCGCTTCTCCTGCTCGGTTCTCTGCGCCTGCTGCAGAGCGAGTCGTTCGGATTCGAGCGGCAGCGGTTGACGTTCGTCAACTACGCGATCGTGCTGCTGGTGTGCCTGATGCTGCTCGGCGTCACGTTGTGGCGAATCAACAAGACGTTCCTCAACAAGGAAGACAAGTGATGAGTAAGACCGAAAGCCAAGCGAAGATCGCACCCGAAGACCTCGAGAACAAGCTGCGCGCCTTCCAGGGCGATGTGCAGAGCAAGGTCGAGAGCAAGAAGAGCGCAGTGATGGCGATCGGCACCGGTGGCATCACGTTGCTATTGATCATCTTCTTCTTGATGGGCAAGCGAAGCGGCAGGAAGAAGACGACCCTTGTCGAGATCAGGCGTGTCTGACCGATGGCCCTGATTCCGCGCATGTTGCGGCCGTCGGTCTTGATCCGGCGCAAGGCACTGCACAAAGGTTTTCTCGGCCCCAGCACGCTGTGGAAGGTGATCGGCGTGGTCGTATTCGGAAAGAGCACGATCAAGAAGTTCTTCGGTAAGAATCCTGAGGTGATCGACGTCTCCAGCCTCGGGCCGGGCCGCGTGATGCAGGTCACAACCAGCAAGCCGCTCTCGCGCCGCCGGCGCCAGAAGATGGAGCGGGCGGGCGGCACGCCGCCGACCCTCAAGGGTGATCGGGCGCTCGGCCAACTGTGGGCTGATTCGAAGTCCCGACGCGCCTCGTGATCGTTCGCCTCCGTCAGCCGAAACGAGAGATCGCCGTCGACGGTGCACACACTGTCAACCATCTGCTCGATCAGCTCGACATGAACCGCGAGTCGTTCCTGGTGATCCGCAACGGCACCCTGGTGCCCGGCGATGGCCGACTCGAGCCCGACGACACGATCGAGATCCGTCCGGTCGTCTCGGGCGGATGACGACGGGCGTGGCCGGCATGGCCATCGGATGCGCCGAACAAGGTGTGAAGGAGGATGATGACGTCATCGAAGTGCCGTGTTTGCCGTGAGCCGGCGATCATCGATCTGCCGCGCCACAACGCCAACTTCTGTGCCGAGCATCTGCTGCAGCTGTGTCGCCGTCAGGTCGAAAAGGCGATTCACGACTTCGAGATGTTGTCGATCGGCGACAAGGTCCTCGTGGCCGTCAGCGGCGGAAAGGACTCATTGGCCGTCTGGGATCTCCTGCGAGAGCTCGGCTACAACGCCGACGGCCTGTACATCGGGCTCGGGATCGGCGAGTACAGCGACGTCAGCCTCGGTTACACACGAGCCTTCGCCGACGAGCGTGGATTGAGCCTGATCACGATCGATCTGCGGGACGAGTACGGCTACGACGTGCCGACGGCCGCCAAGGTCTCCAAGCGGGTGCCCTGCTCGGCGTGTGGTCTGTCCAAACGGCACCTGTTCGACAAGGCTGCCCTCGATGGTGGCTATGACGTGCTCGTCACCGGCCACAACCTCGACGACGAGGCGGCGGTGCTGTTCGGCAACACATTGCGGTGGGATGTCGAGTACCTCGCCAGGCAGTTCCCGGTGCTGCCCGCCGGAAACGGATTCCCGAAGAAGATCAAGCCGCTGATGCGCCTGACCGAGCGCGAGATGGCGGCATGGTGCATAGTGCGTGGAATCGACTATCAGGTCGAGGAGTGTCCAATTGCATTCGGCAACAAGCACCTCGGCTACAAGCAGGCTCTGAACTCGATCGAGAGGCAGTCTCCGGGGGCGAAATCGGCGTTCTACCTCAACTTCATCGCCAACATGGCACCGCTGCTGGCGGGTCGCAGCCAAGCCGAGGCCGGCGGCCTGGGCGTGTGTGAGACCTGCGGTGCACCGACGACCGGCGAGGTGTGCGCGTTCTGTCGTCTACAACAACGGGCGTCGGGACATCAGCCGGTGCCGGTCGAACTTGTGCTGAACAAGAAAGCTCGCAAGGTGTATCTGGCCGCGCAGGCGGCAGGGGAGTAACCGTGAACAATCTGGCACCGGGCGACCGGGTGATGCTGCTCGACGCCAAGAAGCGTCGGTACCTGTTGACACTCGAAGCGAACGGCGAGTTCCATACGCATGCCGGGTTCGTCGAGCACAACAGCGTGATCGGTCAGTCGGAAGGTGTGATCGTCAGTAGCACCAAGGGATCCGAATACACGGTGCTGCGTCCGACGCTCGAGGACTATGTGCTCGAGATGCCGCGCGGAGCGCAGGTCATCTATCCCAAGGACCTGGCCCCGATCTGCATGCTGGCCGACATCGGTCCTGGCATGAAGGTGTTCGAGACCGGGGTCGGCTCGGCGGCCCTGTCGATGACGATGCTGCGATTGGGCGCTCAGATAGTGGGTTACGAAATTCGCCAAGACTTCGCCAACCGGGCGGTCGCCAACGTTGGTGAGTTCCTCGGCCACGACGTGCTCGATCGGTATCACGTGCAGATCGCCGACAGCTACGAGGGCATCTCCAACGAGCACGGCCAATTCGACCGTGCGGTGCTCGACCTCCCCGAGCCGTGGCGGGTGATCCCACACCTCGAATCGGTGTTGCGCCCGGGTGGGGTGTGCGTCGCTTACAACCCATCGATCACGCAGGCGATGCAGGTCCGCGAGCAGTTCAAGGGACGCTGGATCGATTCACGCACGATCGAGGTGTTGCACCGCGGCTGGCACATCGAGGGCCAAGCCGTTCGGCCCGATCACCGGATGGTCGCCCACACGGCGTTCCTGACTGTGTCTCGGTTCCTCGGCCCGAGCAACAGGGCGATGCGCACCGACCCCAAGGTCGAACGCGTCCGCTGACGGATGTGCAATTGCGCCTGAAGTAGCTCCGGCAGGCCCGATCGCGAAGCGGCCCGGCAACACTTGTTGCCGGACCGTTCAGGACGCTTAGTTGCTCTAGCGGATCAGGGCTCGATGAAAATGCACTCGCCGGGGCACTCCTCGGCGGATTCGATCACCGGGTCGAGCTGGCTGTCGGGGAACTCGGCAAGTCCCTCGGCGCCTTCGGGATTTCCCTTCGCGGTTGCGAAGATCTTGTCGCCCTCCTTGACATAAGCGAGGCCGTCGTCGAGCAGGGCGAACACATCGGGGGCAATTTCCTCGCACAGGCCGTCGCCGGTGCAGAGATCCTGGTCGATCCAGACCTTCATGCTATTCGTGTCTCCTTGGGAGGGGTGGTTGTACCCGTGCACTTTAGCCGGGGTGATGTGGAAACGAACATGATGGGTCACGACAGGGGCCACGGTGTAAGTTCCGATCAACCGCAGCACGACCGTGGGAGGTACCCGTGGCGGAATCAGTTGGAGACAACGAACCGAGCCGAGACGACGCTGCCGACGCGCCGGCCAACGATCACGAGGCGCTCGAGGCACAGGTCGCCGTGATCGGTGAGGAGAACGCCCGTCTGCGTTCGAGGTTGGCCGACACACCCAATCGTTTGCGAGCGCTCGAAGACCGGCTGCTCGAGACGAAGGGCCAGGTGGCACAGAGCACCGCCCAGAACGAGAAGTTGAGCTACATGCTTCGCGAGGCACGCGAGCACATCGGCTCACTGCGCGACGAGGTCGACAAGCTCACACAGCCTCCCAACGCGTATGGCGTGGTGGTCGGCAAGAACGATGACGGCACCGTCGATGTGCTGACGAGTGGTCGCAAGATGAAGGTCGAGATTCACCCCGAGATCGACTTCGAGTTGCTCGATCTCGGTGCCGAGATCGCCCTCAACGAGAGCTTCGCCGTGATCTCGGCGCGTCGTCCTGACACCGTCGGTGAGGTCGTCACGCTCAAGGATGTGATGGAAGACGGGATTCGGGCGATCGTGATAGGTCGCGCCGATGAGGAGCGGGTGTGCGAGTTGGCCAGCTCGCTGCGAGGCGTACGGCTGCGCAATGGCGACATGCTGCGGCTCGACCCGCGATCGAACATGCTGCTCGAGCAACTGCCGCGGCCGGAGGTCGAGGATCTCTTGCTCGAAGAGGTGCCCGAGATCTCTTACGACGACATCGGTGGGCTCGACACCCAGATCGAGGCGATCGCTGACGCCGTCGAACTCCCGTACCTGCATCAGCATCTGTTTGCCGAGTATCGCCTGCCCGCCCCGAAGGGAATCCTGCTGTATGGGCCGCCGGGTTGCGGTAAGACATTGATCGCCAAGGCGGTCGCCAACAGCCTGGCCAAGAAGGTTGCGGACACGATGGGCGAGGGTAAGGGGCGCTCGTATTTCATCAACATCAAGGGCCCGGAGCTGCTCAACAAGTACGTCGGCGAAACCGAACGCCAGATCCGACTCGTCTTCCAGCGCGCACGCGAAAAGAGCGAGGAAGGCTGGCCGGTGATCGTGTTCTTCGATGAGATGGATTCGATGTTCCGCATCCGAGGCTCCGGCATCAGCTCGGACATGGAGTCAACGATCGTGCCTCAGCTGCTGGCGGAGATCGACGGCGTCGAGGGCCTCAAGAACGTGATTGTGATCGGAGCCACCAACCGTGAGGACTTGATCGACCCGGCGATCCTGCGCCCGGGCCGGCTCGATGTGAAGATCAAGATCGATCGCCCGCAGGCTGCAGCCGCCGCCCAAATCTTTGCCAGGTATCTCACCGACGAGATTCCGATCGCCGGCTCCGAAGAGGTGCCCGACATGATCGAGGCGACCGTCGCCGAGATGTTCCGCGACGACGACGCCAACCGGTTTCTAGAGGTCACGTACCAGAACGGCGACAAGGAAGTCTTGTACTACAAGGATTTCGCCTCGGGTGCCATGATCGAAAACATTGTGCGACGCGCCAAGAAGTTGGCGATCAAGCGCGTGATCGGCGGGGGAGAGCGCGGTGTTTGCACAGCCGACCTGATCTCGTCGATCAAGCAGGAGTACAAGGAACACGAGGACCTGCCGAACACCACCAACCCCGACGACTGGGCCAAGATCGCCGGCAAGAAGGGTGAGCGAATCGTCTTCATCCGTACCCTCGTGGCGGAGGCCCCCGACGAGGGCCCAATGGGTGGACGCAGCATCGAGCGCACCCAAACGGGCCAATACCTCTAAACGAGTTGGGAGTTGTGCCAGGCACAACTCCCAACTGACCGTGACGGGGCGGCGGTCAGGATTCAGGGTTAGGGTTCGCGAATGGCGATCCCGAAGGTCTGCGGTATCGAGACCGAATACGGCATCGTCGTGCGGGGTGGTGACAACAACCCTGTTTCGGCGTCGTCGTTGTTGATCAACGCCTACGTCAACGCGACCTCACCCAAGATCGACTGGGACTTCGAGGACGAGACCCCGGCCAACGATGCCAGGGGCTTCAACCTCGACGACATCTTCCCGCCGGAGGTCGAGACTTCGCTGGTCAACGCCGTGCTCGCTAACGGCGCCCGCTACTACGTCGATCACGCTCACCCGGAAATCTCGACTCCGGAGGTCACCAACGCTGCCGAGGCGGTGCGCTGGGATCGTGCTGCCGACGAAATCGTGCGTGCCTCGATGCGTTACGCCGCTGAGATCCTCGATAGCGGCGCCGAGTTGATCGTGTACAAGAACAACTCCGACGGCAAGCGCAACAGTTATGGCTGCCACGAAAATTACCTCCTCAGCCGAGAGACCCCGTTCGGCCGCATCGCCAGCCATATCACGCCTCACTTCGTCACCCGCCAGATTTTTTGCGGGGCCGGAAAGGTCGGCTGCGAGCAACCGGGCCGGCAACCTGGAGATGTCGCCTATCAGCTCAGCCAGAGGGCCGACTTCTTCGAGGAGGAGATCGGGCTCGAGACCACGTTGAAGCGCCCGATCGTCAACACCCGCGACGAGCCGCATTGTGATCCCCAGAAGTATCGGCGACTGCACGTGATCGTCGGTGACGCCAACATGAGCGAGGTCGCCACCTATCTCAAGGTAGGTACGACATCGATCGTGCTGGCGATGATCGAGGACGACCAGTTCAGCGACGAGTTTCTGCTCGGCGACCCGGTGCCGGCAATCCGCCAGGTCAGCCACGATCCATCGCTGCAACGGGCGATTCTGTTGCGCGACGGTCGACGCGCTACCGCTCTCGAAATCCAATGGGGGCTGCTCGAGAAGGCTCGAAAGTACGAGCAGACTCACGGCCTCGAGGCGGTCGGGGAGCAGGTCGGCGCCGACCTGCTAGTCCGCTGGGAACAAGTTCTCAGCGGGCTGGAATCTGATCCCGACTCGGTGGCGCACTGGGTCGATTGGGTCGCCAAGCGGCGACTGGTCGAGGGCTACCGAGAGCGCCACGGTCTGGCTCACGATTCGCCCAAGCTGAAGGCGATCGATCTGCAGTATCACGACATGCGTGTCGATCGTTGCCTCGCTCTTCGGGTTGGGCTCGACACAATTATCGAGCAGGCCGACGCGGTGTCGGCGATGAGCAACCCGCCGACGACGACCAGGGCCTATTTTCGAGGTCGCTGCCTCGACAAGTTCCCCGATGCGATCGTCGCCGCCAACTGGGATTCGCTCGTATTCGATGTAGGACGTGATCCGCTCAGGCGTGTGCCGATGATGGAGCCGCTGCGCGGAACCGCCGAACAGGTGGCTAGCTTGATCGACGCGAGCGACACCGCATCCGAACTACTCGATCGACTCGGTGCGTAATTCTCACAGGGCCAAGTTCTCATAAGCCAAGTTCTGGCAGGCCAAATCTTGATAGGCCAAATCTTGATAGGGAGGATCAACATGGCGGAACGAACGCAGAAACACAAGCAGACATCGGAACGTACCGACGAGGTCGTCGAAGATGCTGCACCGACGACCAGCGAGTCCGGCGAGAAGCTCAAGGCCGAACTCGACGATCTGCTCGACGAGATCGACGAGGTGCTCGAAACAAATGCGGAGGACTTCGTGAAGTCCTATGTGCAGAAGGGCGGTCAGTAGACCGTGTCGATGCCGTTCTTCGAGCCGATTGACGACCCGGGATCGAACTTTCCGGAGTTGCTGCGTCGCGTCGGCCTCGCCGCAGAACCCACCGCCGCCGGCTCGATCGACGTTCCGCACGCAACTACCTGCGTGGCGTTGCGTTACGCCGACGGTGTCGTGTTGGCTGGCGACCGCCGCGCAACCTCTGGCAACTTGATCTCGCACCGCTCGATGGAGAAGGTGGTACAGGCCGACCGCTTCAGCGGCGTCGCGATCGCCGGCGCCGCCGGTCCGGCAATGGAAATGATCCGCCTGTTTCAGCTCCAACTCGAGCACTACGAGAAGGTTGAGGGCACCACGCTCAGCCTGGAAGGCAAGGCCAACCAGCTGTCGATGATGGTGCGCGGAAATCTGCCCGCAGCGATGCAGGGCATGGTGGTCGTGCCCTTGTTCGCAGGGTGGGACCTGCGTCGCGAGGTCGGCAGGTTGTTCGCCTATGACGTCACCGGCGGCCGCTATGAAGAGCGCGACTACGTCGCCACCGGATCGGGCAGCCTGCACGCCGGCACCGTGATCAAGGTCGGCTTCCGCACCAGCATGACCGGCGACGATGCGATCGACCTCGCAGTCCGCAGCCTGTGGGAGGCTGCCGATGCGGATTCGGCGACCGGGGGGGCTGACGCCCTGCGCGGCATCTACCCGATCGTCGCCACGGTCACCGCCGACGGTTGGGTGCCGATCGGCGACGACGATCTCGCCACGAGATTCGAGTCGATCGCATCTGAAATGAGGGCACGATGAGCCAGCCGTTCTATGTCGCTCCCGAACAGGTGATGAAGGACCGCGCCGACTATGCCCGCAAGGGCATCGCACGCGGCCGAGCGCTGGTTGCGATTCGCTACGCCGACGGCATCGCGATCGTTGCCGAGAACCCATCGGAGACGTTGCGCAAAGTCAGCGAGATCTACGACCGGATCGCGTTTGCCGGCGTCGGCAAGTACAACGAGTTCGATCAACTGCGTGTCGCCGGTATCCGTGCCGCCGATCTGAAGGGGTTCCAGTACTCGCGCGACGATGTCGACGCCAGGGCGCTCGCCAATCAGTACGCACAGATTCTCGGCAACATCTTCACACACGAGATGAAGCCGATGGAGGTCGAAATCCTCGTCGCAGAGGTCGGTCTCGAAGCGGCGGACGACCAGATGTTCCACATCTTGTATGACGGCACCGTGGTGGATCAGCGTGACGTCGCGATCTTGGGTGGCGACGCGGACGCGATCGGCGAAAGGCTCCGCAGCAGCTTCGAGCCCGACCTCGATTTGGCGGGCGCCGCCAGGCTCGGCGTTTCGGCCCTTGCGGGGCCCGACCGCGAGTTGCCCACGAGCGAACTGGAAGTGGCTGCGCTGGCCCGTGGAAACGGGCGCCGGTGCTTCCTTCGCGTCACAGACGTGGAGATCACAGAGATCTTGTCCTGAACCCGTTGGGTCGGCGGTCTACGATCGAGTCGTGGCAGCGATCGATCTCAACTCCGACCTCGGTGAATCGTTCGGCACCTGGACACTTGGCGACGACGAGGCGATGCTCGATCTCGTCACCAGCGCCAACATCGCCTGTGGGTTCCACGCCGGCGATCCATCCACGCTGCGACGCGTGTGCCAGGCCGCAGCCGATCGCAACGTCTCGATCGGCGGTCATGTCTCGTATCCGGACCTCGTCGGGTTCGGCCGCCGATTCATCGATATCGACCCTGCCGAACTGCGCGATGTGGTGCTGTACCAACTCGCCGCCCTCGACGGGTTCGCCCAGGTGGCCGGCACCGGCGTCGCCTATGTAAAGCCCCACGGAGCGTTGTACCACGCCTGCACCTCGAACCCTGATCAGGCACGCGCCGTCATCGAGGCTGCCCACGAGTACGACCCGGCGATGGCGGTGTTGGGCGCACCCGATTCTCCGCTGCTGGCGTTCGCCGAGGCGATCGGTATGGAGCCGGTGGCCGAGGCATTCGCCGACCGCGGCTATCTGCCCGACGGTGGTCTGGTGCCACGATCTGAGGCCGGCGCCGTGATCAGCGATCCGGCAACGGTTGCGGCGCGGGCGGTCTCGATCGCCGTCGAGCACCGAGTGACCGCTGTCGACGGTAGTGCTGTCGAGCTGCGTGCCCGGTCGATCTGTATCCATGGCGACACCCCCGGCGCCGTCGCCATCGCCGGCGCCGTACGGGCGGGACTCGAGGTTGCCTCGGTCGGCCTGCACTCGTTCGCGCTGTAACGATGCGCGTACTGCCAATGGGATCGACAGCGGTCCTGGTCGAGGATCCACCATTCGACCCGGCGGCATGGAGCATCGGGTTCCGAACGCTCGGCCTCACCGGCGTGATCGATGTCGTACCAGCGGCCAAGACCGTACTGATTCGGTGTGATTCAGCAACGGCACTTGCGGCCGCCGTGGCGCGGATCAGCGACGTCAGCGCGGCGACATCGGGCGCAGTATCGGGCGGCCACCAGGATCGGCCCCTGGTGGTGATTCCCGTTCGCTACGACGGCCCTGACCTCGAGGCGGTCGCTGAACTGACGGGATGCACCCCCGAAGAGGTGATCTCGTGGCATTCGACCGCCGCGTACCAGGTCGCCTTCTGCGGCTTTGCCCCCGGCTTCGGGTACCTCAGGGGCGTACCCTCGCAGTTGCAGCTTCCACGATTGAGCACACCCCGTACACGGGTACCGGCTGGCTCGGTTGCTATCGCCTCCGAGTTCAGCGCCGTCTATCCGTCGGTGTCGCCCGGCGGGTGGCATTTACTCGGCGTCACCGAGCTTGACATGTTCGATCCGCGGCGTGAGCCGCCGGCGCTACTCGCCCCCGGAACGACGGTCAGGTTCGATCCGGTGTGAGCGACGCAATCGAGATCGTCGTAGCGGGTATCTCGACGACGCTGCAAGACCGGGGTCGCGCCGGCTACGCCGATCTCGGCGTTCCGACCGGGGGAGCGGTCGATCCGGCGCTTGCCGGGGTCGTGAACCGGCTCGTCGGAAACCAGCTGAACGCGGCCGTGGTGGAGACCTGTGGTGGACTCACGATTCGAGCACTGGTTCACGTGCTCGTGGCAAGCAGCTCCGAGCCTGCACCCCGCTCGCTATCGCCGGGCGAGACGTACTCGATCGCCGCCGGGAGTCATGGACGGCTGTGGCATTACCTGGCGGTACGGGGCGGGTTGCAGGTCGAGCCGGTACTTGGCTCGATGTCGTGCGACACGTTGTCGGGGCTCGGCCCGGCGCCGTGCCAGCCGGGCGCCAGATACCAGATTGGGGCCGAGCCGGACCGACCGATCGTGGCCGACGTCGCCCCGCTATCAGCCGTGATCGACGCGATCCGCATCACACCCGGCCCGCGAGCCGGCTGGTTCCAAGCCGACTGGGCCGAGCGGCTGACATCAGCGACGTGGACTGTCACGACCTCGAGCCGGGTCGGCGTTCGGCTGACAGGGACGACACTTGATCGCACTGTCACCGAAGAGCTACCTAGCGAGGGCCTTGTTCGAGGAGCGATCCAGGTGCCTCCCGACGGCGAACCCGTGATGATGCTCGCCGATCACCCAACCACCGGTGGCTATCCGGTGATCGCAGTCGTGCACCCCGACGATGTCGCCGCGGTAGCGCAGCACGAACCGGGAGCCGCCGTCCGGTTTCGGCTACAAACTGTTTGGTGACAAGGCGACAACCAATGCCGCAACCGCCTGACGAACGGTCCGGCGCTGTTACCGTGCGGCCATGGAGCGCCGGATCTTCGGGCTGGAGAGCGAGTATGGGGTCACCTGCACGCTGCGCGGTCAGCGCCGTCTGAGCCCCGATGAAGTTGCCCGCTATCTGTTCCGGCGGGTGGTGTCGTGGGGGCGTTCGTCGAATGTGTTCCTGCAAAACGGCGCCCGGCTGTACCTCGACGTCGGATCACATCCCGAGTACGCAACACCCGAGTGTGACTCGCTGTACGACCTGGTCGTACACGACAAGGCGGGGGAGCGAATCCTCGAATCGTTGGTCGAATCGGCAGAGCAGCGACTCGCCGAAGAGTCGATTCGCGGCACGATCTATCTGTTCAAGAACAACACCGACTCAGCGGGCAACAGCTACGGCTGCCATGAGAACTATCTGACCCGTCGCGACGATGACATGGCGCACTACGCGGAGGTGCTGATCCCTTTCTTCGTCAGCCGCCAGATCTATGCCGGTGCAGGCAAGATCCTGCAGACAGCCAGGGGTGCCAGTTTCTCGATTGCCCAGCGTGCCGAACACATCTGGGAGGGGGTCAGCTCGGCCACCACTCGAAGCCGTCCGATCATCAACACCAGGGATGAGCCCCACGCCGACGCCGAGAAGTACCGACGCTTGCACGTAATCGTCGGCGATTCGAACATGAGCGAGTACGCCACGTTCTTGAAGGTCGGCGCCGCAGCCTGCATGCTGCGAATGCTCGAGGACAACAATGTCGTGCTGCGCGACATGACGCTCGAGAACCCGATCCGCGCGATCCGCGAGATCAGCCACGACATCGCCTGCCGGCAGGTTGTCAGGCTCGCCAACGGGCGTGAGGTGAGCGCCCTCGATATCCAGCGCGAGTACCTAGACCGCGCGCTTCGGTATGCCGACAGCCAGGGCTTTCCGCCGCTTGAGCAGCGCGCTCTCGAGATGTGGGAGCACTGCATGACACAACTCGAGAACGACCCGCTCAAGCTCGACCGCGAGGTCGACTGGGTGATCAAGTACAAGCTGCTCGAAGCATTCCGGGAACGCCATGACCTCCCCCTCGGTCACGCCCGAGTGCAAGCGCTCGACCTGCAGTATCACGACGTATCGCGCCCGCGCAGTCCGTTCTTCAAGATGCAGGACCGCGGGCTGGTTGAACGTGTGTGTGTCGACGACGACATCGATGCCGCGATCGACACACCGCCGCAGACGACGCGTGCCCGATTGAGGGGCGAATTCATAAAGCGTGCCAAGGAACGCCGTCGCGACTACACCGTCGACTGGGTCCACCTCAAGCTCAACGATCAGGCCCAGCGCACCGTGCTGTGCAAAGACCCGTTCAAGAGCCGCGACGAGCGGGTAGAGAAGTTGATCGACTCACTGTGAACGCGGGCGGGCGGGTTGACGCCGTGTCACACCGGTTCTCAGATACCGTGGATCAGGCGTGACCAACATCTTCACACCCCCCACGAGCGATGACGCCGAGCAGGCCGACGAGTCGGTTAGCCCGTCCAACCCAGCCGATTCGCCCGACGAGGCGGAGCCGAAACCGCCGCCGACCGGCCTGTCGTCCGGAGCGAGGGCGTTCTTCGACTGGGTTGTCGTCGTCGGCGTCGCATTGCTCGTGGCGATCCTCGTTCGCACGTTCCTGCTCGCCCATTTCATCGTCGAGGGCCAATCGATGAACTCCACGCTCTCGCCGGGCGATCGGGTGTTCGTCAACAAGATGTCTTACCGCCTGCACGACCCCAATCGTGGCGACGTGGTTGTGTTGCACGAGATTTCCGGTGTCAGCGAACGCGACTTGATCAAGCGCGTGATCGCCCTGCCGGGCGAAGAGATCGAGATTGACAACTGCGTGATCCGGATCGACGGACGGGTGTTGCGAGAGCCCTATCTCGACCCGAGCGTAGTCGCGCCGGGGCGTTGTGGCGCAGGCCTCGAGGCGACCGTGATACCTGAGGATCAAGTCTTCGTTATGGGCGACAATCGCTCCGGTTCACACGACAGCCGCGCCCTCGGTGCGATCCCGTACGACGACCTGGTGGGTCGAGCATTCGTGGTGTTCTGGCCGAAGCCCGATTGGCAGTGGCTGTAAGGACGGATACGTCGCTCCGCTACTTTTCATGTCCGCTGAGGTCCCCGTTTCCAACCGCCTATCGGCGGGCTCCTAAGACAAAGTCTTCAGAGCTCGGGTGAGCCGATCTCGCTGGTGAACACGTCGACCATGCGGTCGACATAATCGCTGTAGACGGCGTCGATGCCCATCCGGAGCGCCGAAGCCAGGTGGTGGTCGAGCTGCAGATCCCACGAGAAGGCCGTGCGCTCGAACCGGTGGAAAAGCGTCACGAGACCGCCGTTCCAATCCTGCTTGCGAAGGTTGATGCCGTCGATGCCCTCCGCCGCCAGCCGCGCGGCACGGCGCTCGGGCCCTTCGCCGATTCGCTCCAAGCGAGTCGAGTCGACGAGCTTGACCTGATCATCGATCGGACGCAGAGCGATCAACTGTTCGAGCACCGGGTGGCACAGCCAGAGGCGGCTCATCAGAGTCGGCGCATGTTGCCGAACCAGTTCGACCACCGCTTGCCCTGCGTCTGGGTCCTTCAAGTCGAGGGACAGGTGGTAGTCGACTCCGCATCTCTCGAACAGCTCGAGCAAGGTCGGGATGTGACCCGGCAGCCGATCGCGGCGAATCTGCCCGATCGGCGTCTTCTTGAACAGGCCTGATCGAACGTGTCCGTCGTGATCGAGCACGGCGACGCCGTCGCTCGTGATCCACACGTCGCTCTCGAGACCGGTCGCTCCCAGCTTCAACGCCAGTTGAAACGCCTCGATCGTGTTCTCGGGGGCGTATGCGCGGGCCCCGCGATGGGCGAACATCAGCGGGGTGTCGAGCAGTGAAGGTAGTCGTTGTTGCACGCCACGTCATCTTGCCATCCAGCGCAAACGGCGACAGGTCAATCGATCGGCAACAAGCGACGGCCAGGTCCAGAGACGGGCACAACTCCTAGACTGCCACCCGTGTTCAACCTTCAAGGCAGCGAGATCATCATCATCCTGCTGCTCGCTCTCGTCGTGCTCGGCCCCGAGAAGCTGCCCGACGCGATGCGCAAGGCGGGCCAGTTCTACGGCGAACTGAAGAAGATGTCGAGCGGATTCCAGTCCGAGTTCCGAGCCGCCGTCGAGGAGCCGCTACGGGAGCTAAAGGACACCACCAACACGATTCGAGATTCGACCGACTTCAGGAAGCTGCAGTCCGGAGAGCGCCAAGAGAAGCCCAAGTCGGCGGAGATGCTGGCCGCAGCAGACCCCGATGCGGTACCGACCGAGGACCTACCGTTCCGGCCGGAATCGACCGACGACGCCGAGACACCGGCCGGCGACCTTACGCCAGTCGAACCCTCGAACCCGACTGCGTTCTCCGGCGCCCAAACATCGAGCGCGGCACCGCCCAAGTACGCCTCGCCTCCCGCCCCGCCGAAACCGTTCTCGGCGTCGGAGAGCCCGAGTACGGCGGCGCCCGCTGACGAGCCGGCGATCCTCGACAGCGATGCCGAGACACCCGGCGAACAAACCGAAGCGGCATCCACCGACACGACCGTCGAATCTTCGACAGCGATCACGCCTGAGCACGATGCACCCGTCGAGAACACTGGCGACGACGATGCCGCGGAGGAGGTCGCTGCCGACGACGATCACCCCGACGAGGTCGAACAGTGAGCCGGTTTTCGTTCGGGCGCGGTGAGCAGGTCGCGCCGGAGGGCCAGATGAGCCTGATGGAGCACCTCGGCGAACTGCGGACGCGGATCATCCGCGCCGGACTGGCGGTCGTACTCGGGTCGATTCTGGTAATCGCCTTTTACGACACGGTGATGGGCTGGCTGCTCCGCCCGTACGCCGATCTGTGCAACCGTCAGCCCCCCGCATACTGCGGTCGCTCGTTCGACCCCGATACCGGCAAGGTTCTGTTGTTCAACTCTGACCCGATCGAGGGATTCGCGACACGTCTCCGGATCGGTTTCTACGGCGGGATCGTGCTGGCCTTGCCGGTGTTGCTGTGGCAACTCTGGATGTTCGTAGTGCCCGCCCTACACAAGACCGAGCGTCGCTACGCCGTCGGTTTCGTCAGCTCGTCGGTGGTGTTGTTCATGACCGGAGGGTTCATCGCATACACGACGCTCGAACGGGCGCTCGAGTTTCTGATCAGCTGGGCAGGCGACGATGTCGACCCGCTGTTCCAGGTGCAGTCCTACGTCCGGCTCGTCACCTTGATGGTTGTCGCATTCGGCGTCGGTTTCACGATTCCGGTGCTGCTGGTGTTCCTCCAGCTGGTCGGGGTACTGACACCGCAGCTTCTGCTGGGGGCATGGCGATACGCGATCGTCGGCACGTTCTTCGTCGCCGCCGCGATCACACCTTCGGGGGACCCGATCTCGTTGATGGCCCTTTCGGTACCGATGGTCGTGCTCTATTTCGTGGCGATTCTGATCGGACGTTTCGTGCAACGTCGCCGTCAACGCGCCGAGGCCTGACCAATTCGAATCGGTGCGTCGCCCGGCCGAGATGAGCTGCGAGACTGAAGCGGTGCGAGACGACCGCGGTGCGATCCTGGCGCGCTACCGATTCGATCTCGACGCCTTTCAAGTCGCCGCCATCGACGCGCTCGACGATGGACAACATGTGATCGTCGCCGCCCCGACGGGCAGCGGTAAGACGGTCGTCGCCGAATACGCGGCGGAGACGGCGATCCGCGACGGAAGGCGGGCGTTCTATACGGCCCCGATCAAGGCACTGTCGAACCAAAAGTACAGAGATCTGGTCGAGGTGCACGGTGAGTCGAAGGTCGGTCTGCTGACCGGCGACAACTCGATCAATGGCGACGCTGCCGTGGTCGTGATGACCACCGAGGTGCTGCGCAACATGATTTACGGCGGCCGCGACCTCGGCGACCTTGCCGTCGTGGTGCTCGACGAGGTGCACTTTTTGCAGGACACCTATCGCGGGCCCGTCTGGGAAGAGGTGATCATCCACCTCCCGCAGCACGTTCGACTGGTGTGCCTCTCGGCGACCGTCAGCAACGCCCAAGAACTCTCAGACTGGATCGAGACGGTGAGGGGCCCGACCCGAGCGATCGTGGAATCGCAACGCCCGGTGCGACTCGACAATCTCTACTTCGTCACCGACAGAACCAACGACAGGTCGCGATTGATGCCGACGCTCATCGACGGGCGACCGAATCCCGACGCGATCCGAATCGACGCCAGCGGCGTGCGTCCGGGCCGCGGTCGAGCCCATAACCGTGGGCTGCACGGCAGCGGACAGCGCAAGCTGTCGACGCCGGGCCGGATCGAGACCGTCAAGGTGCTCCGTGATCGCAGTCTGCTGCCGACGATCTTCTTCATCTTCAGCCGTGCGCAGTGCGACGCGGCTGCTCGTAACTGCGTCGCCGACGGGATTCGTCTGATCGACGACGTGGAGCGCGTTCGAATCCGCGAGATCGCCGACCGACGGCTCGATGGGTTGGTCGACGCCGACCTCGATGTGCTCGGCTACCAACAGTTCATCATGCAGCTCGAGTCCGGTGTGGCCGCCCATCACGCTGGGATGGTGCCACCGTTCAAGGAGGTCGTCGAGGCGTGCTTCATCGAGGGCTTGATCAAGGTTGTGTTCGCCACCGAGACGCTCGCCGTCGGTGTCAACATGCCGGCCCGCAGCGTGGTGATCGAGAAACTCACCAAGTTCACCGGAGACGGCCACGAGGCGCTCTCTCCGGGCCAATACACCCAGCTCACGGGCCGGGCGGGTCGACGCGGCATCGACGAGCTGGGAAGCGCTGTCGTGCTCTGGAGCCCGTTCGTCAGGTTTGACCAGGTTGCCGAGCTGGCGATGAGCGTCAGCTTCCACCTTCGCTCGGCGTTCCGGCCGACTTACAACATGGCCGCCAATCTGGTTCGCACATATGACGCTCAGACGGCACGCCAGCTGCTGTCGTTGTCGTTCGCTCAGTTCCAGTCCGACCGCGACGTCGTTCGTATCGAACGACGGCTTCAACGCCAGCGCGAGCGCCTGGCGAGCTTGCTCGATGAGGCCACCAGCCCGTTCGGGGAGATCGACGAGTACATCACCGAAATCGACGGCTCCAAGGGTGACGAGGGCCGTGACGACCCGACACAGCTGGCGATGATCGGGATGCGTCCGGGGGCCGTCATCCATGCCTCGAAGGGGAAACACCACGGACCGGTCGCTGTGGTAGCCACAGCGCATCGAAAACACGGCCTCAAACTCACGACGATCACGCCCAGCGGGCACACCCTGCAGTTGGTTGCCGACGACTTCGACGTGCCACCCCGTCAGATCGGACAGATCATCCTGCCAGGTTCCTATTCGCCGAACCGCAAGGGCTACCGGGCAGAGGTCGGTCGCCGGGTGCGGTCGGCCAAGTTGGCGCCGCTCGACCCCAACACCGGCGGCGGCCGTAGCAGCCGGCGCCCCGCAACCGGCCTGCATCCCGTCGAGCGAGACCCGGATCTGCGGGCGAGGCTGCGCGCCGCCGCGCAGGCCGACCGTGTTCGCCGTGACATCGCCGAGCTCGAACGTCGGGCGTTGAACCGCCACGCCACGCTTGCCAAGCAGTTCGACGGGGTGTTGGCCGTGCTGTCAGAGCGCGGGCACCTCGACATCGACAGATGGCAACTAACCGATCGCGGCGAGATGCTCGCCAGGGTGTTCCATGAGTGCGATCTGTTGGTCGCCGAGTCGATTCGGCTGGGATTACTCGATGACGTCGACGCGCCCACCTTGGCCGGTCTGGTTTCCACATTCGTTTACGAGCACCGCTCACCGGACGATCCGCCGGCCCCGTGGTTCTCGAACCGTGAGGCGACCGAGCGCTGGCGGCAGATCGAGCGACTCAGCGTTGAATTGCGGACACTCGAAGCGCAACACGGTCTGAGCGAGCATCGACCACCCGAGCCGACCTTCTTCGCGATCGCGTATGCGTGGGTCGCCGGCGAGGGTTTCGCCGAAGTGGTAGCCGAGGAAGAGCTGACCGGTGGTGACTTCGTTCGCACGATCAAACAATTAACCGACGTGTTGGGCCAGGTCGCCGTTGTCGCTCCTGATCCGGCCACCAGGGCAACGGCCCGCAGGGCGTCCGATGCAGCATTCCGAGGGGTCGTCGCAGATGCATCGATGATCGAGCCGGCATGACGATCCGTAAGGGCGAGCAGTGGGGGACAACGGTGCCGCGGCCCGAGGGTCTCAGGATCGCCGGCACCGATCGAGAACTGGCTGCGATGTCCGCCGACGCCGGGGGAGAGCCGCTGAGTGTCTCGGGGGGAGACGTTTACAGCACCGTCGGGGGCACTTTCGACCGCGACCCGATGCAGCGGCTGCCGATCGACGCCTTGTTGATCGAAGCCGACGGCGTGTCACACCGTGCCGTTGCCCATCTGGTCGTTCGCCGGTCGTGGTGGCGTGGTGGCGTTATTGCAGTCCTGAATGTCGACCATATCGGGCACTGGAACGCCGCCCCGCGAGCGCATCCCAACGACGGTCGATTCGACGTGGTCGTGGCCGACACAACGATGCCGATTCGCCAACGCATCCAGGCCCGACGACGCCTGCCCCTGGGCACCCACGTTCCGCACCCTCGGATTTCGACGCGGACCGGCACACGGGAGTCGTGGCGTTTCGACCGTCCGCAACGGCTGTTCGTTGATGGCGAACAGGTCGGATCGGTGCGGGATCTGACCGTCACCATCGAAGCTGATGCGTTCTCCGTACACATCTGACCCCAGCGTGCATGGGAGGTCCCTCTGTCGCACATGCGGGCCTCCTACGATGACCACCCGTGACGGTCTACGTACCTGAGGAGTTCAGCTCCGAACAAGCCGACGTGCTGCGGCGCTACTTCACCAACCTCGATGGACCCGTGTTTGCATTGGTCAACCTGCCAGAGGTGGTGAAGGGCGCCTTGTTCGCTCGCTACAGCCGCAGCCCCAAGAGCCTGCGCCGCCTGTTCCTCGACGAGTTCGTCAACGATCTCGATATCGAGGGCGACGAGAGCATCGATGCCACGATCGGTCTCGAACGTGCCGAAGACCTATACGAGAAAGTGTTCTTCGAGTTTGGCGACGACTCGGTCGCCCAGCTCGGTGGCGTCCACTTGGCGTGCGAGCAATCTTCGAACATCATGACCAAGATCCTCGAGTGGGGTCGCTTGATGAGCTATCTCGAGCAGAGCACGAGATACATCAGCTACGACTCCCGCCTCGGAGGTCGATATCGCTTCTTCCGAGACCCTGCCGTGCTCGCCAGTTCGCTCGGGACGCGCTACGTCGGCGACATGGACCGCATGTTCGACGCCTATTCGACGGCGGTCAACACGGTCACGAACCATGTCCGTGACTCGATCGCCCGCGATCCCGGCGACAGCGAGTTCGTGTACCGCCAAGCCACGCGTGCCAAGGCGCTCGACGCAACACGCGGCATGCTGCCGGCGGCCTCGTTGTCGAACCTTGGCATCTACGGCACCGGTCAGGCCTTCGAGTCGCTCTTGTTGCGAATGCGCGCCCACCCGTTGCCAGAAGCACGGCATTATTCGGATCTGATGCTGCACGAGCTACGTAAGGTAATTCCGAGCTTCCTGCGTCGCGTCGATCTCGCCGACCGTGGGGGCCGATGGAGCGAGTACCTCGAAACGACACGGTCCGACACATCCGAGCTCGTGCAGCAGTTTTTCGGCGGCGTTCCCACCGAACTGTCGCCGGAGGTCACTCTGGTCGATTTTGACCCCGACGCCGAGCGCAAACTGCTAGCGGCGATCTGCTACAGCAGCTCCCACCTTTCAGAGTCGACATTGCTCGATCGGGTCGAGCGCTTGGGCAGTGACGAGAAGGTGGCGTTGATTCGGGCCTACATCGGCGAGCGCGAAAATCGACGCCACAAACCCGGGCGGGCGTTCGAACGGATCGACTACCGCTTTGACGTTCTGTCCGACTACGGGGCGTTCCGAGACCTGCAACGCCATCGCATGTTGACCATCGAATGGCAGGCGCTGACGCCCAACCATGGTTACACCAGGCCCGACTTGATCGAGTCGTCCGGCCTCGGGCCGATGTTCGATGAAGCGATGGACCGATCTGCTCGGCTCTATGACGGGCTGCGACCCCAGTTTCCGGAACAGGCGTCGTACGCGGTGGCGATGGCGTACCGGCTGCGCTACGTGATGCAGTTCAACGCTCGCGAGGCGATGCACATGCTCGAACTGCGCTCTGCGCCCCAGGGTCACCCCTCGTATCGCCGGGTTTCGCTCGAGATGCATCGGCTGATCGGCGACCAGGCAGGGCACCATGCGATTGCTCAAGCGATGAGCCACATGACGACCGAGGCCCCTGAGCTGGAGCGCCTTGCGTCCGAGCGCCGAGCCGAGTCCCGGAGAGAGGTGTGACGGGTGTCACACGTCTCTCCGGGAGGGTCGCTCTCGTAGCGGCCTAGTATCCGGCGCGACCGCCAAGTAAGGGATGACGATGGCAGACGACGACGAGACCGAAATTGACAAAGACGACGAGGAGGACGGCGACGACCCCGAGGCCGAACCTGACGCGGATTTGATCGGTGACGATGTTCTCGATCTCGACGCCGCCGCCGACGACGATGACGATGCCGAAACCGACGACGAGGCCGGCGACGAGACCGATGACGACGATGATCGTGCGGCTCGGGTTCGCAAGCGCAAGGCAGGCGAGGAAGAGGACGACGATGACGACGAGATGCCTGCGCCCGACGACGTGGAGGCCGATCTCGACACCATTCTCAAGGATCGAATGGTCACCGTCACCGACGATGACGAGGGCGAGGACGAAGAGGTCGAGGTTACGGTCGACCGCAGTGATGCGCCGGCCGGGATCCAACCCAAACGTGCCGATGAAAAACTCTGCCCGAGCTGCTTCCTGTTGGTGCGATCCAATGCTCCCGGCTGTCCGGTCGAGGACGACAGCTGTCCGATCTTCACCTGATCTGGCCGTCGTGGGATAACGACCAAAGGCGATGATCGATCCACTCGTCCGACGCGCTGAGGCGGCGGACGCCGATCAGCTGCGCTGGCTCGAAGCCATCGCACGGGCGGCCCTGGTCGATCAACGCGGTGGACTGCGTTGGCTTGCAACGCACCCCGAACGTGGTGTCGCGTGGGCCGCGGTGATCGACTCTATAGACGTCTTCGTCGCCCATATCGACGAGGTGGTCGTCGGCTATCTGGTCGCAGCGCCACGCGACGACGTGCTCGTGGTTGACGACGTCTTCGTGCATCCAGGGGCCCGCCAAGTCGGGTTCGGCGACGAGTTGCTCGCTGCAGCACTGATCAGCGGCCGGTCCGCCGGCCTGCGCCTACTCGAGGGTGAGTCATTGCCGGGCGATCGAGACACGAAGAACCTCTACGAGCGAGCCGGAATCAAGGCCCGCCTGATCACAGTCTCGACCGAGCTCTGACCAACAGCTTGGTTCGGTCAGTGGCCGGTCCAGTTGGGGGCGCGCTTCTCGATGAAGGCGGCCAGCCCCTCCTTGAGGTCATCCGATTTCATCACACGGCGAGTGGCGTCGTCTGTCATCTGTTTGAGCGTTTCGTCGCTCTCGGTTGCCGCCGCTAGCACCACAGCCCGGGACGCCCACACCGCGATCGGGGCGCAGGCGTTGATTTGGTCGGCTAGGGCGAGAGCCTCATCGAGAGCGGCCCCTGGGTCGGACAACCGCGAGACGAGGCCGAGCTCGTAGGCGCGCTGGGCCGGGATCGGTTCGCCGGTGAGGATCGCCTCCATCGCCGCGGCCTGCCCGATCGCTCGCGGTAGACGGAACAGTCCGCCCGCTCCGGCGACCAGATTGCGCTTGACCTCTGCCAGGCCGAATGCGGCTCGCGTGCTGGCTACCACAAGGTCGGCAGCGAGGATGATCTCACACCCCCCGGCGGTCGCCAGGCCATCTACAGCGGCGATGACCGGCTTCTTACGATCCCGATAGACAAATCCAGCGAAGCCTCCGCGTTCAGTTCCGAGCGTGGCGCCACCACCGCTGTTGATCGCCTTCAGATCGGCGCCGGCACAGAACACCGGGCGTGACTGGCCGTCGGTGTTCGCGGCAAGGATCCCGACCCAGACCTCGTCGTCTGCCTCGAGCTGATCGATTGCCGCTTCGAGTCCGGACGCGACATCGCCGTTGATGGCGTTGCGCGCTTCGGGTCGGTTGAGGGTGATGATCGCCACGCGGCCGCGTGCTTCATACAGGACGAGTTCGGACATGTCCCGATCGTAACAACGCTGCCGATTCACAACGAAGGCGGCCTCGTGTCAGTCGGCAGCCGGATCGTCGTCCTCATTGGCGGTTTCGGTCGCCGTCTCAGCGACCGCTTCGGACGGTGTCTCGGCAACCGCCTGAGCAACCGGTTCGGACGGTGTCTCAGCAACCGCTTCAGCAACCGACTCCGACGATGTCTCGGCAACCGCTTCAGTCACCGCCTCACCAACCGACTCCGACGATGTCTCAGTCACCGCCTCAGCAACCGACTCCGACGGTATCTCCGCAA
>Ga0255047_10000475_pt1 | contig 33166 bp, 32 predicted proteins | sample JV7_2_1_MG_FD_183640 | JGI IMG/M metagenome (GOLD analysis project Ga0255047, IMG submission 183640) | Seawater microbial communities from Jervis Inlet, British Columbia, Canada - JV7_2_1 | ecosystem: Environmental > Aquatic > Marine > Inlet | place: Canada: British Columbia | collected 2016-10-06
CTACGGATGAGTGGCTTGTTATCGCCTTCTCCCGAGGTTACTAAAGGGGCCTAAAACCCCCGCCGTTAGGAATCTAGAGACAGTATTCCTCTTATCAGGAGATTAGGCTATGGCTCAATACCTTTACAACAAGTTCAAAGAAGAGATGCTTACCGGCAATGACGTGTGGAACACGGGCGGCACCGACGTATTTGCCGTGCAGCTTTGCCACGGTACGCAAGCTCTCGTGAATGCTGCAGACCCCGTTGTGGGTGACATCGCTCTCCCAGCTACGACCAATGGCGGCGAAATTGATCCTCAGATCACTACTCCAACTTTCGTTGCGGGTGTGTTCAAGGGTGCCGATGTTACTTTCACAAGCATTGACGGCGGCGGATCCAGTGGCGATTTCGATCAGCTCATGGTTTACAATGAGACCAGCACTCGTCTCATGGCACTCATTGACATCAACACTGTCGGCCAAACCGGCGGCGACATTGAAGTTCAGTGGGATACCGTGAACACTCTCAACAATCAAACTGGCGGCATTTTCGCAGTTTGATCTGATAGGAAAATATGTCTTTTACGATCCCTGATAATGATGGGGGTCAGGATGAACTCCTGAGCCTTCTAAGCACTAAGGGCGTTGAGGATCTGTCTCTCTCTGGTATCGTAACCGGCGTTGTCTCAGGTATGGCAATAACCGGCTCGACCAGTCGTACAATTACGATTGCCGCTGGTAACTATGTGGTTAATCGTCAGTTGTATGTTTATGCCGGTGGAGCGATAAATCTCATCGCTAACACTGATGGATCTGGCGATCCTCGATTCGATGTTGTAGAAATTGATACGGCTGGCTCTCTCTTTAAGACGGAGGGTGCTTATGCTGCTGCACCCATCGAACCGGATCGTGCTCTCGATGCGAACAGTATGCCTACTAGCGTAAAGCTGGCAACTATTCTTGTGAAGAATGGTGATGACGATTTAGTTAATCGTATAAGTGATCGGCGTCTCGTTTCTACGGTCGTCAATCAACTGCTGAATGACACCATTGATCCGACTGGATCTGATGGTGTAGATGGAGACTTTTGGCTGAACACGACTTCTAATGTAATGTGGGGGCCGAAAGCTGCGGGTTCTTGGAGTGCGTCAATAGATTTGCGTCCAGCGAACATGTCACTTCCTGCTAACTGGACTCAAGGTGATGGCGTTACGGGAGCAGCTCCCGGCACGATGCTTTTCAAGATGGCTATATAAGAGATATTGGGAATGGTGAATCATGGCTTTGCAATTTGGCAAGGATGGCGCTGAGAGAGCACTGAGAAACTCGTTGGGGCAGACTTCTGCTGCAATAGCTACTCTGTATGTGGGGATGCTCGACAGCTTGGACTATACGGGACTGACACCTACTGACCTTGAGCTTGGCGAACTGACGTTAACGCAAGTTACCACCAACGAAATGAGCGTCACAGACTTTTACACTCCCGTGGATCGCACTGCGATTACGTTTGATTGGGCTGGGATCACCGTGGACGACACGGGCACTTACGTTTTGAATGCCGACGCTCCTGCATGGGACAATGACTCTGGTGCGAATCAGACTGTACCCGGCTTCTTCATCAGTGATACTGGTGATTACACGCAGGATGGCAGTGGAGAGATCCTGTGGTTGGGCGCTCCCAGCGTTGGTTCTCAGAACTTTACCGATGGTGAAACAATCACCCTTAGCATTGGCAACCTGTCTCTTAGGGTCGTCTAATGGCCGTATACACTCCAGTTTCTGGAGCACGCCAACAGTATGATGGTAACACTCAGTTAGATCCTTCGGGCGCTCAGTTGCTGCGTGACCATGCATCGAGTGGCGGTACCGGGTGTATGGCAGCGTTCACCTTCCATGTGATTATGCCACAGGGGGTTAATGTTGATCAGTGCCAACTGATGGTCGATCAGGGCAATCAGCTTGTTGTTGATACCAATCATGGTGTGCATCTGTATTTAGCTGTAGAGAATTGTCTTGATAACGCTCGTGCGTTTAATGATGCGGTTGACGGCGATGCTAACGATCCTCTCGTTAAGCGGCTGACTGCCCATGCTGATGCTGTGACTGAGTATGGTTCTAGAACTGGCATCACACACTCTGGAGATATGGCTGTAGACTCTGCTGTTGGCCCGCTGGATGGAAGTCCGGGTTACGTTGTCCACGCTTGGGACAATACAGCTTCCCCTGCTGCGAGCGAGGAAGTCACCTTCTTTGACTTCTCCTCGTGTCTTCAACCGTTGGTCGATGATTCTGGCTGGGATGAGACCGGCCAAGATGTTAACGTTTTCTTATTCTGGTCGCAGGCTAACAATCCCGGTTCCGGCAACTGGGATCTGTATCTCATTGATAATACGGTCGATTGGGATAACGGCGAAGAGGGTGCGTCTGAGACAGGTGACCCGCAGACCAATCACACTAACTCTTCTGGTCAGATTAACTGGAATACTGACCCTGAGCTGACTGTCGAGTATTCAACTTCTGAGATGATCATGGATGGTGTTGGGAGTTCTATCGGCAATGCTAAGGCTCGGGAGTCTCTGCTGCTTGCTAAGTGGTATGGTCTGGATTCCGGGTATACGACTGACCCAATCTTCTCTGGTGTTCTTCCTAAGATCGTGGCTGGGCGTGGAGATCTGCCGATCACTCGACAGGATGGTGAGAATCCTTTCACCACTGCATGGTATATTTCGGAGGGCGATCCCGCCACAGCTCAGGTTAGTACAAATATCTTTGGCCCCGGTGAGGGGGCGTTTCAACGCCGCTGCATTTATGGGGAAGATTTCGCACTTTTGTATTCGGATCGCCCTTACATCTATTGGGATCTCACCTTCTGGAATCCCACCAAAATCCTTGGCCCGATTTCTACATACTCTGCCCGCTGGCTCAGTAAAGTGTTTCAAGTAACCGCCAGCCTCGGGAATACCGAATATGGTGTTCTCTGTCGTGGTTATAAGGAGGGCGTGTGGAAATGGTCTATTGAATATAACAATAACTTCGTGGGCAGCGAATCTCGTGAATTACGAGTTCGTACTGACGATGGATTTAATTCGGGGTACACTGACTATGCGTTACAGGAACGCCTTGGCGCTCAATGGAATCGGCTTGAGCTGCAAGTGTCGGACGAGGATACTGAGTACAATTTCAGGTTGAGAGCTTTCGTTGATCAGGCGACTTGGGGTGTTACGGAATACGATGACACCGCTACGTTCAGAATGGACTTGAACATTCCTGTCGTAGATATCGACATTGATGAGATCCGTTACGGTTCCTCCACTCAGGACAATGGCACGAACCTTGATGTTCATTCGTGGTATCTTGCTGACACTGAATGGTGGTCTGATTACGACCTTAATGGAGAGTTTCAGAATCCTGTGATAGATCCCGATCGGGGTGCTCCTCTTGTCACTGGTCCTTTTGATTCTGCTCCGTTTGAGATGGAATTCTACGACTACGATGGCACAGATATTACATCGAAAGAGTATATTGGAACCGTCCTCAAGCCGAACAGTGGACCTGATGCTCTCCTTATTGATGGGGACTATATCCCCGATGATCGTTTGACTTGGATTGAGGATCTTGCGGGAGCTAATGGCGCTGCGGTTACGGCTGGTGTTACGAATGAGTATGATGCCAAGAATGGCACAGTTGTTTATGACACCGATGAGACCCCGGCGGGTGAGAGCACAGCCTTGATTTATTCAACCTCGGTGGTGGGTGATGACTCTTCAATGGAGATAGATCTGCCTGCGAGCACTCGTACACTACACTTCCGTGCTATGTACTATGTTGATAGTACGCCGCAGGCTCAGGGTTCTACCAATGAGACCACTGATATCCTTCGCTTTGAGGATAGCAGTGGTGATGCGATCATGAATTTGCGAATGAACTGGGCGGGAGATATCTCCGGTTATGATGGAGAGATTTCTTCTGAGGCTTCTTACATGGGAGAACTCGTCGCAGACGAGTGGCAGCAGATCGAGATCTTCATTGACCTTGATGCAGATTCTGATGGTGCTGACAATATCAGCCAATTAATGTATCGTTTTGGCAATGAAGAGACAGGTAAATGGGGTTACGTTGGTCTTTATCGTTCGTGGCAGACTGAGGTCAACACCAATGACATCGACAAGATCGTTGTGGGTCTCGCTCCTGCTTGGGATGCGAATACTGGTGGCTCTGCCGAAGATAATCTTCAGTGTGATCTGAGTGTTGCGGGCGTTGCCTATGACATGGACACTTGGTGTGGCCCTCCTCCCAGTTCCAACCTTGCACCCATACCTCTCCCCGTGGTAAAAGACAGCTATATGGGAACGGCCACCTTCAGAGGTACGCCTATCGCTTCTGCTTTTGTCGAAGGCGTTGACTATATCAAAGCTACGGGCATCAAGTACGATATGGACGAAGCACCGGGATCGCAGCGTATCTGCGACGTGTATTATCCTAATACTACCCCTCCTACAGATGGCTTCCCTGTGCTTCAGTGGATGCATGGTGGTTCGTGGACCAGTGGCAACAAGAACGATCTGGCACGCAATATCCGTGATGCAGCCATTGCTAATGGCTGGGCTATCGTTTCAACGGCCTATCAGTTGGGTGGCTCTTTCGGGGTTTGGACTTCCAGCAGTGATACTGCTGGTCGTTGGCCCACCTATGTATGCGATTTCAAGCAGTGTGGTGCATGGATTCGAGATGAAGCTCATCTAACATATCCGATCAATCCTAACATAATGGTTGCTGGAGGATATTCTGCTGGATCGTTTAATGCGATGGCAGCCGTGTTGACGAGAGACTTAGAGGATGATGGCAGTCCTTATGATCCTCGATTGACCGGGAATCCAAGCTATCTGTATTCCGATGTGGCAGATCCAGAGTATCTTGGGTTTTATGGTTGGGCCATTCCGACTTCGCCGTATGCGCTATATCAGTGGCAGTATGGACCCGGCGCAAGCGAGCCTAACGAAATCGCTGGCGGGCAGCAGATTGCTTATTATGCTGTGCAGAATCTCATGGGGAACCAGACAGATTGGCAGACTGACACGATCTACTTGCAGCCGCTGAATTGGGTACAGGCACAGCAGGCTCAGAGTGTGGCTTTGGTCGAACCTAACAACCTTAGCGATCTCGTGCTCGGCGGCATGTTCGGCTGGTCTGACTATTTTGTATTCTCTGATCCAGAGAATCGCTATCCCGAGTACGGGCAATACGCACAGATCGAGTTGGCGACATTGAGCTTAGATGCTCCAGCCAGTTTTGATATGGACTGGTTCACTTTCAATGGTCTAAACCACGACTATGTGGATAAGGCTTTCGACGCTACGCATATGAACAACTTCTTGAGTCAGTTTCGCTGACATCCGTTAGTAATAGTAGCCGTACATTGGAGCGATAATAATGGCATACAGCGATTTCCCACCTTCTAGCTGGTTTGGCAAGACGCTTGAGGATGCTCTCACGACATCTGCAGATCTTCTAAATGATGGAAATACTTACAAGGCTCATCTCTGGACTGACGCTTTTGTCAATCCATACGGTGGTGAGACATGGGATGCCAATGCTTCTCTTGGGGATTATACGGCAGAGACCGGCATGTGGGATACCGCTAATGGCGAGTCCGCTGGTGCTGCTCTAACGCTCGCTGGTGTGACGTTCGCTGCTTCTGGCGGCTCGATCAACCTTGTCACGTCAACGACGTTGACTTGGAACCTCACCGATGAGGACGTTGTGGGCATTATGATCCACAACGAGACTGACGATGTTGGCATTTGTGTCATCAACTTTGGTGAAGCGAAAACGGTAAGCGGTGACTTGACTGTCGCTGTGGACACTACTTACGACCTTACGGCCCTGATTTTCTGATTGGATCTAAGGCACCTCTGACATGGCATTCTTTCCCGCCGAGATCATATACGAGTGTTCGCAAACACAAGGCGAAATTCTGTATCAAAATAGTGAAACCGATGGGGATCCCTATATCTGGGTAGCGAACCACTTTGGTACGAACTTTCACTACAGTGGTTGGATGCTCAAGATTGATGTCGATGACATCCCCGCCGATACGGCTGATATTACGGATGCAGAGTTAACCCTCACTTGTGTGGGGACTAACGCAAACAACAACTTTTCGGATATTTCGTATCTGTCTCAAGCTTCTGCTCCTTCCGACTGGACTTCCAGTGCATCTCCTAAGGATGACTGGGCTGGTGCCATTGCGGAGACGGGAACCACAACGTGGGACATCAGTGGCGTTGTTACTGGTACCGCATACACCACTCCTAACTCTTATGCGGATTTCGTCACTGCTCTCGATGCTTCTGCGGAAGTGTCGGGCTTTAAGTATGTTGCGATGCTCGCTAAGGGTGACGCTGCTGGTGGCACGGTTGGTCAGTGGCAGGCAGCTACCGATCAGCACGCCACAGAGTCCTATCACCCAGTCTTTGAATTTCAAGCGGATGTGGTTATTGACGTAAATATTACGTCCGGTGTTGACTTTGATACTCCTCTCGCTCACAGGATTGGCACAGGGACAGCTACGACTGTCCATGCTGGGATCACTTACGACTCAGATGCTTACATCACCTACCCGCAAGATTACGACGATGGTTACGGTGACGATACTGATCGTACCGCAGATGTTAGCACGCCGTTTGAGACCCCTCCGGTCAACGGTTTTCCTGTGCAGGTGTTCTTCCGTGGTGGAGGTTACGCTGAGCTGACAGGTCAGCCGGGTTGGATGATCCAATGGGCTGCCACTAGGCACATGGCTTACGTGTCTGTGGACTACAAGCTTACGAGTGCTAATGATACCGTGAACATTGGCTCGAATCACCCTGAGCCGGTACAGGATGCCCTGTGTGCTATTGGTTGGATGAATGAGAGCGATACCTTCGATCTCTCCAACTACACAATTAACGGCCATTCAGCGGGTGGTCACTTGGCTTTAGAGGCGTTCCTGATGATGAACGATGAAGGGAACTATCTGTGGAACTACGATGCGGGTGGCGAGCGTCGTGAGCAGCTAGGCTTTGGATACTTTGACTATGTGGAAGGTTCGCCTGACCGTGTTGGGCTGCCTCTGCCTAGGGGTATCTGGATTTGGGCGGGTGCTGTAGATTGGGATCAAGCGTATTCGGGGAACACGCTCCTGCGTGAACCGATGAAGAACTATCTCGGTGGTGACAATCTGGCCGTGTTCACTACTGGCTATGCTGCTGCTGATGCTGACTATCACAACGGTGAAATTAACATCTATGATATGATGCATGGTGTCGATGAGGGCGCTACCGGCAATTCTGTCTGGCAGAGCAATATTCGTTTCGATAACACTGCCGGTGAGATCGTCGGTGATAGTCGGCACTTCATCAACCCACCTATAGCTTATCTTCAGGCCTACTCGGATGCTGCGGTTGGTCCCACTGCTGGCATCACGCCTCTCCGCAATGCTATTGAGGATTTCGGCATCTCAGCTCAGACCACTGCCGCTCCGGCTTCTCTCAACTCTTCTACGGGAACTCTTGATCCTAAGGGTGGGCTATCTCATTACTGGTATCGCAGTGATGCCATCAACTACTTGGCGCATGATCGTTGTCTCACTTGGTTCGATTATGACATGTACTATGACTGGTACGATGCGATTGACACTAACGTCACTGTGCATGTCCCTGCGCCTATGGCTGCTGGTACGGTGGGTGATGTAACCACCGAGGTCACTGCTCCCGCTGTGAAGCCTGACGCCTACCAGAATCCCAACACTCTCGGGGTTCCTACAGTCAATCAGGTCATCCGGCCTACAGCATATCAGAACTCGAACACTCTGGGTACACCCGACGTAACACTGCTCCTCGCCCCTGCCGGTTATCAAAACCCTAACACCTTGGGTGTTCCGGTAGTCACTCAGGTTCTCCATCCTGACGGCTACCAAAACCCGAACAGCTATGGGGTGCCTGAACTGCGCCAAGTGATACACCCGTCAGGCTACCAGAACCCGAACAGTTACGGAGTGCCTAGCATCGAGGCTGTTGGCGCAGACCAGACAATCAATCCTGATGGCTACCAAAACTCAAACGGCTTTGGTGTGCCTACTGTCAATCAGACGATGGCTGCGGTTGGCTACCAGAACTCTAACGCTCTAGGCGTTCCATCCATTGGGCTGCTGGTCAGTCCTACCGGATATCAGAATCCGAATGCATTCGGTACACCCGATGTGACTCAGATCATCTACCCCGCTGGACATCAGAACACCAATACTTTCGGCACTGCTGATGTTACGAACGCCGACGATCCAACTCAGTATGTGACTCCTGATGGATTCCAGAACACAAACACGTTTGGTGCTCCGCAAGTCAATCACATCTTGGAAGCCACCGGCTACCAGAATACGAACACTTTCGGAACTCCCGTCCTCAATCAAATCATATCCCCCGCTGGTTACCAGAACACCAATGCCTTCGGTGTTCCCACATGGGAGTATGGCACGCAGGTCGTTGAAGCCGATGGTTATCAGAATACGAACACCTTCGGCAGTCCTAAGGTCAATCAGGTTATCCTCGTAGTTGCCTACCAAAACGCTAATGACTTCGGTATCGTGGTCATGGCCGGAACAGTTACACCTGATGGCTATCAGAATAGTAACAACTTTGGCACAGCTCAAGTTAATCAGATTATCAGCCCATCTGGATATCAGAATACGAATAGCTTTGGCACTCCGATTGTGGGCGAGATTCGCACACCTGATGGATACCAGAATACGAATACGTTTGGCACCGTTACGATCAACCAGATCATACGTCCTGCTGGCTACCAGAATGATAGTGGATTCGGAATCACTTATATTCCTCAGTCAGCAACGGACGACATGTTCTTGATGTTCATAGCGACATACTAGTGGAGCAGAGATATGACAAAGGCAGAGATGCTGCGGAAACGCACGAATCGGTGTATAGCTAAGATCCTTGGCTACAAGGAAGACTACATTGATGATGATATTGATGAGGAAACTTCTGACGAGTTCAGGAGCCTCATCCTTGACGCTATCAACGATGTGAGCAATTTGGCCGTTGATCTATTAGATGATGCATCAATCATGAACGAACTGTTCATTGAGCGTATGGAGGCAGTGATTAATGGGGAAGAAGATAACGGCTCGTAAAAACTACGTTGCTGGCGCTGATCGAAATATTGCTGCCCAATTGGCTGAAGCCGTGGGCGGGGTTACGCAGGAGGCGTTCGATCAGTACCTGAAGCCCCGTGGCCGTCCCCGTGATTCGATCAAAGATCAACTAAGGAAAGCTCAAGTAAAGGCTGGGAATGCGGCTTTCTTGGCAATGACACGGCGATTTGATGAGACACGCTCGGGCAAGCCGTCATATCGTGTTGGCGACCCTCAGATCACTGGTCGGTATTCTGGTGGTAAGCTATACCGTGCGGTCCACAATAAGGACATGCATGTGCGTACCACCGCTACAAGCGTTGCTTTCTTCAACTCTGCGTGGATGGACGCACAGGCACCTCAGTGGCATAGGCATTCCTTTGGCGCAGGTTACAGCAATACTAACGCAGTGACTCCTATGGTTGCGAAGAACGGTAAGGCCATTCCGGGCACCGAGCGTCTTGAGAGACTGGGCCATGCTAAGAAGTTCTCTTTGCCGGATGGCCCCGGATCCTATTATCGGATCGGGGCGGAGATCCATGTGACTCCGAACCCTGCGGCAACGTTGGATCGGACTAATATTGACCCCGGCGCTTTCAATGCGCCATTAAAGAATTTGCAGATATTCCCTCGTGGCTGGGTGCAAGCGGGTGTGTCTGAGATGAACCGTGTTTATCCCGGTTATCTAACCGATGTGGTGAAAGATTTCCTTGAGCCATAACGGGCTAAAGGCGCAAATTTCCTGTGCCGTTAGGTTATTGAAACGCAAGCCTAGCTTTTACGCTGGGTACAATCGAAATTTTATGCTCTGCGTACTTGGAGGTTCCTATGAGTATTAAGGCTGGTGCAATTCTGTTTGACGCCAATGGATACGTGGTAGATCGTATTCAATCTGGTGGTCCAGCAGCACTAAACATCCCCGAAGAGAAGATTTACGAAGTCGGCAACTGGGAATCGGTCGGTACAGTATACGACATCCCTGACCTGAGCTTTGATCTTGAGTCCTTTGACGTTGCTCCCGAGTTCGAGTTGATCCTCGTTCATGACGATCCAACCTCACCCGCTTCTGCTACAATTGATTTTCAGGACGCTTATGCAATAGACATTCTCTCACCCTTCAAGTCGAAGCGTAACTCTTACGACATTGTTGCCGGTGTGATCTGTCCTTACCTCACCCTTGAGTCGGTTTCCTACTCCTTCGGTGTGGGTTCCAACGCTTCTCAGAGTTTCTCTCTGCGTGGCGATTCCATCTTCTATGTTCCCGGTCAGCCTCTTATGGAGACCGCAACATTCGATGGTCTAGGCGGAGACGTTGTGATTGAATATGGCGACAGCATCGGACCTGCCACTGGCGTGTCTGCTGCTCCTTATGATGCCAATGGTACGGACGAGTTCGTTCTGAACGTTTGTCTTTACAACAACACTACTGGCATCCAGAAGCGTCTTTACTCCTCTGACATCATTGCTAATGGTGGTTCTATCACGGCTGACACGTTCACCCTTGATGGAACTTACTACAACTCTGACACGACTTACGAATATGTGCAGATTGTGTACTCGACCACTGTGGCCGACACCGGATACATTGATTACCTTGGCAACGATACCGCAAGCGTTCACGCTGCGGCTGGTGCTAACGTAGATGCCACTGTTGGTGGCCCTCTGCTTGGCACTCAAACTCTCACTGGTGCAGGCACGAAGCCCGCAGCATTGCGAGCCAAGGACATTGACGTTTACATTGCTGATGACATCGCTGCTGACGAGACGCTTTCGGGCACTTGGACTCGCCTCACTGGCGTGCAGAATATTGATGTCAACTGGTCAGTTAGTCTTGAGAATGACGAAGAGTTGGGCAACAACCGTTACGTCGATCAAGATTACGATGTTCCTGAGGTTTCAGGTTCAATGACTATCAAGGCATTCGATGTTGACGAACTGTTCGACAAGATCCGTACCGTAACTGGAATCACCGACGCTAACTACGTGCTCGGGCCAGACGTTACAGATCCAGTGCAGCTCCGCATTGTTCTGAATGACCCTACTGATGGCACAGCCATCAAGACTGTTTATCTCCCCGAGGCACGGTTCACCGTTCCCGGTTTCAACCCTCAGGTGCAGACAAAGCTTGAGTCCCAGTTCGACTATACGTCGGATACCGGTGCTCTCACAGTCTACGTCGGAGATGTAGTTGTCTGATATCTAGTCTTGCGTTACTCTCTGGGATGCCCTCGGCCTTCGGGCCGGGGGTTTCTTGGGTTTTGGGTGGCTAAATGTGTGCTAGAATGGACGTTAGGAGTAATAGGACCAGAGTTATTTTATAGGAGTAGTTATGGCAGAGAACACCGTTCCTTCTGTCCCTCGTGAGCGCCGTCTTACAGACTTGTACCGCAAGGGCAAAGAAGTAACGATTGGTGACGACGATGGGGCAATCACCGTCTATCTTTCTAAAGTCAGCCAGATCGAGAACAAGAAGGCTGTCGAGAAGGCTCAGGCTGTTCGTGTGAGGCATCTTCGCTTGCTTCACGCTGGTAGGGATGATCCGGGCCGTGCGCCATACGAAGATCAATTATACGCATTTGGTCTCGATAACTCTGAAGACCTCATTCTGTTAGCTAACACTGAAGTGCTGCAAGACGAAACTCTTGCTATCATTGCTCGTCTCTCTGAAGAAGAGGGCAGCGAGTGGGCTAAGGATGGGTACCTGACCTCTCTGCAAGAAGCATGGAACGGTGGCAGCAAGAGCGCCTTCCAATTGGACCCTGAAGATCCTGAAGCGAAAGAGATTGCTACTGAGCTTCTGCGCTTTGAGGGGCTAGTCGAGGAAGAGGTTGAGATAGCTCGCCGTCAGATCATCGAGGCGCAGTCGATTCGTCCGACTGAGGATCTCATGTATGAGGCTACAAACCGTGTGATCGAAGCTGAATCTAACACCATCTGGACTGAAGAGTTCAACCGTTGGCGGCTATTCTACTCAGTGCGCTACAATGATGAGCGTGCACAACGCTACTTCGTGAACCGTCAAGAGATTGATGCACTCGATGAAGATGTATACGCCATGTTGTGGGACAACTTCCAGAGTGTAGTATCTACGGTGCCAGAGGCAAAAAGCTAGGGGGAGATCCAGAGTTCCTCAGAACCGTTGGTACGGCGATGAAGACGGGAGGGGCGGGAATCCTCTTCCCTGAAGGAACTTCAATCGAGACAGCCCCTTATGAATTTATGGTCGCACTGGATCAGGCCGTAACAGTTCATGGTTGGATGGAGAATCTACAGAAAGATGAGTTGCCTCCTGTGTGGATGTGGACTCTGGATACTGAGATTAAGATTTGGTTTGAAAAGGTCAAGCGTGAGCGTGATGAGAAGTACGGCGGTTCGAAGGATAAGAAGGACAGCGCCTTTGATAACGAAGGCCCCGGCATCGAACGAAACGATCATGCGGCTAGATTCTACGAATAGGTGATCTAGAGATCCGTTATTGTATTAGAGGCTAGATTAGGAGCGGCATGGCTAACGAAGACATCCTGATTAAAGTAGGCGCTGATTTTAGCGGCGTTGAAAAGGAAATCAAGGAACTTCAAGCTCAGCTAGATCGTCTCGCTAAGCCCACATCAGGGCAGCGTAGCCGATCTGGTGCTCTTGGTGAGGTTCGTGGTGCTGGTGCTGCCGTCTCTAAGGCTGGTGCCGCTAAGGGCACTATTAGCACAAGGCGTCAAGCTGAGCTGTTCGGTCTTGAACAGCAGGTGCTGCAAGCTACAGGCGATAAAGCCTTTCTTGGGAAGAGTGGCAAGAATCAGGGCAAGTTTGCTCAAGGCCAAGCTACTAGGGTAATTAACAAACGTACCGCTGAGTTCGCCAAGTCTCTCGGCATTGATGCTGGCGAGACCGTGCAGTACATGCAGGCGCAGGCTCGTAAGTCTTTTGCTACAGCTAGAACTGCGTTTGCTCAAACGGATGGTAGCGATGCCGCTCTGCGTGCTTCAACTCAGACTAGGGCTGCTGCGATTGCGGCTAGTCAGGATCGTAACGCTAGGGGGCAGTTAGGCCCTGCGGGAGCAAGTAGCGCTTCGGTGCGACATCAGCGTGGGCTGGTTAACCAAGAGGCGAGGCTTGCACAACGCATCTCTAAGGCTGGAACGGACTATGCTGCAGGAGGCAAGGGCGCCGCTGAGGCTGGAACCTTTCTGCGGGTACTTGCTGGCCGCACCAACGAAGCTGGCATAGCTACTGCCACGGCTACTAGAGCACAGCAGCTTCTTGCGGCCAGTGTCGGCACTGAGACTAAGGCTGCTAGTGTCGCTGCTGTTGCTACCGAGGGTGTGGCGGTTGCGCAAAAGGGTCTTACCGCTGTCACTAGGAAGCTTCAGGCTAAGTACAGTGCCCTATTAGCCACTACGAGCAATGCTAAAGAGTATGGCCGTCGAGTTAATCAGGCGCAAGACGAGGTTAAACAGAAGACTCAACAGGTCAGAGACGAGCGTAACCGTGGTTACGGTGCGCAGGGCTTTGGTGCCCTCAATCCGAATATCAGGCGTGGCCCCGCTGGCCCGATTGATTACAATCAGATGCGCCCACTGTATGGACCGGCAGTTCCTCCACCGAGGCCACCGGTACCACCGAAGGCTCCGAAGCTTGGTGGCGGTGCACCTGATCCCGGTCAAAAAGGATTCTTGGGTGGGATCGACTTTAAGCGTGGCCTCACCTCATCCATCCAGTATGGTCTCCCCGCTGCTGCTCTTTATGGTGGTATTGGCGCTCTTTCTGGTGCGTTCAAGACGGCACAGGAACTCGAAGTTGAGTTCGGCATCTTGGAGAACCAGCTTGAAAACATCGGTGCTTTGGGCGACACCAGCTTTTCGGAGGTCCGTGAGAGCATTGAGGACATTGCTGTAACAACCGGTCAGTCTGTTGTCGAGTTTGCAAAACTAGAACGTCAATTGTTTGGCGCATTCTCTGCTCTAGATGAACAGAACAATCCTGAATTGACTAAAATTGCTCTACCTGAGCTGGTGGACGAGCAGTCCCGAGCGGGCGGTAAGCTTGCCGAGGTTGTTGGTTTGCCTTTGACTGAGATTACTGATGGTTTGACTGCTGCCTCGATCGCTTGGGATACTACGTTTGAGTCTATGGGTGACACTGTTGTTACTCTAGAGGAACAGACTGGTGTGCTTGGCAAGGAGCTAGTTAACTTTGTTGGCGATATCGCTCCTGTTGCAGAGGCTGCTGGCTTCGAGATGGAAGAGATTGCAATCATTGCTGCTCAGGTACAGCAGAGATCTGGACGTACTGGTACAGTTTTGGCCGAGCAGTTTGGTCGTATCCTTCCCGCCGTTTCTCAGTCTAAAGAGGAACTATACGAGCTGGCTGCTGCGAACGATGTCCTGAATCGTGCGGACTTCTTGCAGGGTATCGAAACGGGCGACGTTCAACAGACCCTCTCTGCTATTGCTCAAGAGTTCGATAATCTGTCCAAGGCTTCACAGGATGATGTGGTTGCCCTTCTTGGTGGCCGTCGTGAGGCCAGTGCATTGCTTCCCGCTTTCGCTAGCTCCGATCAGGCTGCTGAACTAGAACAGGCTATTGCCGGTGGGGCAGGCGCTTTGGACTCTCGTTTCGAGGGCGTGTTTGGAACGTTGCGTAACACATTCGAACGTATCGGGCAGGAACTGACGCTCCTGTTTGTTGACATATTCGAGAATGGCTTTAAGGACGCCTTGAAAGCTATGGCTACTGCTCTTGAGACGGCGGCTAAGGCCATTCGTGGCATAGCAACGGCTGTGGGTAAGGTCAATGACCTGTTCGGTGGCTGGATTTCTAATCTCGTGATTATGGCAGCTCTCTACAAGGGGATTGCTGCGTCATCAGCACTTATTGCTAAAACTTCGTTGGGCACGGCTGTGGCTGGCGCCTTCGGGCGTGGCAAGGCTGGACAGTTGCCCTTCCCAAAACCGACTCTACGTCAACGATACGATAGAAAGCTTTCAAAACTTCCCCAGCAAACGGGGGCTGTGCGTCCTGCTGCTAGGCGTGGCGCCGGTTTCGGTGGCGCTGTACGTTTTCACGCTCGAAACATTGCTGGCGCCGGACCCGCTGCTCGTGGGCCAGTCGGAACCACGCTACGAGGCAGAGCTGGCGCCGCTGCCGGTGCCGCTGGTGCCGCACTCAAGGCAGGCCCAGTGGGCAAGCTTGGTGCTGGCGCTCTAGCCGCATTTGGTGGTCCTGTGGGGATCGGGATTGCTGCTCTTGCAGCTACCGCTATTACTGTAAATAAGTATGCGGGTGAGTGGGAAAAGGATCTGCAAGAGTTTAGCACGGAACTGCAGACGAGTGAACGCTCAGCTAGGTCGCTGGAAGCGGAAGCGAAACGCTTGGAAGGGACCGAGGAGAACACTCCCGGCACATGGGCACAAATTGCCGCTTTCTTCACTGGAGAGGATCTTCTTACCAAGGCAGATATTGCGAGAGCTGCTGCTGTCCAGAAGTCTAGCAAAGTTGTCCGTGAAATTCTCGGAAGCGATTTCGGGCTAGATGATGCTGAAAACGCTTTGTTGGCGGAACCGGCTGATGAGGTTAATGGAGCTTTGGGTGGTCTGACGAGTCTGGGTCTTGATGATGATGAGGTCCGTGGGACTGTTCGTATTCCGGGTGCAGAGCAGTTCGGCCTTATACAGAAAGCCATTGATGAGCAAGATGAGGAGCAACTGAAACGCATTCAGGCGATCATCGCTCACGAAGGTTTCGGTGACATTGCTCTCGAAGATATTACTTTGGAGAATGCTGCTCTCGCTGTGTTTACTCAGGAGTATGCGGGAGCACTGCCAGAGGATCTCTTAGAGAAATTGGATGACCGTTTGCTTACGGTGAATACTCTGAAAGACAAATTCGGGATTACTCTTGCTAACCTTGACGCAGACATCGCTGCGGTATTTGAAGGCGACCCGGCAGATATCATCAGCAGCTTGCGTGAGATCACTGAAAATAAAGAAGGCAAGTATGAGGATTATCAGGTAGTTCAAGCGGGCGAAGTGTTGACGCTGTTTGAAACTAACTTCCCTCTAGTCTTTAGTGACGAGCTTGCGGTTTTGGCTGACGAGTTTGCTGGGACCGCTGAGGGTATTGCCCAAACGGTGGCGCAGGTTAAACAGGACTTTGACTTGGGCCTTGTCGCCGCTTCTGAATATGTTGCTGCTGTAACGAAAGCTTCCGACGATCTGCAGGCATTGATTGACGATGGTAACTCTGATCCGGTCCTGAAGGCACAAGCAGCAGCAGCAGCCCAAGACGCCTTGGAAGCAACTTCCGAGAAAGCAGTAAGGGAAGTTGAAGCCTTCCTCAACTCGTTTGAGCGTCGTGGAGATACCTCATCTGGAGCAGTTAACCAACAGCTCGCTCGTCTTAACTCTGTGCTTCAGTCGGGCGATCTTACGACCGATGATGAGTCTGCGATGTTGGACGCCTATTATGGGCTGCTCATTGACCGTCAGTCGGCGCTAGCAGATGCTGCAAGTACGGACGAAGAAGCTGACGCTATCCGGGCAGAGATCAACAGTGCTTCTGCGGCGATCACTCGACTGACGGCAGAGAACACGATTGCTACCGCCTTGGGCAGAGACTTTAGTAAGTTCCGAGCATCTCTTGCGGGCGGTATTGGTACTATGGCTTACGGTTCGATTGGCGTTGCTGAGTCGGCTATAGATGCGATCATTGATGGTCTAGTTGCTGGTGGCGAGTTCGCTGACGCCGCTGAAGCGGAACTGCACAAAATGATACAGGTAGGCTTGAAAGCCATTCAAACGGCGCAAGCTAGAATTACTGCGATTAACGCATCGCTGGCATTCCTGTCGGGCTTGGGTGCTGGAGACAGTGAGCAGGCCGGTGGTCTCAAGTTTGAGGCTGGGGTTGCGGAAGAGAATGTTCGTGTGTGGACGGGCCAAATTGATGAGGCTTATCAGGCACTAAATCTTGGTGACGCATTAGAGGGCGCTGGCGACTTTTCGGTTGACGGCGGAAGCGGCGGGGGAGGGGCGGATGATGTTAAGGAGACAATCTTTGATATCAAACGTGCCAATCTGGCGCTTGAGAAGGCTGTCAATGAGGGTAATGAGGTTGCTCTCGCTGGTTTGGACCTTCAGGATGCTCTCAACGATATGGCAGAAGCCGAGACCACTGATGAGCTGTCTGACAACATTCAGGCGGAAGCAAGTCGTGTAGCTGCACTGAAGAGGATCGAGAATCTGCGGAAGGAACGTGCGAAACGTTACCGTCAGGCAACCGCTAATCTCTTGTCGGCTCAGGGCTTCAATGTGGAGGCTGCTGAAGAAGAGGTCACTATAGCGTTGGAAGAGTATGCCGAGGCTGTGGGCCGGTTTGGCTCTAATTCGCTTGAGGCTCGTGAAGCTCAAGTGGCTGTGGCTAATGCTTTGACGGCTGCTCGTGATGCCCTTGAGAAGCGTAAAGATGATTTCGTTGCGGTTCTGCTATCGCTTGCCAACACTGACCGTGACCCTGTGGCACAGATACAAGCGGAGATTGCGCTCGCTACACAGGCATTAAATGCGGCTAACGGCACTGACGAGCGGCTGTCCGCTCAGCGTCGTTTGCTGGATGCACAGAGTCAGATGGAAGACGTAATGTCTGACCTGAGAGCCTCTCAGCTCGATCTGTGGGAGGCGGAAATCTCCCTGTACGATTCCAACGTAAAGAACAGTCAGGCCGCTCTATACCGTGCTCAGGAGCTTCTGAACGAAGCTGTGAGTCAAGGGCAGGGCGAGGCTGCGATCAACCGTGCACAAGCCGGTCTAATCACTGCCAACAAGGCTGCTTCGGACGCTCGTTTGGATGAGTCTCGTTCACAGTACGATTTCCTCTATCAGATGGAAGAGATCACGAGAAGTCAATACATCAGTTATCTTGAAAGTTTGAAGTCTGCTCTGCGTCCCGGCACTGAGAGGTTCCGTGAATTAGAGTTGGCGATCAAGGGCTTGAAGGATGACATCTCTGGTGATCTCCAGACGAACCTACCGTCGAACTTGGATCTTCCAACCTTGTATGAGGCTCGTCGTTTGGGTCAAACCAGTCCCGCTGAGACGGGTGGTAGTGGCATCGGATATCAGGATAACAGGAATGTTCAGGTCTATGTGACTGTGGACGGCGAGATGAATGAACAACAGTTCTCTGCCGCCTTCAGTAGCGCACTTGGGCTTGGGCAGAACGGCGTAGAACCTAAGGTTTATTGACATGGGTAAGTATGAAGTATATATATATGGTCTCTGGGTGGATCAGTACTGGTCCGTTTCTGCTAATGGCTCAGCGCATGGCGTCTCTAAGGATATTAAGTATCAGGGCACGGGCGGTTATCGTAGTTATGACACTCCGATCATTTACAGCACAGGTTTTAACAATGCTGATGATGGTACGGAAGGTGTCTCTAAGTTCGATCTAGAGTTTAGGACGTACACTCAGGAAGACTGGGACTTGTTGAAAGACTGGATTGTGGATTTCGGTGTGGCATGGAATGTGCGAGACGATGCGGGCACCGAATTTTACGTGTGGACTGAGAACATCAGTTGGCGTCCCGTTGGCACCAACAAACAGCCTTGGAAGCATGAGTGGAGTATGAGCGGGACGGGCAGGAGAGAGCTATGACCTCCGCTTTTGTGGGAACCAACAATATTGGCGACCTTCTTGTTGGTGACACTTCGGACAGCACTCCTCCTGCAGAGGATGAGGTAACGCCAGACGCCTATCAGAATGCTAGCAGTTTTGGTACTCCCTTATTCAATCAGACGATTCGTCCACAGGCTTATCAGAATCCTAACAGGTATGGGGTGGCTCTCGCCAGCAATGAAGACGTTATTACTGTCATCAAATGGCAGCTTTATGATGCGGTAACAGACGAAACCTTCGTTTTTGATCTGAACCCCCAAGATGTAGAGTATACTGGTAGAGTACGCAGCTTTAAGTTGACACGAACTCCATTGGGCCGAATCATTGTGAGTTACGGCAAGATTAATACGGCAACCATAACGTTTTCTGGCTGGCTTCCCACATTGGAACTGCTTGACAATCTGCGTGAATGGACATTGAAAGAATATCAGGTCAGATTAACTGACGAGCTTGGCAGACAGAACTGGTACTATTTGAATAACTTTGCCGCCTCTCGTGTTCCAACGAAGTCCGGCTCTTGGTCGGGCGGTCCTTCACAGAGTCAGATCATTACGGCTTACGAGTACACGGTAGATGGTATGGAAATGAATGCATGGGGAGAGGTTTAGACGATGCGTTATCAGAAGGATGCGATAGATGTTTGGAGCGGAGAAGCTCTAACTACTGGCATCTCTACTATCGGCAGAGTCACGGTAGAACCGTATTGGCAACTGGGCTTAACTGATCAGGGAAATAACTGGGGTCAGTCTCAACGTGGACCTTACAGGTATTGGCAAACTCAGGCTGACGATCAGACCGAGTACGAGATACCGAATATCCGTAACATCACTTGGGACCGAAGCCTTTCTAATGACGTTGCTACGGCAACTATCACGATAATGAACCAGTGGCATGATCAAGTGGCTGCTGGGGAAGTTCCTGATGACGTTAATATCTTGGGTAAACCGGGATACTTCTGGCCGGGTCATGGCTTGACGGCTGACGCACAAGCAGAGTGGAACCAGTCTCCGGCTACGGGCGCTTATCGCAAGGATGGCTCCTTTGATGAAGGGTTCACATGGGATCAAGTGCTAGTGCCTTATGCCCTACTGCGAACTTACGAAGGCTACCCCGAGCCATCTATCGGTAGTGGGTTTGTTTCTTCCACTACTAGCATAGATGATCTCCTCACCCAAGGCATCATGCTTACTGGCGTTTGGCTGATTGATCGTGTTACCGGTGGCTCTAACGGCGAACTGCAGCTTCAGTGTAAGGACATTGGTAAACTGCTGCTTGATCAGATCGTTATGCCGCCAACTATTCCCAACGAGATCTACCCCCTTGAATACTATCCTGATGGCGAGACTCGTTTCGACTCTTTCTGGGAGCCTAATCCAACTACGAACGTTTCCGCTGCCTCTCAGTCCCGCATTCGTTCCACTTGGGATTCGACTAGCTGGTCTGGATCTGTAGACTCATCCCTTTATGATCACAAGCCCAGCGATTCATTGGACTTGAACACAGACACCTTCTCTATCTCTCAAGGCTTTGACACTCCGTTAGATGAGAGCGTCTACTGGGAGTACGATGTTTTGGGTAGCGATCCCGGCGATGCTGGCCGTGCCATCGAACAAGTGGCTTTCCTTCCTTGGGCTGGTGGCTACACGGCATACCTGTCCATCTATCATGATGGGGCATGGTGGGGCGGTGTTGAGATACCTGAACTGACGAACGATCCCGGCTCTATCGGCATTGATTATGTATCTAAGATCACGGTGCCTCGGAATCTTCCTGATGGTACTGAGACTGAAGTTAGCTTCTCGATACCAGACGGATATGTTCCGGGTATCAGCAAGTTCCGCATCACTTTGCAGAATCTGTATTATGGTACGTTTGATGGTCAGACGACAGACAGGTACCGTGCTGGTATTCGTGAGGTGCGTCCATATAACACCAAAGATGTGCCACCACTGACTCGTGGCGGCGATGTTAACAATCCTTGGACGTTTGCTATGGCGGCGCATCCTATACGTGGCTATTGGGTGGTTGACAACTTCGGCAACAGATACGGTTACGGTGACGCTGAGGGCGGTTTGCCTGCTAACGGTGGCTCTGTGAGTTCTGTGTATGATAGTGGCGGCGGCTTCGGCCCTCAAGCTAACTACGCTATTGCTATGGAAGCGCACCCTGACGGTGAGGGCTATTGGATCTTGTACCGCAATGGGCAGGTTCGTGGCTTCGGTTCCGCCGATACGCATACTAACAGCAAGGGCCAGACCGGTTGTCGGACTTACACTAACATTGGCCCGGACCCTTGGGGCGCCGATATTGGTGCGGTGCAGGCAATGGACATTGCTGCAACACACACTGGCGAAGGCTATTACATTATTGTGGGTCACGGCACTGTATTTGGTTACGGTGACGCTAACGATGTGACAGATCGACAGTTCAATCACGGCACTTACGGTGAGTTGTGGTACTATGAGGACGGTCCTTACGGTGATGCTGTAGATAACTTCATGGCAACTGTGCCAATCACTATCTTGGTGGAAGACTCTAACCCAGCGAACCCTCTCGGCTTCACGATCCAGAATGTGTATACATACGCAACGTGCCGTTCTGGCACGACTATGGCTGCTCATCCGAACAAGGCGGGCTTTTGGGCCTGCAACGGTTCGGGTGAGGTGCGAGCTTACGGCGAAGCTGACTGGCACGGCAGTCTCTATAACCGAGTCTTCGATGGTGGCGGTGCTGGAGAATTTCGTCTTGGCTTGACTGAGTTCACTCACGCCCTGAGACCAAACGCTGATGGCGATGGCTACTGGATTGCATTCGGTTCTGGGCATATCGCTCAGTACGGTGGTGCCGTAGGTAATGGTCCTACAGACTTCTATGAGCAGAACCCCGCCTTGCAGCTGAATGCTGGCCTAAACACGACACAGAAGCTAACTATCGAAGTATTTAAGGCTCTGATCTGGGATCTTGCTCCTGACCCTGATGGGTCTGGCTTTTGGCTACTGACTGCCGATGGTTCTATTGGTCACTACGAAGCCAAGTTCTGGGGTCAACCATCTTTCTATGGAATGTCCGGGGTGAAGTGGTTCGACGGTAACTATCAGGACTATTCAGATATCGTTAAAGAGATGCTCCTGTGGGCTGGATGGTTGTTCTATGATCCTGCGGAGGCTGGAGAGGCTCCGGTCTACGGATCCATTGAGTCTACTGGCATTCCGTCGTCGGCTCGTTTGCCTGCCGACAAATTCGACAAGCGCACCATTGTAGATGTGATGAATGAACTGAAGCAAATCACGGGCTACTCATGGTGGGTTGCTGCTGCTGGGGACGTTCATTATGAATCTCCCAACTGGTGGTCTAAGGGCAACTACGATACAAGTGGTGGAGGGTTCGCTGGTAGTCGCATTTGGACTGATGACATCACGGGAGACCAAGTTGCGCCAGACACGGGTGGCGCTTCTGTGTATGTGCCTGTGGTCACTGAGAAGAACTCCATCCTCAACTATCAGGCTTCGCTGGATGGGAATGCGCTGCGGTCAGAGATATTGATTGGTAATGAGAGCTACGACTATCGTGACCCTACTGGTACTGGCGTTGTTCGTCACTATCCGTCGAGTGCTTACGATCCCATCAAGGGTTCAACACCTTCGCTGCGTAACATCCCCAAGCCCGCTATGTGGATAAACAAAGACTTTACGAACGAAGAAGAAATGGAGCTGATGGCTGAGCTGGTCAACTTGCAAATCTGGTTCTCTCAGCGTGCTGGTAGTATGCAGATATTTGCGTACCCCGGCTTGGAGATTAACGATCAGATCATCATTCAGGAACGCACCACTTCGGAAACATTCCTTCACTACATTCGAGGGATTCGTTCTAACAACGATCTTGATAGTGGTGAGTACACGATGGATGTCACAACCAATTGGCTTGGTGACGAAGATGATTGGGTCATTACCGCAGACCCCATCTCCAATCCCGGCTTCTCTCATATCAAAGTGAGTAACCGTGTTGATACGTGGCAGTCTGGCCTCGGCCTTGGGCTGCCTTCCAGTCTCGATTCAGAGAACTCTCCTGACAGCATGCAAGTCGGAGAGACGTGGTTCCAAGTTGGCGGCAGTTATGTGACTGATGTATTCCGCAACGGGCAGGTACCGTGGCTTGTGGGCAAGCTTATCAACTTCGATAATGTTGAGAACTTCACGGTAACGGTGGTTCAGGCGAGTGGTGGTAATCTATTCAACTCACCTGTGGTCTTTGATATTGCCAACAAGTTCTGGTCGATTGACAACGTTAACGCTCCTAGTCAGTGGACTGATGTTACTCCTGATACGACATTGTATTACAGCAGTGAGCTGGGATATCAGTGGACGCTGAATGCGAATACGGTCATTGAGGGCAACTATCGTGGCCCTATGACCATAGCTGTGCGCTTCTCTGGAGATAACGTGAAGCCAGTTACGGTCATAAAGACAGCTCAGATTATTGATTAAGGATTTGCTATGAGTATGGAAGCGCTTCGAGGACAACTACAACAACAAGCTTTGGCTGAACAACAGGCTGGGCAGACGACTGCCTCGTTGCAGATCTGTTCTGGGCAGGTCCGTGTGAACGGTGCTGGTGAAGCTTCGTTCCCTGTGACTTTCCCTATTAAGTTCTCAGAGAAGCCGTCTCTGTCGTTTGGTGGAGAGATCCTTACGGGAGACACCATTGAGCAGGGTCTGATGCCTACGGCTAACGTGATCGTGCTAGGTTGGTCTACGCAGGACACTCCTCCGTATGGTCGTCTCTACACGGGTGCTCAGCTTGGCGTGGTGACTTCGGGCGTGACGTTTCAGAAGATGATTGTCCATTGGAATATGATTGGTAAGGCGTTAACTTCGCCAACGTACTGAGTTTGGAAGGTGCTAATGATCTCTGCTATAATGGTCTCATGGACTTGAGTAGAGGATAGTTATGGATGTAGCCCTCAATAGTGTTGCCCCTGAAGTTCGGGAGGGAGTCAAATCTTTCCTGAGCCGGTATCAGCCACAGTTAACTGTTGGCAACTTTCACCCGAAGGGGTTGAAGTTTGATGACGATCTTGATAATACGGTGGTAGTTGTACCGGCAGTGACACGGGATGGTTATTTCCATTTCACTGAAGCTCAAGCCGACATCTTTGTTTTAGTTCAAGAGTCTGTACTCCTTGGATGGGTGCACCGAAGCAACGTGCTTCGTGCAGAAGGTGGTTCCGCTTGCATGATGCCGGTGGGTTCACTTGGTAAAATGCCCAAGAAGGGCAATCTGAAGTTCGCTCAGGAGTGTAGACATCTGGGATACTTCGGTGGTTACAAGAACAACACTGACCATATGATTTGTTATGGCTGTGGCATGGAGGTAGTATAATGGCTGAAGGTACAATTAAAAAGGTAGACGCAACACAGGAGGCTGAAGTCAATAGCGCTTTGCGTTATTCTGACTTCGTTGAGCTTCCCATGTTTACGTTCCCTCGCACGTTCGTTAATCCCGACGCTATTCAGGGGAACTTCGGTACACTCTTTGAGGCCGTTGGCGGTTTGTATGATGACGCTGTATGGCTGAATTACATTTACGCCTACAATTGGACTCAGTTCAATAACCTGATTTCGAACTTCAATGCTCACTATCATGGTTATGGCATTCCGAACTACAATCAACTCAGCAATACGGGTGCTTTTGGTGTGGTGTCTTCACCCATCCTCCCCGCCGGTCTTCTACCCGGTGCTTTTTACAACACGGGTTCCATCAATGGGTCTTCTGACGGCACGGAATATATTACGAACCAGCCACCTCAGTTGGCCTACCCTCTGCCGCCAGAAACTGGCGATTCCTTGGAGAACAGCGAACATGTCACCTACATTCCGGGCGGCGGCGCTCGAATCTGGGACAGCAATTCGGGGCATGATAACCTTCCTTCGGGTAACTATGATGGGTTCCCTCGCCAGAGTTGGAATCCGAGTTACGGAGCTTTCGGTACGGGTATAGATGTGACATACTCGAATGAAGCGTACTCTCCTATCGAGGAGCTGCAAATCGTTGGAGCTAAAGTCTCACTAGTTGGTGGTGAGGATTGTGCTGTAGTCGTGCGAATCCACCAGTCTTCGTATGCCACGAACGGTTTCGAGGTTATGCACGATTCTAACGCTATCGCTTGGGCACAGTATGATGATGGAGACGCTACCGATGAGTTCACGTATGCTGACCTAACCAGTTGGGATCGGACCATTGGACCCGCTCAGACAATCTGTATGAGCTTGGATTACATCAACGGTGATCCTCACTCCTGTGGCGTTCAACTGTACGCTCGCAAGTTCCGTTCCAATGTTGGGCAGGACTCTTGATGAGGGTTAGTCCCTCCAAACTCAAAACATGGATGAAGTGCCAGCAACAAGCAGCCTTCAAATATGTAGATAAACTATCCGATGATCGAGTGAATGCAGCAGCCGTGTTCGGTACATGTATGCATGAGGTTATGGAGAGAATCTCGTTGGATGAGGACTTTGACGAGGCGGCAGCTTTCGTTGAGATGTGGGACGCTTCACTGGAAACGATCAATGATTGGCCGAACCGGACCAGTCCTACCTCTTATAGAGATAAGGGTCTGAAGCAGATAGCCAAGTTCCTTGAATACAAGGAGAAGGTCAACTACACTGTCATCGGTACAGAAGTAGCGTTCTGTGTGAAGTTCGGTGACCACGAGTTGGTCGGCTTCATTGATTGCCTTGCGGTAGATCATGAGGCTAGGCTTATCCGTATTCTGGACTGGAAGACGGGCTGGCGTCCTAATGCTGATAACCTCGCCTTGGATATACAGTTCACTGGTTACTACTGGGCGGTTAGACAGCCCGAGTTTTGGTTGGGGAACCCTGACGCTAAAGAGGACGACCCCTTCGGCGGCGGCTTTGAGAATGGTGCAGATCTGTACGAAGAGTACAAGGACTACGCTATCGAAGCTGTATGGTTCGATGCAACCAAGGGTAAGGAATACAACGTGGGGCCAAGAGGCACTGCGGACATTGTACGCATGTATCGTTGCGTAGAGACTATGGAGAAGGCGTTCGAGGCTGAGATATACGTTCCCGACATTTCGGGAACTAACTGCAAGTTCTGTTCCTTTACAGAAGAATGCACATACTATCTCAACCCAGAACAATTAGGAAAAGGATTAGAATGATTCAATTCACTACAACAGATGTGGCATGGCCGAAGTATGTTCGAGCTTTCGTGGCTGGTCATCCCGGTACAGGCAAAACCACTTGGTCTGCGTCAGCACCTAAGCCCCTGATCGTTAACTGTAATGCTGGGCTAGCTGCACTGGCAGGCAAAGACGTTCCGTTTATCACAGTAGATTCATTGACTGCGTTGACTGAAGCGTTGAAGGTAGCTAACGGTGGCGAAGATAACGACGGCAACTCTCTCGACGTAGAGACTGTCATCATCGACTCCCTTGATGATCTTCAGCGCAGGGTCATGAAGCGTAGGTTGAAGTCTGTGAACCGTGACCATCCTGACTTTGAGGACTGGGGTTGGATCGCAGATCAGTTCAATATGATCTTCGAGTCTACCCGTAAGCTGAAAACTAATCTGATAGTTACAGCACGTCTCCACATGGAGACTGGACTACCTGCCGTAAGCGGTCAGTTTGCACATCAGGTACATAATTATGTAGACTATGGTTTCGAGGCTAAACGTCCCAACTACGAGGATGACACTCTGGTCTCGACATGGCGTGCAGAAACTACGCCAACCGAATACTGGACTCACACTCTATTGGATCCAACGTCACGCTACGAAGACTTCTCGCAACTGAGTTTGCAACATGAGGAGAAGCGTGCTACACTGGAGACAGTGGCAAGTGAAACAGTCACAGTAACAGACCATGACAAAGCAAAAGATATAGCACAACAAGTGCTCGGAGGATAAGATAATGGCAGGACTACCTACAGCGCCCGCAGGATCAACTGGTGGGCTTCCTAACGGGGGCAAGCGAAGCTTCCCCGTTATCCCTGATGGACGAATTCTAAATGTTGAAGTAGAGATTTGCGAAGTTCGTCCGTTTGACGAGGCTTTCCGTAAAAAGTATGAGGTCGAAGACACTCATGAGGTTTCTTTCCGCTTCCGTGTTCAGGATGGCGAGTTCGAGAAGCGTGTTCTCTTCGGCTCCACTTCCCCTTACTGCGAAGAGGGTAGCAAGCTCTATGACTGGAGCAAAGAGATTATGGGCAAAGACTCTCTCCCAGAGGGATATGTTTGGGACTCTGATCAGCTTACTGGTCTCCGTTGCCGCATTCAGGTGAAGGAACACACGAAGCAGAATGGTGAGAAGACGAACAAGGTTAAGGCCCTGTTCCGTGCCGAGGAAACTCAGTACCAAGCCACTCCTGCCGCTGCTAGCGATGAGGCCTACGAGCCTTTCGTCGTAGATGCCGGTGAATGGGATCCTGCAATGGGCTACGGCTCCTATCCAGAGCGAATGCTCTAGGAGCCTCACAAGATCCACTAGCGTGTCTGTAGACAGCTAGTGTTTAGTGTAGAGCGGGCCATTTGGGCGATGGTCGCTGCTCCGCTAAAAATTGGACGGGGTGTGAGTGGATAGGCACACTCGCTCCCCGTCCTTTAGTTTTTAATTATCGAGATAGGAGAAGTATGACTGTTAAGTTTATGTTCAATGCCGAATACCATTGGGGACTGCAAGCTCTTGAGATTGTGGAACGCATTCAGGGTACGGAGCTGACTGGTGGACAGTTGGCGTTCAAAGAGTACTGTGATATGAGCATCGAGCGTGACAGTGGCCGTCCTACCGAGGGCGCCCCTCAAGTCACTCCATTCTCGACAGTCCTTCTAATGCTTGAAGCTTACGAGGGCTTGCCAGATAATGCTTACTGGAATTTCTGGCGTGAAGAAACGTTAGGTGTAATTGAATCACTAGGATTTTACATGCTAGTGGAAGGGATTCGCAATGAGTCAGAATGAAGAAAATGAAGAGGTAGAAACATACATCATGGAGCAGCCAGAATGGCAGGCACCTCCAGAGATCACAGTACCCGAACCACCCGTAAAGAAGGACGCCTCACCTCCCAGTGAGCCTGAGGAGGCCCCTAAGCGCAAGGTTAAGGTGGAGCCACCTTCTTATGAGGGTGTGCCTGACGTGTTCGTTCCCAAGAATCGTGCGAAGATGCGTGACCTTGGCAAGAAACGTGCCGGGGATATCGAAATCGGCAATGCCGCTTTTGGTGTCTATATCGGTCAGATAGACAACTACACTGTTGACGGTGTGGAGTATGTCGAGATCTGGTCTAAGGACGGCGCTAGTATTGTTAGCTGCCCTGCTGACGACGAAGTGGATCTGGACCTTTATCTCGATAAGGGTGGCTCACGTTACCTCACGTTCGAGCGGCTCATGTCCGCTAACCCTGACAGCCAGAAGCTGCGAGAGATCAAGTGGGCTATGGAGAACACTGAGCTTACTCCCGAACAGGCAGCGCACCTCGCTGAGCAGGACAAGACTCTGCACGCACCGCAGACAAGCACCGACGTACAGAGTGACCGTCTCGGCGCAGAAGATAATGATGGACCGCCCGTGAAACAGGAGATAGATGATGGTAAGTAAAGCACCACTCGAAGAAGACCTGATCCCCGATGATGCAACGTTGTTGCTTCAGTTGCGTGAAATGATTTTGCGGGGGACCAAGTACAATGACCTTTATCAGCTTATTAGGAAGACAACTCCTAGGTCGTTGGGAGGAACTAAGGGTGAGCATCCAACCGGCTGATGTCAGTAGGATCATAAGGTTAGGTCTTGAGGGTGGCATTGAGAATCTTTGGGTTGTCGGTTATGACGAGGACGGGCAGGCTCTCTTTCAGGGGCCTTGGACTCACTCGAACCTTCTCGGCAACAACGCTCAAGCTCACTTGCATTTCAGTTGCACAGTGGAGACTGAGGGAGATGCGTGTTACGTTAAGTATTTTGACTTACGTGACACCCAAGCGCAAATTGGTGGTGCAATGTTTGACCACGTTTGTTGGGTCTCGGTTGGTGCCTTCTTAGAGCACGTCCAGCCGATTTTGATTGAAGATGGTTAATTATGAAAGGACTAAATGGACATTCTAGATTATCTTGAAAGTCAAGATGTAGAACTTAAAGTCTCAGGACATGAAGCGCATACGCACTGCTGGTTCTGTGACGAAGATCCGAGTAAGGCTGGCCGTCTTTACTTCAATATTGATAGTGGCTCTGACAAGTATGGCCTTTATCACTGCTTCCTTTGTGACGCCAGTGGTGGACCCAAGAGCCTACTGAAACACTTCGGGGATGACCCCTCGAAGATTGATGCCGCCCCTACGCCACAGTCTCGCCGCATCTTCTCTGACGCTACAGCGTACTACCATCAGACTCTCCTTGAGACGCCTAAGGTATACGACTACCTCACCTATGAGCGTGGCCTGTCAGATGAGACGATTGATAAGCTGAAGTTGGGTTACGCCGATGGCGGGCTTCTTCAGCACCTTATGTCGAAAGGCTATTCCTTGGAGGAGTGTCAGGAGACCGGGCTGATTAACCGTCACGGTTCTGACTTCTTAGAGGATCAGATCGCTATCTCCTATCTGGAGTACGGTGTCACTACCACGATTCGTGGCAAGAAGATTGGTGAAAAGTATTGGTCTCTTCCGGGGTCTACTGCTTCAGTGTTCGGTCTCGACTATATCCGTGGTGAACGTGACGTAATTATCACCGCAGGTGAGTTCGATGCTGCCGTCCTTCAACAACTAGGGTTCGCTGCTTGCGGAGTTCCGGGTGAGAACATCTGGAAAGACGAGTGGATGGATTACTTCGAGGACGCTGGGCGTGTGTTCATCCTCTATGATAATGATCGTGCCGGTAAAGCAGGCGCAGAGAAGGTTGCTTCAGTGTTTGGCCCTAGGGCTAGAGTCGTGGAGTTCCCTCCTAGCCGCCTGAAGCTTGACGTTTCTGAGTACGTGGTTGGTCAAGGCAAGAACGAAGAGGACATCAAGATGCTCTTGGTTAAAGCCAAGGGTGGGCTGCTTGTCACTGTGCATGACGCTTATGAGCGTTGGACTGAAGTTGAGGGCGACCCTAATCTCACTGGTCACCGCTTCGGTATCCCTGAGATTGATGATGTAATGAACTTCGGTTTGTTGCCTTCGCAGATCATGGTATTGATGGCAAGAACGGGGGCTGGCAAAACAATCGTAACGATCAACATGATGTATCGGATGATTAGAGAGAATCCTAATTTGAAGATTCTTTACATTTCGTTGGAGCAGACACGCAACGAATGGTTTGAGCGTGCTCACCGTATCCACAACTTCTATCATCCTAACGCTACTGTCAATGACACGATGCGATTCTGGGCTGATAACTTGTTGATGATCGACAAGAACCGTTTGTCCGCAGATCAGGTCGAGACTTCTATCGACCAGTATGCGTATGAGACCGGCTCTTATCCAGATATCTTCGTTATTGATTATCTTGGTTACTTCGCTCGCTCCTATCCCGGTGAAGAATACTCACGTATCACTTCAGCTATAATGGACGCTAAGGCTATCGCTAAGGATCGCAAGATCTCGGGGATCATTCCTCATCAGGCTAACCGCCAAGGCAACTTCGGTCGTGAGTTCACTGCCGATCAGGGCCGTGGGGGTGGCACCGTAGAGGAGACAGCCGACTTGATGATGGGCCTATGGGCACCAGATCAAGCAGAGGGTGTGGATCAGAATGATATGCAGCGACAACTGCATCTAAAGATTATGAAAGCTAGAGATACCGGCGTTAACACCAAGGCAATTATGCAGTTCGCACCATTGAGTTTGGCGGTGCTGCCTATGTCAGATCCGTTATTCAACCAAGCGGCGAGAGAAGTCGGATATGCTCGTGCCGGAGATACGTGGCAAGAGGCTATTAGTCGTCACGCTACCGGTGACCAGAACGTCAGCATAGAGTACCCAGCAGAGAGCTTTTAAGGAGACACAATGGTAAAGAAACTTAACGATCAAGGTCAAGAAACTTTCGACGGAAACCCTGTTGAGATCTATCAGGGTAGATTCTCTGGACTGTTTGATGTGACTGAGGAGATTGCTGCCCCTATGAGCATTGATGACGAGGTTGTGTTCCTTGTGTCTGCTCGGGTGGATTCACCGAAGTTCACATATCTGAAAGATGGGACGCTGAAGCGTTCTAATACATTTAAGGTTGAGTTCGCAGAGTCGATCACTCGACACGAGGCAATGTATCTGTTGGACAACATGTCTGCACCTGCCCCTCTGCCGTCTGACACTGCCCCCGAGACTCAACCTAAAACCGATTCACTATTCGAGGATGAGTAATATGGAACTTCCATACGAGGTATTGTCAGTAACGTTCGTAGAGGAGGACGGGGGCCTTGAGGTTTCCTTTCTTCAGCCGGGGTTAGCTTCCGGCGCAGGTGTCGTAGCTTCTTCGTTGCAGTTCGCTACAACGGCTAGAGAGCGACACATGATTGAGAGCGTTCGTGAAACTCTGTGTATGCTAATAGATGCGGGGCATCAGATCATTCAGGACGATGAAGGAGAGGCTGAAGATGGCGTTGACCCTAACATGGAATCAGCCTAGTCAAAACAATTGGATAGATTTCGCTAACTGCACTGGGTTGGGGAGTCTAGTCTTTTTCGAGCCGGGGATGGAAGCGGTAGCTCAAAGCTATTGTGCTATGTGTCCGGTGAAGGCTGAGTGCATCGAGGCTGATGTCTCTGCGTGCGGTACTCTGCATACGGAGCCTGAAGGCTTCTTCGGTGTGGGTAACGATATGCGTGCGGGCATTATTGCTCGTAGGAAACGTTACCGCAAACAGTTCTTGTACGATATTTCAGTCCATTACGGAGATCTTGGTGAATAAGGTCCGCTGCAAGCATTGTGGTGATTACTCGAATAAGGAAGACTGCAAGTCTGTTGGCTTGTCTTACTTCTGCAACGAAGATCACTTTTATAAGCATAAGCTTGGTGCTAGTAAATCTAGAAAGCCTATCAAGCAGAAGCCTATAAAGAAGAAATCTAAGGCGAAACATCCGATGCCTGAGGGTGTTCGTTCGCAAGTGTTGCAACGTGACTGGTTTCGGTGTATGATATGTAAAGAGCCTCTCTCGGTGGAAGCCGCCGAGGTTCATCATATCCGATATAAGTCTGAGACTGGTGGGTCACCTGACCATTCTCCTGAGAATCTTGCGACTCTTTGCCGCTCCTGTCATCACGACAAGGTACACGGAGACAAAGCCTATTGGCAGCCTGTACTTTTGTGGGCGGTGGCTGTACGAGAAAGAGACTTTGGATGAAGATACGATCCCGCTGGGAAGATCTTAACAGCATGTACGGTTTTGACGCTCAGACTCATGTAGTCGATTTGGACGTACAGGAAGAGATCCGTGTAGTGAATGCTGAGACTGGCGGTGAGAAGGGTTCTAAGATGGAGCGTTTCGATCTTGTCCCTGCCGAGCCTATGCGTCAGATAGCCCGTCACTACGGTGTCGGTGCTGAGAAGTATTCTGAACGCAACTGGGAGCGAGGCTACGACTGGTCTCTGTCTATTGCCGCTCTTGAACGCCACTTGAACGCTTGGAAGGCTGGCGAAGACATTGATGAGGAGACTGGCTCTAATCATCTTACCGCTGTGGCGTTCCATGTTTTGGCTTTGCTTCAGTTCACTGAGGAGCATCCTGAGTTGGATGACCGTAGGACGGGGCCTAAGTCTGCGGTGCAGTCGTGAAGCCCATCTATCAGCATCATCGAGATAATGCGATTGCTGGTTACCCGCCGAACATTATGATCATACAGGAAGTTCTTCCGGTGATCGAAGACCTGTCTATCATTTACGCTTATGGAGATAAGATCTATACGCCGGGTGGGCAGGTTCTGACTGACGATCTGATCCATCACGAGATGGTTCACATGTCTCAGCAGAAGGAGCTTGGCCCTGAGCGTTGGTGGCGACACTATCTTGATAACCCGCAGTTCCGTTTAGATCAGGAACTTGAAGCGTATATCGCTCAGTGGCAGTTCATCAAGGAAGACCCCACGTTGAATCGTGAGCGGCGTAGGGCTTTGAAGAAGTTCCTTATCGAGTCTATCTGTGACCCCATGTATGGTGGCATGTTGACTCCGAAACAAGCTAGAGGTTTCTTTACCTGAAAGGCGTACTATCCATGAGCGTCATTTGCATCGAGACGAATCTAATTATTGGTGTAGGTTTTATGTGTGCAGCGTTCATGCTGGCATGGTCCCTCGAAAGGAAATGATGATCACACAAGCAGAAGAAGAGATCCGTAAAATTTACAGA
>Ga0255047_10000478_pt1 | contig 33118 bp, 48 predicted proteins | sample JV7_2_1_MG_FD_183640 | JGI IMG/M metagenome (GOLD analysis project Ga0255047, IMG submission 183640) | Seawater microbial communities from Jervis Inlet, British Columbia, Canada - JV7_2_1 | ecosystem: Environmental > Aquatic > Marine > Inlet | place: Canada: British Columbia | collected 2016-10-06
ACACTGCCAACGGCATAAGAAATATGAAATTCGACGAGTGGACCGGTGGCGAGCAATTCTGGTTTATTAATTTTATTTGTCCCTATGGCGGTGCGTTGAGTATGGTACGCAGTATTTATGACACCCTGCCGGAGTTGAATAATGCCTTTATCCGTCGGGTTAAGAAAGACGGCACTGTAAGGATAGGAAAATATGGACGTCCTGCATTTTATGCTACATCGCAAGAGTCGGCACTTGGATGGGCTGGTCAAACGGAGCCTGGGATGCATTAGCGAGCACGACGCATTTTATTTATGCTTTGGTGACGGTGACGACGGTGACGAAGATTATTCGAACGATCCCGAAGACGGGCAGGGCAGCGCGTCGGGGTTCAGCGGCGGCGATACTGGGTTCGGTGGTTCTGATGATTCTTATGGTTCTAATGACACCCTTGATATGTTCACCAAGGACGATGTTGAGGTTGCCAACGCTTATCAGGCCGACCCATCAACCATGACCGAGGGTTTTGGCCCCGCTTTTGGGCCGGAACAGCGTGGCCCGTCTCCAGACGCAGTTTATGACGCAAGATCAGTTGAATTTGGCCCCCCCAGAGGGTTTACACCCGGCGTTCATAATTGGGACATAGGGACAGCATTGGGCTTTTGGGCGAACCCTGTCACTGGTGCCGCTAATGCAGCGCTGGAGTACGGCACGGGCCGAAGCGCGCTCGGTTGGGGGCTTAACGCAGTGCAGGCGGCTGCGGGTGTAACGGAGGACAACCAAGACCTCGGATTTAACGTTGACACGACGGCAACCAACCCCGGACAATCGAATACCGGTTATGGCGGTCCGTCGTCCAGTGTTGGCGATGTTGGCGATCTAGGTGGTTTTTCGGAGGATCGTGGAGGTAGTATTGCGAGCACTTTATCCAGCCAGCCTGTTCCCTCACGGGCACCGACGGATTTGCAGCAAGCCCTGACGACACGTTTCCGAAATGGGCCAAACAATTTCTCTGGTGAGTTATACCAGCCTCTCCAGGGGCAATTGCTAAGGAGATAGCCGATGCCGCCTAAACCGACTGCATTGCAAGACACCTTGGGCACGTTACGTCCCGGCAATCAGGCCGCGCTGATGTCTGCTTTGCAGCGGGAATTGATGGTGGAGGCAAGAGGCCGTCTCGGCACCCGCGAGGGCAACGAAAGCATGTGGGGGCAGCCCGCTTTTTATGATAATTATGGCCCAGGCGCATCGCAGGAAGAATTAAAGAAAGCGGCGTCCGACATAGCCTTTGGCGCAATGACGGCACCGGCAGCAGGGGGAAGTTTAGTGAAAGCATTGCAACAAACCCAAGCCCGCAAGCTGCTAGGCGTAGCCGAAGACGTGCCCTACAGCGCACCACAGGTACAGCAAGGCAAGCTAGGCTATCAGGGCGGCCCAGCCAAGATACCAGCAGAACCGGGCTATCCATACGGCCAATTAAAGGACGAGTTCATCGGGACCGGCGAGGGAAATCAGGCTTATGGACGGGGGCATTATATGGCTGAGAACCAGGGCGTGGCTAAAAGCTACCAACCTAAGGGGTGGAAGGCGTCAGATGAATATCAATATCAAGGAAAGGCCGTAGAAGATCATTATGCCGACGCTATTAAGAAGCAAGATTATGACAAAGCAACAGTTTGGGAGATGGTGCAAATGCACCTATCTAAAGACGCCACATTAAATCAGCTACAGGAATATAATAAAGCAACCAGAGATTTTGCTAAGGGACTGCCTGATGACGTGTTTGCTCCACCCAGCGGCCAACTCCGCCAGATAGCATTCAAAGCCCAAGACGACAACCTCCTACACTGGGACAAGCCGTTGAGCGAGCAGCCCAAGGCTGTGCGGGATACACTGGAGCCGTTCATACCTGACATGCGCCCCACTAAACTATTGAATAATCAATATGGTGTGACTGCTATCGGGCGTGATGGTTCAGGAAAAAACATTGTAGGGCTTCAAGCTAATACCCCAGATGAGGCGATGCGGCTAGTGACAGGTGAAGTACTTTATAATTTCGTGAGAAAACAGAAAGCGGGCGTTGGCGCAGATATTGCTTCCACATTCAAAAAAGCAGGCATCAAAGGCATCAAATACCTAGACGGCGGCAGTCGCAATCCGGGTGGCGGCGCTGTAGCTGATACGGCAATGAGGGTCTTAAATGGCGTGGGCGGTGATGCCCAGAAAGCTATAGCGGAACTGGAAAAAAGGTTAGCCGTAAGCAACATGCCTCCAGGGTCTTCGAATATTGAGGGCGCGATCAAATGGCTCAAAGATGGCAATAATTCGACATATAACTACGTCATTTTTAACCCGAAAGATGCCAAGATAATAAAGACAATGGGTATCGGCGGTGTTGCGGGCAATTTGGCCGGTGAGGACAAACCTTGATTTTCCGAACAGTTTTCATTAGCATTAACGAGAGAGGATAAAATGGCAGACGAGACGCAAACCGACGTTGCAGAAGACGTAGTTGCTGACGATCAATCCAGCATGGCAACCGATGACGCGGGAATCACATCCCTCGACGACATCACAGTGGATAACACTGCGGATATCACCGAGGGGCAAGAGGCCGGCGCGGTTGAAAGCGAAGACGATACGACAGTAGAAGAGTCCGAGACCGGCGACGAGGAAGGCGGAGACGCTGACGAAGCCGAGACGGACGAAACCGAAATGCTTGAGTTCGTTTTCGGTGGAAATAAGCTGGAGGTGCCCAAGAACGCGGTCACACCAGAGTTGGCAACAAAGATCGACGAGTTCTCAAAAGGGACTTGGGCGGCTTTTACAAAGGGCCAGCAAGAGAATGTCGAGAAAGCACAATCTCTCGACGCCAGGGAAACAACCGTCGCTAAGTTAAATACTTTGAACGGTGAAGCCTTGCAGACGTATTCATACGGTCTGCAACTAAGGTCGGAAATTGAGCAGCTTTCCCAAGTGGACATAAATCCGTTGTGGCAATCAGACCCTGATCGAGCACGACAGATTTCAGATTTACTAGGGTCGAAGCAGGCTGAATTTCAAAATGTACTCGCCAAAGTTGGGGAGCAGGAACGGGAAATCTCAGACGCGGAACAGGCAGAAGTCGGTCGCCGCACTGAAGAGGGTACCGCCTACCTCAATAAGCACATCAAGAATTTCTCAACTGAGAAAGCGACAGACTTGGTGGAATATGTTGTTGACAATTACGGTATGCCGAAAGATCAGGCAGCCCGATGGGCTTTAAACCCGGTTGTCACCAGGATGGCTTACAAGGCGATGCTATTCGACCGCCAGACCGGAGCGGTAAAACGCTCTACTGCGAAGCCCGTTCAGGCAAAGCCGGTCAAGGCTGTCCCGTCTACAGGAGCAGCGACCGGTGGTGATCGAGCCCCAGACAATATGTCCATGGGCCAGCTTGCCAAATATCTAAACCTGAACGCGGCATGATTTTAACCCCATGCTGAAAGATACAGGTTATGGCCAACACGACACTAACAGCGAGCATCATCGCCAAAGCGGCGGTATTGCAGCTAGACAACAACCTTGTGATGGCGAAAAAGGTTTTTCGCGGTTACGAGGAGGAGTTCTCAAAATCGATTAACGGTTATGAGGTAGGCTCCAGCATCAGCGTCCGTCGCCCGATGGATTTCACGGTCCGAGACGGTGCGGTGATGAATGTGCAGGATACGACCGAGGGCAAGTTTACGCTCAACGTCGATAAGCGTAAGGGCATTGATTTCGAGTTCACCTCGCAGGAGTTGACGCTTGATATTAAAGAACTTTCCGAGCGCGTTATCAAGCCTGCCATGATCCAGCTTGCTAACCAAATCGATTCAGACTTGCACGCCGAGTACAAGAACGTTTCGAAATGGGTCGGCACGCCGGGACAGACAATCAATTCCTTTGCTGATTTAGCGAAAGGCATGGAGCGTCTGGACCAGTCCGCCGTTCCACCCGAGGGCCGGTGTGCCGTTCTAACGCCGTCCGATCACTGGGGTATGGTGGGTAATCTAACCGGGTTGTTTATTGAACGATCTGCCAATCCCGCATACCGAAAGGGTACGCTTGGCGAAGTCGGTGGCGTTGAAATGATGATGAGTCAGAACAACAAAACCCACACCGTCGGCACTAACTGGGATACCGGCTCAACCGGGCTTACTAACGGCGCGGCCCAGGAGGTCACTTACGCCACGTCGAAAGACACCAACACCCAGACGTTGATTACTGACGGGTGGAGTTCTGGTGCCACGACTTTGAACGCCGGCGATGTCTTTACCATTGCCGATGTTTACGACGTTAATCCAGTGACCAAGGCGGCTTTGCCGCATCTCAAGCAGTTCACTGTTGTAACGACCATCAGTGATACGACCGGCGACATCACGCTCACCATGTCACCAGCGGCAATCCTGACCGGTGCACACCAGACCGTTAGCGCAACAATCGGTGACGGTGCGGCGATTGTTCAGGTGGGAACAGAGGCGACTGGCTACGGCCAGAATCTTATGTTCACCAAAAACGCCTTTGCTTTGGTATCGGTGCCCCTGGTTTCGCCACCCGGTGCGGTTGATGTCAGTCGTCAAAGCTACAACGGGACGAATGTGCGTGTTATTCCTGTCTATGACGGCACGAATGACATCTCAAAGTGGAGGCTTGACGTTTTGTATGGTGTAAAAACCATTGATGAGCGTTGCGCCGTTCGCGTTTCCGGCACCGCGTAAAATAGTCAAAAGGAGGATTTAGCATGACTATTCAGTATATTGGAGACGGCAATTCCGATGGAACCAACTTTGGCCAGAGCGGCGAAAAGATTGGTTTCTATGGGCTTGCTGCTCCTATCGTAAAGCCGACAATCACAGTCACCGCGACTGCGACGGCTACCACGGCACTAAACGAGCAGGGCTATAAGCGCATCGTTACCGCGCTAGCTGCTCTTGGCTTGGTAACTCAAGGCTAGGGGGGCTAGGCCTTTGTCCACCATAATGATAGATGAAGGCCCAAAAACCTCCGGTCAAAAGGTTATGCTGGCGTCCACGGCTTACGACAGCCCGGACGCCAGCTATACTTTCGCAATCCAGCAAAGCCGTGAGGCGCTGACCGAGGCCGGCATAGGTTCGGCGTATATTCTGCTCACCGGCAATTGTCATGTTGATGATGCGCGAAATAGCGTTGTTCATGCATTCATGCAGACAGACTGCACTGACCTTGTTTTCCTTGACGCCGATGTATCATGGCGCAAACAGGATTTGGTCATGTTATGCCAGCATCAATATATGGATATCGTAGGCGGCGTTTATCCGTACAAAAAAGACGACAGCCGTGGCATGCCGTATATGCCGCTAGACAATGCCGTTGTTAAAGAAGATGGATTATTAGAGGTTGTCGGCCTGCCAACCGGGTTTATGAGAATTCATCGCTCAGTCCTTGAAAAAATGATTACCGAATGTCCCAAATTCGCTAATTTCCAGAAGAATATTACCGACATTCCCCTTTTGTTTGAGCGCACCATGATTGATGGAGTACGATACGGCGGGGATATAAATTTCTGCCTCAAGTGGAGGGAAGCGGGCGGTCAAATATACGCTGACACCGAGGCAGTTCTGGGCCATGCCGTTAAAACGGTCGTCACAGACAGCCTGGGAGCCTACCTGAGACGCCGCGACCACGAATCCTTGCCACGGGTAGCCAAACTGATTCAAGGCCGTGCTGAGACGTTTGACGACTACACAGAGGCCGTTCAGTACGTCGATAACAAGTGGGGCATTAGTGCTGAGGGATTATTTGTTCTGGTTTCCGCTGTTCGCAGCGCTCAACCGGGTCCGGTAATTGAGGCGGGGTCCGGGTTATCAACGATAATCATGGCTGCCGCGACTGACGATATGGTGTGGTGTATTGAGCACAACCCACATTTTGCCAATGAGACGATAATTATGGCCCGTCAATGTGGCTTGGAAAACATTGCCATGATTTCCTGTGACATCCATGACGGGTGGTATGCTATTTCACCAGCCGACAAAATACAGATGCCTGAGCATTTTGCCTTTGGATTTAATGACGGCCCGCCCCGGTATTTAGCAGACCGCACAAGGTTCCTTGATGAGTACGGCGACCGTTGCGATTTGATATTATGTGACGATGCCGACGATGCGGACTATGTGGCAACGCTAACAAGTTGGGCAGGCAGCAAAGACAGACGCATAAGTTTCCCAGCGGAACGGTCGGCAATTATTATGAAAGCAGCTTAATGGCACGACGAGCAAAATCAGATCGTTTATCATCGGCACCCATGCAGGTTACAACGCCGCGTGTGGCTGTCCCTGCCCCCGCACAGGCCCAGCCCGTAGCTGGTGGTTTGGCAATTGGTTACAGGGACGGCGATGGCATTGTTGAGACAAAACTGTTTCCCAACGGTATCCGTGCAGAGGGTTGGCAAGACAGCCCTGCGGGTTTGGAAAACAATTACAAACTGGGCACCGTGAGGGTTGAATAATGTCGTTATTGAGCATCGCGAACGCGGTCGCTGACGAAACCAAAGGGGCGAGGCCGCAGACCATTGTAGGCAATTCCGACCCTGATGCGCAAAGCATGCTGAGGCTGATTAACAAAGTCGGCTATCGGCTTATGTTGAAGTACCCATGGTCAATCTTGCGTGCTGAGGAAATTGTCACAACACCGGGCACTGAAACCATGGTGACGGCGGCCAATATGCCGACAGGGTTTAATCGATTTGTACCGGAGACAATGTGGGATAGAGACAGCAACAACTTGGTGTCAGGCCCGGTCCATCCCGTTGAGTGGAATGGCTTAAAGGTCCAGACCTTTAGCTCTCAAAACAAGAAATTTATATACCGTGGTGGCGCAATCCTGACGAGCCCCTTGTTCTCTGCTGGCGTAACTGTTGCCTATGAATACGTCCTGGACACATGGGTTGACATCGCCGCGACCGGCACGCCTAAATCGTCCATGACGCTAGACACCGACGTTGCAAGGATTGACGAGGAACTTATAATTGCGGGCGCTGCTTATGCCTATCTTGAGGCTGACGGGCAACCCTATGCGACGGCATTTCAGAATTTCAAAGAAATGTTTGACACCATTGCCAAGAATGACGCTGGCGACGTCCCCATGTTAATCACCGGCGACATCTTTAGCGAAAATACACGTCATTTCCAGGGTGCACCGCAGGCGTCTAGGGCGTCATACGGTGGGGATTTTTAATGCCTGAAGCCCGCGCAGCCCAATCAGTGTCACTCCCATCACCTACAGCCGGTTGGGACACGCGGGAAAGCGTTGCGAACATGCCTGTTGATAGGTCTGTCAACATGGATAACTGGTTTCCCGAAACGGAAAAAGTAACGTCCAGGCGGGGCAGTGCGGTTTGGTCTACGGGCATGACGGGTGCCGTCGAGACTTTAATCGAGTATGTCGCTGTTGACGGGTCCAGTGCGTTATTTGCGGCCAATGACGGCAAACTTTATGACGTTACCGCAACGGGTGCGGTCGGGGCCGCTGTTGTCACAGGGAAAACCAATGATCGATGGCAGACTGTTGCGATGGGCACGGCTGCCGGCCAATATATCAGATGTTTTAACGGTGCTGATGCGCCCTTGTTATATGACGGCACCACATGGGCCACCACGGCTATCACCGGGTCGGGACTGACTGCCGCTAATCTTATCTGGGGGAATATCCACCAAAACCGCATGTGGTTTGGCGAGGCTGATAGTCTGGACGCTTGGTATTTTCCTGTTCAAACGATAAGTGGTGCCGCCATCAAATTTCCTTTGGGCGGCGTCTTCCATCTCGGCGGCTACATTATGGCAATGGGCACATGGACCCGTGACGCCGGCAGCGGGCAGGATGACGTTGCTGTGTTTATAACCAGCGAGGGCGAGTGCGCTGTTTATCAGGGGACTAACCCTGCGTCTGCGGCGGCTTGGGGTTTGGTGGGTAATTTCCACATCGGCAAGCCTATTGGCCGCAGGTGTTTCGTGCAGGCAGGCGGTGATTTAATTTTGGTAACGCAGGACGGCTTTGTACCTCTGTCGGCGATTCTGGTGCTGGACAGAAGCCAAGCCGAAAAGGTTGCATTGTCTGTTCAGATTACCGAGCAAGTCAACGCGGCGGTGAGGTCGTACAGCTCAGTTTATGGCTGGCAGCCAATTGTTTATCCGAAAGGGACGATGCTGATTTTTAACATCCCGTTGTCGGCTACGGTTTCCCATCAATACGTGTTTAATACAATCACGGGCGCGCCTTGCCGGTTTATAGGCATGAATGCCATCTGTTTCAGTCTACTCGACGACGATATGTATTTTGGCGGGAATGACGGGCGGGTTTACAAATTTGACACCGGCACGACAGACAATCCGGGCGGTGTGGCTACCAATATAATTTGTGACGTATCTCAAGCTTTCTCCTACCTTGGATCGCCGGGCATGAGTAAGGCTTTCAAAGAGGTCGAGGGTGTTTTTGAGGCTAACGGCAACCCGTCGGCCAGTGTTACGCTTAATCTTGATTTTAAAATAGGCCCGAAAACCGGCCTGCCGTCGGTCAATAACGCGGGCACAGCATCTGCCATTTGGGGTGTTTCCTCTTGGGGTGTTGGGTTATGGGGGTCCGGGTCGCAGATATATAAAGGCTGGCGCGGTACCAGGGGTAGAGGTCGGTCTGTGAGTACGCGGGTCCGGCTGAATAATGGCACGATCAGAGTTTCTTGGTTGGCAACTAATCTTTTGTATGTCCCAGGCGGTCCCCGGTAATGATGATTTATGGCGAGGACAAAACAATCGCCCGGTGGGTAGAAAAACTAATCCCGCATGTTCATACGGGTTTCGGTGATTGTGTTGCTATGGGGTATGCAAACGACCAAGGTCGTCTTTTGGCCGGTTTCGTGTATAATAATTACAGCAAAGAGTTCCGCACCATTTGTTTGTCTGCGGCGTCGGTGAGCAGAATGTGGGCAAGGCCCGATGTTATACACGAGGTTTTTCAGTATCCCTTTGAGCAGTTAGGCGTTTATAAAGTAGTTAATGTGACACCGGCAGACAATTTGCCTGCCATAAAAGTTAACGCACATATCGGCTTCAAACGAGAAGCAATATTAGCGCATCACTTCGGCAAGGGCCGCCACGCAGTGGTACAACGATTATTGCAACCGGATTATATCCGATTATTTGGAGAGAGATATGGGTTGGGGAAAAAACAGTTCATCACCAGCGCCGACGATTGTAAACCCCAATACAGCGGCGAGCGGGCAAGCCAACTTTAACGAGGAGGCTGCGAAAAAGCAGCGCGCGTTAAATATGATCTGGCAGGAGGGTCCGCAGGGCAATCTATCCTATTTGCCAACCGGCACTGAAACCGAGGGCATTCCCGATTTCAAGGCGGTCACCGAATTAGCTCCGGGTCAACAGCGTCTATACGACAGCGGCGTTGCCTCGCAACAGAAATTTGCTGACATCGCTTCCAGCCAGTTAGGCCAAGTTCAGAACAAGCTATCCCAGCCGTTCGATATGTCACAGTTCGGCGCAGCACCCAGAGCGCCCATGATCCGGGGCGGTGGGATGCGCTACGGTGCATATGACCACGGGATGGCGGGCGGCAACATGGACCCCAACGCGCGTCCTAGCTCCGTGCCAGGCGGCGGCGTGTCGATGGCCGCACCGCAGCGCATGGCGGAGACGTTCCACATGCAGCCTGACGGTAGCCTGGGTCTGACGCCGCCGGGCGGGGCTGATGGTGAGGTTATTGCCGCCCCTGATTACACCCAGATGCACCAGACGGCACAGCCTGGCTACCCTCAGCAAGGTGGCCAGCAGCACGGACGGTTTGGCCCCGCGCCGGAGGTCAACCCGGAAGTCCGCCAACGTCAGCAGGATGCTATCTTGCAGCGGTTCCAGCCACAGCTAGACCGCAACTCAGATGCCGAGCGCACCAGGCTTGCCAATCAAGGATTTGTGCGTGGCAGCGAGGGTTTCAGGGATGCCATGTTTGACGACAATCAGGCCAGAAATGATTTCTATCTGGGGGCCGATATACAAGCGGGTGATGAGATGGCGAGAATGTTTGGTTTGCAGAATGCATCCCGCGCCCGTGATATCAATGAAATGAACCAAGATTATATTTTCGAAACCAACGCCAGAGACAGGGCCATTCAGGAGGAAATACTTTCCCGTGGCCAGCCAATGTCTGAGCTATCCACCTTTATGACGGGTTCACAACCAAAAGACCCCAGATTTGTCCCAACCCCGCAGGGGACTATCGCCGCCCCTAATTTTCTGGATGCAACTTATGCCTCTGCTGGCCAGCAAAACGCATTCAACCAAAATCAGGCCGGCTTAAGAAATTCCGCACAGATTTCCAATAATCAGGGATTGTACGGTTTAGCGGGAACAGGCGCTAAACTTTACGGCGCTAGTCAGGGTTGGGGGTGGGGTAAATAATGCGCCAACTCGGAGAAAATCTAAGGGGCGGGAACCGTTTTCTGAGGACTTTCAGGGAAAACGCCCAACCGATAAACACGGTAAAATCCCACAGCCAGGGGATTAATCACGTCTTACAACAATTGCTGAAAGGCGTGGGTATTGGCGAGGATCGCAAGGAACGCAAGGAAATGATGGAGGCAGTCCAGGCTGCCATGGTTGCCGATCCCACCACCATTACGGAATCCATGCCAGCATCGTCATTTTCAGGCGATGAGGAAGGCGGGGAGGGTGATGAAACGGAAATCACGTCTACCAACCCCAATCAGCGCAGCCTGACTGAAAGATTGACTGCGGCTGGCGCGGGTATGTCCAACAATTCCCGCATGCAGGATTTTCAGCGGGGCCTTATTCCGCACCGCCTACAGGCTGATCTGGCAAAGAGAAATCTGGATGAGACGAGAGCCCATCAGGCCGGCCTCCTTAAAACCAGTCGCGCCCGAGAGGATGCACAACTGGCCGATAAGAGGAATCACGCCGCCCTGGTGACTGCCGCCGCTAATAGCCGAGCGGATGCCCTTTTGCGGGACAAGATCAAGCGGGCAGATGATCTCCTCGCGGCGGGTAAGGTACATGAAGCAAATTTATTGAAGGCGGAGATTACCCGTGATGAGGCCGCGAAAACGTTGGCGTTTAACCGGTCGGTGTCACTGAAGGCGGCCCCTGCGGCCCCCAAAACAGCCATGACGCCGGACGTACTGAAACAGCAAATGCTACTCAGGGCCGCTGGCAGGCCAACAAACATCGGAAGTATCCCGTCTGGGATGCAGATGATAACTGGTCTCGATGGTACGGTTAGGCTGACTCCTATTCCCGGCTCCAAGGCGGCGGCTGCCGCAACAAACGCAGCGGCAGCTTCCGATCAAGCGGCAAAAACAGCAGTGGATAAGGCGAGTGTCATGTTGAGTACAGTGGCCAACATTCGCAAAGAGTTAAAGGAGGCGTTGCTCCCTGCGTCTGGCACCCTATCGGTCCCCGGATCGAAGCTGTCTCTGACAAGCGCCGGGCGGGTCAGGTCTCATATCAGGACACTGCAAAGCGGCCAGGTATTGCAGACCATGCTGGAGTTGAAAAAAGCGTCATCGACGGGCGCTACCGGTTTCGGTGCTTTGAGCCAGAAAGAGTTGGACATCCTGATAGCGGAGATTGGGGCGCTGGACCCGGATATCACCGAGCCGGATATCTTGCTGGATACCATGCAGCGCATTGAGGACCGATATATTCGCATCATGTCGGATGCGAAGCGGGACATGACACCGGAGAAAATTACGGAGTTAGGGCTGGATGATCTTATAAAGGCGGCGGACAACGCGGTAGCAAAAAAGAAACGCACGGCGGATAAGGCCAAAAAGAAATTTGGCCGCCGCAAACTGGGTGAGACAATAGCAGAGTGGCGAGCGAGGACAGGTGGATAATGGCATCCCCCCAAGAGGCTGGATTCTCAGCCGAAGATATCGTCAGGGAAGCACTGCGGCTTAAAAAGGCCGGGTTTAATGACGACGAGATTGCCGTGGAGTTGGGAGGGGTCACACCACCTACGCCGGCTCCCCCTGTCCCCCCGGCTCCCCCAGAGACTTTTATCGGCGACGAGGAATTTCAGGGGCCGACACCGGGAGACCAACTCCCCCTTATAGACCGGATGTTCAACACCAACACCGCAGCGCGTGCCTATAACCCCAACGTGACCGCGATGCCCCTACCTCCTCGGCAACCCACCCCTCTCCCACAGCAGGGTCCGACAGGGGCACCTCGCGGCGTCCTGCCGAGAGGGGGGCAGATTGGCCAGGGGGCACAACCACCCTCGCCAGAGGAGGGTATGCCCCTCTCAGATACTTTAGTCAGGGCGGGGCAGAATTTTGGTCCGTCTCTGGTGAAAGAGGCGAAGAACATGGCGCAGCCATTCCTTCACCCAGTGGAAACCGCAAAGGCTTTGGGAAACCTCGGTATGGGGTTGATTGAACTTGCCATTCCAGGAGAGCAGGGAAGTGAAAAATATGCCGAGGCGGTAGGCAAGCATTACACGGATAAATATGGCGGCGTTGAGCAGATAAAAAAGGCCATAGCAGAAGACCCAGTGAGTGTGCTCGCGGACGTGTCTGTCATCCTGACCGGAGGAGGCACACTGGCCGCCAGAGCGCCGGGCACCCTCGGGCAGATAGGTAAAACTGTAGCCACCGTCGGAGACGCAGCAAATCCGGTAAATATAGCCGCAGGGGCCGCTAAGTTGACGGCAAAGCCGGTCGGTAAACTAAGCAGGGAGTTGATAGGAAATTTCGGAACGCACACCGGTGGGGAAAGCCTGAGACAGGCGTACCGTGCCGGCAAAGACGGGGGCAGCAGGCAGGCCACTTTCAAGGCAAATCTCGCCGGGAGAGTACCAAATACAGATGTGGTCTCACAGACCGCCGACGCCTTGGCCCGGATGCGGAAGGACCGGTCAGACGCCTACGAGGCCAATATGGTGAACGTGCGCGGAAGTAACCAGACGATCAGTATGGACACAATAGATCGCGTCGTGGACGCCACCGAGGCTGTCGGTAAGTTTAAAGGCGTCACCGTGAAAAAGAGCGCGGCTGAGGCCTTCGAAAAAATCCGGGCACAGGTTGACGAGTGGCGGGCGCTGGATTCGTCGCAGTACCACACCCCTGCCGGCCTAGATGCGTTGAAGCAGGCCGTATATGACATCGGGGACAGCTATCCGTGGGGTACGGCGTCCAAGAAAGTCGTCATGGACGTATATCACAAGATCCGGTCAGAGATTGCCAAGGCGGCCCCCGATTATGATAAGGCCATGAAGGGGTACAGCGAGGCGTCCGATATGATTGACGACATATCCCGCACCTTGTCCATACAAGGACCGAAGACCAACGTGGATACGGCGCTGCGGAAACTGGCGTCAGTTATGCGTAACAATGTAAACACCAACTATGGACGCCGTGTCGATCTGGTGGACGCCCTTAGCCCTTATGGTGGCGCAGATATTATGCCGGCGCTGGCGGGGCAGGTCTTGAATAAATACACCCCCAGGGGACTTGGTTCGGCTACTACAGGGCCGGCGGCGGCATATCTGGCCTATACAGATCCTGTCGTGGGTTTGCCTGCTTTGGCTGCACAATCCCCTCGCCTGATGGGTGAGGCGGCCAATATGGCTGGGCGGGGTGCAAGGGCATGGGACAGGGCAGGGCCGACGGTGGCACGCGCCTCTCTGTTATCCAATCTGATTGGCCGTCATTCGCAAGAATCGAGATAGAGCAACCAACCTATAGTAAAAATGATGAAAATAGCCCAGCCATCAATATCCATAATATCACCTCAATCAAGACATGACCCCTATATCATGAGAATACAAGGAGTTTGCCTCTAATGGCCCGCAACGGATCAGGCACATATACGCTTGCAGAGGCTGCATTCGTAGCCGACACAATCATTGATGAGGCGGCTGTAAACAGTAATTTTTCGGACATAGCGGCACAGATTACCAATTCTGTCGCCACGGACGGCCAAACCACCATGTCCGGCAATTTAAAACTGGGCACCAACAAAGTCACCGGCGGCGCTGTAGGCACCCTACAAGACGACATGCCCACGCTCAGACAGGTCCAGGCCAATGCTTATGGGTATGTGGCCAGCGATACAGGGTCGGCAGACGCATACGCTATTGCGCCCTCCCCAGCTATTGCCGCTTATGTTGCCGGGCAACGGTTTTCGTTTATAGCCACCAATGCGTCCACAGGGGCGTCCACAGTCGATGTCAACGGTTTGGGCACCAAGGCTATACAATTGCACGGGTCGGCCCTGGCGGGGGCGGAAATAGGCGCTGGCGACCTTGTTACGGTGATGTATGACGGCACACAGTTCCAAATCCAATCCCCTGTTGGGGATGTTACGGGACCGGCGTCTGCGACTGACAACAGTTTAGCCAGATTTGACGGCACGACCGGGAAACTCCTGAAAGACGGTGCGGTAATCGGAACGGATGTTCTGGCCAATCTGTCAGAGGATACCAGCCCCCAGCTTGGCGGCGATCTGGACGCCAACGGTAGCCAAATCCAATGGTCAAAGGGTGCTGATGTTGTTTGCGCCAACGCCTTACCTTTACTGACAGACGGCAATTATTTCGACATCACCACGGGTGTGGATACTGTAACGTCGATTAACACGACGGGTGGGGCTGGCACGGTCGTTAAAGTCCATTGCGACGTAGCCATCTTGTGGACTCACCACGCCACCAATTTAATCCTGCCCGGCGGTGCTAATATCCAGGGCGCTGCGGGCGATGAGGTCGAGTTTATCGAATATGGGGCGGGGACATACCGTTGCACGGCTTATACCAAGGCTGACGGCACTGCGGTAGCTGGTTCGTCTCTACCTAAGAATTACATAACTGGCTTAGCTCTGACTAATGATACCGACACAGCTCATGACATATCAGTGGCTGCCGGTGAGTGCCGAGGGTCCGACGACGACGAGGATATTAGTTTGACATCTGCCATGGTGAAGCGGATTGATGCTTCGTGGGCGTCAGGAACCGGTAACGGGGGACTGTCATCCTCTCTCACCCTTGCTGATGCAACTTGGTATCACGTTCATGCCATCATGGTAGGTGGTAGTGCTGATGTGGGATTCGATACTTCCATAACAGCGGCCAACCTAGTTGCCGATCATAGTGCTACAGCATATCGCAGGATAGGTTCAGTCCTAACCTTTGATAGCGGCGGGTCTAATTACGACATCGCGCAGTTCACCCAGATAGATGATATGTTCTTCTGGGATACAGCTATCACTGAGTATAACGCAGACCCTGGCACAACAGAACAAGACATAACTTTAACTGTCCCTACCGGTTTAAAGATATTAGCCGATTTATCCACTTGGGCTGTTCATGGTTTAGGCGACAACGTTGACATGAGTATAAAAATATATTCGTCAGACATCAGTACTCCCGGTTTCACCTACTACATGGATAATGTGGCTGGCAACCAGACACCTGGGAACGGTGGCAGAGGATTATTCCCGACGAACACTTCAGCCCAAGTGAAAGCTATCATGGGCTCACTCAATCAAAGCAACATGACGATGGTGTGTCATGGCTATCGAGACACCCGAGGGAGGAACGCATAATGACTAGCCGCTTTGTAGAACGTAAGAATGGTAAAATTGTAGGTGCCACATCGCACCCTAGTGATAGGTTTGCAGAAGAGCTGGATGACCAGCACCCTGACTATCTAGAATTCCTCAACCCTCCCGAGTCCCTAGCAGACAAAGCGAAGCGGGAGAAGAGGGAGGCCGTTAAGGCTAAACCTGACAATGCCCCCGTCACCATGAAAGACCTTCGGGATTTTGGGTTGGTGCCATAGCGCAGTGACAAATACCACAGTTAATGCATACAACCCTTAGTAAGTTATGCTCGCGTAAGGAATAGGATTTCATGGGAAGAATTGGCGAGTTTCAAGTTAAAAAAGAAGTATCGCTCGGCAATCTCGGCTCAATGCTGATGATGATGATGATGTTTGTCGCTGGTTGGGTATCGTTGCAGGGCGATGTTGAATCAAATAAACAGGCTATAGCGGGCGGGATATTGCCAGGTGCGGACCTGCGGGTCACGACATTAGAAACCACGATTAATATAATAATCCCGGCTATGAATCAGCGTATGGAAAACCTTGAGGGGGAAATCCGACGCCTCCGCCTGTCGTTACAGCGCACAGAAATGCCTAGCAATAAATTGTAAACGCCGGAACGTTCTTCTCCGTCTTCACGTTAGGAGAGGTGATTTCGGCAATAAAAAACGCCCACGAGTTTTTCCGGACCCTGTGGACGTTTTTTGAAATAGCGGTAAGAGAGCCGCTGGTGATTCAATTCCTGTATACGATAGGAATTGTGGTCAGGTCTAGGGAAAAAAAAATGACAGGATATATTTTCCGCTATTTATAGCTTTGGTCGCATTAGCGGCCATTTCCTCTCCGGCTACCGGCGAAACCCTACCCGCATGTGGAAGCCGTTCTGAAATAATTAATAAACTCTATACCCGTTATGCTGAGATACCCGCAGCATTAGGCGTACACTCCAACGGGGGCGTGATTGAAATACTCACGTCTCCGCAAGGAACTTTCACGATAATTCGAACCATGCAAAATGGCAAGGCGTGCATGATAGCCGCTGGCGAAGGATTTGAATTTTACCCACAGCCAAAGAAGGGAGCCCCACTTTAATACCCCATCATTTTATAGGTGAAGTATGGCTAAGCCCGTTCATAGCGATGAATATTTTATAGAGACATTCAGAAAGTTTGGGGGAACACGCACGTCGGATATTCTCCATATAAGCCTACGGTCGGTTTTGCGTCGGCGTCGTCGGTTGGAAAAAGAAATAGGCGAACCGATAAACCCGCCGAATGCCAACAGCGCCCCAGGCCGGCTGAACATCGATCTCAATGACGGTGTGATTATTATATTCTCGGACTGCCATTACTGGCCGGACATGGTTCCGGTTATGCATCGCGCGTTAATACATTTCTGTAAAAAACTGCGGCCCGATTACGTCATTGCAAACGGCGATATCTGTGATTTCGCCGGTCTTTCGCGGTTCGATCCTATTGGTTGGGAGAACCGGCCATCCGTCATAGATGAAATAGAAACTTGCCAGATGCGGCTGGAGGAAGTTCGCAAAGCAACATCAAAGGCCAAGCATATATGGACGGCTGGAAATCACGACATACGGTTTGAATCCAAATTAGCCAAGCATTTGCCAGATATGGCGAAGGTTAAGGGCGTGCATTTGAGGGACCACTTTCCCAAATGGCAAACCACATGGTCGGCATGGTTTAATGGTGACCTGGTTGTCAAGCACCGGATTAAGGGCGGGGCGAACGCTGTTAGAAATAACGTCATAGCCACAGGAAAACACGTTGCCACGGGGCATCTCCACTCAGCCAAGGTTGTCCCCGTGAGTGCCTACGGTGAGACATTGTGGGGCATTGATTGCGGAACATTAGCCGACTGCTTTGGCCCGCAGTTTATGTATGCAGAAGACAACCCGAGAGACTGGCGCTCCGGGTTTGGAATCCTCACGATTCGGGGTGGCATGCTGATGCAGCCTGAATTAGTTTTGAAAGTAGATGATAACCGGGTAGAGTATCAAAATAAGCTGGTGGATGTATGATAAAATGTCACACTATTACCCGCACATCGACAGGCTCCATTGTCCTTCAAATCCAATGCGACCCACCCGCAAAGGACGGTGTGGAGCATAAAATCCTATCTAAATATGACCTGCTAAATCTTATTGCTGATGCGGGCAAGTTCCTGGCGGAAGATGAATTCGAAAGAATACTTAATTGTCATGGATGAGGCGAATGCTTCAAGAGCGGAGAATAAATAATGGGATAGCGGTAATGTCATTTGATGATTTATCTTTGATATGTTCCGTTGACGGACAATGTTGGTGGCAAAGTAGCAAACACGCGAAAACCCACATGTCTGCATTGTTTGAAAGAATCGAACCGCGTTCCGGCGATTTGCTGATTGAGCCGATTAAGGAATGCGCGGTGGCAAGAGCCATTAAAGTGGTGAACGGCGAAGTAAGGTTAGGGCCACGTTTCACCGTTGATACTACGTCCCGAGGGAAATACGCCGGCAATACGGTGAGGAAGCCGTACCCCTGTGTATAAATGCAAAAATTGTAATCAAATTGTTCCCCGACTTTGCGGGACGTGTTCACAACCTATTGAGAAGGAATCCAACATGGGAATTATGAAGGGTTACAAAACCTATATCTGCGCTGCTGGCGCGGGGCTTGCCACTGTCGCACAAATACTAGGCTGGATTGACGCTGCACAGTACACGGCTATTCTAGGCCTGCTGGGAGCCGGTGGGTTGGCGGCATTGCGGGCAGGTGTGAAGAACAGATGAAAGTACTTCTCCTGATTGCCTGCATTGGCCTTGTTGGCTGCGCTGGCTCCGCTCAAACCCGTTCCAAGGTGGCGCTGGCGATATCATGTTCGACGTATGCCCAGGCACTGTCTCAGCTAACACCCCTCAGAAAGGCCGGTAGGCTGTCCGCTGGTACGGTTAAGCGTGTCAGTGATACCAATGTGGCCTTGGAGCCTATATGCGCCGTGGGGAGCCTGTATGACCCCGCTGCGGGCGTTGCTGCGGTGGAACAGGCTATCCGTCTAATCAAAACAGTGAGGGAATAAATGTCCATTACAGCATCTATCCTGGCAGCCCTTGAGATTATCAATGCAGCAACGTTAGCGGTGAATGCTGCTGCGGGTGCAATTGAGGCCGCTCAGACAGGCGACGAAGCCGAAGCCGACATATTGCTTGCAAAGGCCCTTGCTAATTTCTCGCAGTCAGTCTCAGATTGGGACGCTGCTGGCCCCGAATAGCGCCACAGTCCTTTTATCCCTTGAGGACTCACCACTCCCCCGGCGCTATAGCCGCCCTGCTGTAAAAAGGCAGGGCGGTTTTTCTGCGTCTGGATCGGTCGTCATTCCATGTCTATCTCTCCGCTCGTTTGTGCATTCATCCGCTTCCGTTTTGCCCATTCGTCTGCCCTAAAGGCGGCGTCAGCATGATCACATTTTTTGGCTACATAGTGTAGAAACACGTCGTCCCAAGTTTTCCAGATACGCATCGCCTTCCGCTCGTTTTAGCTGACTTGTGATAGGGGGTTACGGCGGGGCAAACGTTTATCCATCACCGTTCTCCGTCTCGTTGAGGGACGTATTCACAAACGCTATCGCCCTGTCTCGCAATAGTTTCTGAGCTAGTTTTTCAAGCACCTGGGTGCGCGCCTTCTCGTCTATGACACGTCTATCCAGTAAATCGTGGCAACGCACACACAGCCCGCCCACAATGCCCTTGGCTCTATATCCTGTGCCCCCTAACCCCATATTCATATGAGCGGGGACAATGGTGCCGTCGTTTATGCCGCAAGCTTCGCAGACACCGCCCTTGAACGTGTTCATATAGTCCCGCTCCTGCTTTTCAGTCATGATAGCGCGACGGGGGTTTACGGGGCGGGTGTTGACTATGCGGCTCATGCTGCGTGCCTATCTGCCGGAAGGGTAAGAACTATACCTTGTTCACTGTAGTGTTTGTAGACTGCATCCAGATATGCGGTTTTCTGTTTTGTGTTCATCAGACGCGTGACGGGGAAATCCAGCGGTTCCATCATGCAGGCAATCTTGGTTTCGTATGGCAGCGGTTTTATGTGTTCGTCATACCGCTCACAGAACGCCAAGTTCTCCGCTCGCAGTATCGGAACACCAACCGTTAGCTTGCATTCGCCGCGTACTTCTTCCGGCGTTACGTCACCACGTTGTTCGGCTATTTCATTGCACCACTGTCGTTGAAGACGATTTTGCTCAACGCTACGACGCTTGCCTTGGGACACATCTATGGTGAACGGCAGCTTTTGGTTTTTCAGCCATGCTATGGCCTGTTCACGTTCATACTCAGTGGTGATTATGCGGGACGGCATTAAAACGGTATCTCGGTGTCTATATCACCCCCACCGGATACGGGTGGTTGCTCTTTCTGTTGTTCTTCGCTGGCCTTTAGCGACATCCACTTGCTTTTCTGCCCGTCTTTTATCCAGGCAGCCAAGCGCCATTTCTTCCCGCTTTCGTCGGTGAAATCTCCAGTATAGTCAGGGCGCTTGTCGCCAGCTTCCTTTTTGTCGTTCTTGAATAATCGTCCGCTGTTCTCGTACATTTTATAATCCTTGAATCGCTAATCGTTCTTGCACCGCGACGATCCTATCGTGAAGGGGCACAAATTCTTCCGGTAATCCCTCGCCGGTTTCCCACCAGGCTGCCGCGTTTAGTTTGGCTTCCTCAATGGTGGCGTGAAATGTCGTCATAAGGTCTTCTAAATCCGGCGTCGTGGCGATTCCACCGAGTTGTTCGGCAAAGTCTTTGAGGTTGCTTTGCAGCTCTGTCTGGACTTGCTGGCCCTTTGCTTTCCGTTCTTTGGCCCCGGTGGGCTTGAAGTCGTCTGCTTCTTCTTCTGAATAGATAAAGCCGGACAACCCAAGCAGCTTCAGGATTACCCTATCCTTTGCCCGCTTTTCAGCCATGGCGAACGGATAAGCGTTCTTGTTGTTGTTGGGGGACGCCTCGCCGATGCTCCATTCGTGCCTGTCGTCCATATTACCGGCGACGCACAATGCAGCGCATTTCTTTTGGCCGTCCGCTTCCAACAGAACCGGCATTTCGAACTTTATCCCGGCCCTGGCTGCTATAATTTCCAAGTCTTTGTGATAAGCAACCCACGTTCCGTGACAGTCCCATACTGCGTCCCTGGGGGAGTCGTGATACTTGCCAAGAATATCCTGCAATCGTTTATCAAGCTGCGGCATTTTCGTTTCTCCGTTCTTCACATGCGTCCGTAGCTGCTTGGCAGGCGGCTGCATATTGTTTGTCTGTGAGGTTGTCGAGTATGTGCTTTAGAAAGGCGGCGTCTGCCAGATTGTCACACCGGACACCCCCGCCTATATCGCTGGTTTTCTGTACGCAGTATTCAGGGAATACGCCGATATGACGTGTGCGAACAACATATGTGCGTTTCATAACGTCACCCAAAGGAAAAGGCCCGCAGCCAGCAGAAGGGGTAGGACTACTGACCACGGGCTAGGGCGTCGGCCCAGGGAAAAGCCGACGCTTGGGGTTGTTAGTTTAATGTTGTTCTGCACTACACGGCGGAATAGCTGGTTGCTACCCATAACCGGACTTATTTTGTCATATGCTGGCTTCATACCATTTCTCCTTTAGCTGCGGCTATTTCGTCCTGTATCTCGTCAGGATTAAAGCCAAGTTCTCGCAAGCTTGCCGTAAACGATTCCACGTCCTGGCATTCGCTTTCTGCGAAGTCGTCCATGGCGCGCTCGTGTTCCATTATCCAAATGTCCTTCCCCATTAGCTTCTCCGCCCCCACGGTGCCCGTGTGGTATTCCATTCCGGATGCTTATCAAGCTCCCGCGCGGTTTCAGCGATTGAATCGCCTATCTTTTCCAGCTTCGCCATGAATTCGTCGGGTGTCTCACGGCAGGATTCGCACGTTGGAATGTCTTCATTCGGGCCGCACCAGCAGGCTGGCGTTTCGTGAAAAGACGTGTGGCAGCAATCGCATATGCGGACGGTGGGAAACTGCTTTCCAGTAAGGTAATGTACGCTTGCAATCGGTTTAGGCATTGGTTTCCTCCTTGGTGGCGGCTATGGCCGCGCGGGCTTCGGTTAATGCGTTTGCCATTTGGCGGCGTCCGGCCATCCAGCCTGCGGTTGACTGACCCGCGCCACGTAGTGACCCGTCAATTGCACGATCGCATTTCTCAAGTGCGTCCAACATGAGTGGTGCGGCGGCTATAAGGCGGGCGTGGCATTCAAAATCGTTGCTGCCGCCTTCTTTCGGCCCATGAACTATTGCTATGTTTGCGCCGTCCGTCGCGCCTATATCAATGGCGGCACCTGAATGCGTGTAGGACCAGTGCCATTTTTTGGGCCAGTCAGTCATGCAGCTTCCTCCTTGCGTCTGTCCGCTTCAGTCCACAACGCGTAGTACTGTGAGCGGGCGTTACTAGCTTGGGCGCTGCTACGGCTGTTGGAATAGGCCGCACCAGAACATTCAAGCTGGCGGTGCAGTTGTTCGGCACTGGAAAGCTGGGTGGCTAGTTCGGTGTCTGTGAGGGTGGTTAGGTCGGTCATTGTTTTACCCCCTCAAGGTGATAGTCTTAACTATATCGCTCACCAATCCCGCTACGTCATGGCGATCTATAGTTTTCCCGAAAGTCACGGCGTCCAATTCACCATTGTCATCAAAGTGACATGTATTGACGCTGAATCCGTCATACCCGATTTGGACATGCACCGCAGTTTCTTCACCCATCAGGTGAAACTGGATTTCATCGTCATACGGCTCGCCCCATTCGGCGGCTACATAAATGGCCGTATATGGAGTTTTTTCGATGGCCGCGTTGATTGTGTCGGTGATGCTTTTCATTTGTCATATCCCTGTGCGTTTCAATATCTATAATATTGCATGCCGTAATTAAGATTACAATAGCAAACGCAGAAATAAATCATTTTTCTTGAAAACCCGGTTTCTTTGTGTAATATAGAACCATGCTTACACATATAGAAATCATTTCAGCGTGGCCCGGCGATAAACGCGGGTGCTATGCCAAGTTGGCTGAAGACATTAACCAGTCAGAGGGAACAATCGCAGTCTGGAAACATAGGGGGCGAATACCACCCGATTCCTGGGCGGCCATTGTTAGTGCGGCCAGAAAGAGGCGAATACGTGGCGTTACGCTTGAGGTGTTGGTGGCTAAACAGGCGGGGTAGGATGTGCTCAAAGTATTGGATCTGTTTTCGGGAATTGGCGGGTTTAGCCTTGGACTTGAGCGCGCTGGCGGCTTTGAAACTGTTGCCTTCTGCGAGATTGAGGAATACCCCGGAAAGGTATTAGCGAAACATTGGCCTGATGTGCCAATCCACAGAGATGTACGGGAGTTAGATGGGAATGACTACGCAGGACGAACCGACCTTATTTGCGGGGGATACCCATGCCAACCCTTTAGCCATGCCGGGAAGCGACAAGGCGGGGAAGATGACCGTCACCTCTGGCCTGAAGTGCATAGGCTCGTGGCTACCATCAGGCCCACTTGGTGCTTGTTTGAAAACGTTGCTGGTCACATCAGCATGGGCCTCGACCAAGTGCTTTCTGACTTGGACGACGAAGGCTACGCCAGCCAAACGCTTGTTGTTCCAGCTTGCGCCGTCGACGCCCCGCACAGACGAGATAGGGTCTGGATTGTGGCCCACGCCACGCAGTTTCGCCGCGATGGCAGCGAACATTACGGAGAAAACGACACGCCCCAAAGGGTTCAGGGGCAATCTGGAGGAAGTGGTTGCGCGAACGATGTGGCCCACGCCCACGGCCAGCGTTTACAAGGACACGGGAGACCCGGCGAAACTCGCCGCATTGGCGGAGAACGGCAGGGAGACACTGGCGAGGAAGGTTGCCGCAATGACCTTCTTGCCGACCCCGACAACGATGGGGAGCAGCATGTACGCCGAAAAGAACGCCCACATGCGGAACACTCCGGGGCTGGCGTCGGTGGCGAAATTGTGGCCCACGCCGAGTGCGTCGGACAACAAGGACCGGGGCAACTTGTCGATGCCGTCAATCCAGCGACGGCAGCGCATCGGCAAGCAGTTGAACCTGTCGATGGTGGTGAGCGAGGAATCGGGCGCACTGAACCCGGAATGGGTGGAGTGGCTGATGGGGTTCCCGCCTGGTTGGACGAACCTGACTGCGGACGAGTTGCAACCGGAGTTAAAAACAGAGCAGCCCGCTTGAAGGCTTTAGGCAACGCGGTCGTCCCCCAAGTCGTCACCCAAATCGGATACGCAATCCTTGAAGCAGAGGGGTAGTCATGGGTAATCTACTCATAGAACATGGCCGTTGGGATATTCGCGAAGGCGTTATCCATTACCGTATTTACCAGCAAGACGGCACCCCTCAGGAAATGACGTGCGCCGACACATCCCATAATCGCCAGTTTGTTTCGTGGGTGCAGGCTTACGACAGATGGCCAAACGGGATTTCTGGGCATGGGTAAATACCTATGCGTCCTGCTTCCTTTTCCTCCCACAGTGAATGCCCTGTATGCAGGCGGTAGCAAGGGCCGCTTTAAAAACAAACGATACACCAAATGGGAAGCTGAAGCTCACCGGTTTATCAAGGGCCAGCACCTTGAACACTTCTCAACACCGGTGAATATCATAATCAGTTATGGACGTCCTGATAAACGGACGCGTGACGTATTGAATTACGACAAAGCAATTTGTGATTTCCTGTCAAAGCCGTCTGTCAGTGTGCTTATGGATGATAGCCTTATCGAAAAAGCCACGGTTCAATGGGACGACAAAGTTATTGGCGCAATGGTAGAAATAACGGAGCGGACATGATTTTATGGACGGAAAAACGTGTGCTGGATTTATACGCAGCAATGATGGCAGGCGAGACGGCACAGTCATACGCTGACAGGAAAGGTCTTACACGATCTGCTGTAATATCAACGGCACGCCGTGAGTATTCTGGTTGGGGGCCTCAGTACGATAAAAGATTGCCAGGGCGTCCCACACGCAGGACAGGGCCGGGGGTTGATTATTTGAGTTTCAAAGGCGACCGGCCAGTCCTAACGCCAAAAGGCAGCCGAGTTTTTTATCACCAATGGACCGACCCTAAAATGAGCCTCACGAAAATGGTTGAGTTCTGGGTGTTGGGCATGGACAGGCTGCGGGCTATGGCCAAAACGTTAGGGCTCGGGACAAAAGCCTGTCCGGTCGCAAAACCCAAGGACGACACCCTGCCCAAAGGCCGCCTGGGTTATTGGCCCGACGACATGCAGCACTTTGAGGATTCCGAAACAGCCCTTGCACAGCCCTTCAAACTACGCAAGGCAGCCGATGTAGGGGCATGGGGCTATGCAGTGAGGCGGTGATGAAAGAAGCACACAGACATAGGATAACCGGCTTTAACGGCAGTCATGTTACGCACACGCAGTTAGAGACAAGGCCAAGCCATTACAGGAGGCCGTTGCGTGCAAAATACGATGAGGCAAAATCATTAATACATAAATATGGTATTACAGAGGTTTGGTTCCCTAGCAATTATGTCCCCGGTTCCAAGCCAATATTTAAGCGCCCCGTCGATAAGGCGGATATCCTGAAAAAAGTTGGTGTTCTTATGGACACAGATTTATCCAAGGGTGACTGGCAACTGGTTGGGTCATTTCTAAACCGGGGCGTTTCGCGCTACCTTGCGCCGAGAAGTGTGTCCCATGAAGTCCTTTCCCAAATCCGCGACGTATATAATTTGATCGAGGCTGGCGAATATAACCCCGATAATCGTCCGCCACCCTACAAGAATAAGAAACGCTCAGAGGCACATATCAATATGAATAACCATATGGTTAGGAAGGTTGCCAAAGGACGGATTGAAAAAGCCTTGTGACCAATAAGAAAACCGCCCCGACAATTTGCTTGCCGGAGCGGTTTAATTTTAGTACCATAATCGTGCGACGGAAAATGGAGATATTAAGATAGCACCCCAGCAAAACAGTTACAAGACAAACCAGCCGATTTATTCGGGTGATTTTGCATGGGGATTTTGTGCTTTGGTGAGGGCAGCGGCGTGGAAAGCTGTTGAGAGTATGTGGGTTCGATTCCCGCCCCCTGCTTCGGCAGGGGTAGCTTATAGTGGCAATGGCGCTCAACTGGAGACACGCTTGAAGTATCCCAAGAAGGCTGGCGTTCAGCTGGGAGCCCTGACGAGGGAAAGTGTAGCCAGAGCTGGAGTAGCGCCCAGCCTGTCCTCTCCAAAGCACAAAGACGCCCGAAGCCATGGGCACAGATAACATAATGGCTTATCCACCCCGATTAAAACAATCCCTACGGGACAAAGGCCGGGTAATTAATTGCCCCGGAGCAGCGCACGGCCCGCTGAGTGTCCAGATCTGTAGCTTGCGTAGGTGCAGTGAACGTGGTCGTACCACGTCCAAGGGATATTGCGCGTCATTCAGCCAGGGGCTTCTATAGGCCCTATTGGGCTTGCAGGAGAAGGCTTTTATAGGTTTTGGGGTTCGATATTGCAAATATCGATCTTGGCCGAATTATGTCAGAAACAAGTCGAAAAAGAATGCATTCAAGGTATAAACCAAAACAGTGAAGGAAGAAGAATGAATACTACGCTGGTGAAATATGACGCGGCTTGCCAAGCAATAGCGGATGCCAGGACTATTGATGAGGTTAAAGATTTTCGTGATAAGGCCGATGCAATGAGGGCATACGCTAGACAAGCTAAAAACAAGGGGCTTGAGGTTGATGCAGCGGAGATACGATTCAGGGCGGAGCGCCGATTAGGAGAAATGATTTCAGCACAAAAAGACACCGTGGGTTTGGCAAAAGGTGGTTGGCCAACTCGCGGTGCCGAAGGGGAACCGCAAGTTCCGACATTATCTGAGGCCGGTATTGATAAGAAATTATCCAGTCGCGCACAAAAACTTGCTGCTGTGCCTGAAGACAAGTTTGAGGGGATGTTAGGCGAATGGCGGGGGCGGGTAGAAAAAGAGAATGAGCGCGTGACGGTAAGTCTTTTGCGTGAGGGTGAAAATGCGCGCCGTGATGACAATCTGGCGAAAGCCTCAACCGTATGGCCTGAAGGGATTTACCCGGTTATTTATGCAGATCCGCCGTGGCGGTATGAAAACCCACCTATGGGCGGAGGAAACAGGTCTATTGAAAACCACTACCCGACAATGACGCTGGATGAAATCTGTGCTCTGCCGGTTGAATCTATTTCCGCTGATGGGTGTGTTTTGTTTCTTTGGGCTACTTCACCAAAACTGGCAGAGTGCATGGACGTTATAACCGCATGGGGTTTCAGTTATCGCACGAGTATGGTGTGGGTGAAGGACAAAATAGGAATGGGATATCACGCCCGCAATCGGCATGAACTTTTGCTTATTGCGAAGCGTGGTGTGTTTGCCCCTCCTGAACCGTCTGACAGGCCGGATTCTGTATTGAATGCACCGCGTGCCGAGCATAGCGCAAAGCCGGAAATCTATTATAACTTGATAGAACAAATGTATCCCAACGTGCCCCGTGTTGAATTGTTCGCCCGCCAAGCCAGAGACGGTTGGGAGTCGTGGGGAAATCAAAGTGGTTCATAATTTTCAGGACTCGCTGAAAAAATCACAAGAGCAGGCAGACGCGCCTTGGTGGATAGATGTCTATCGTGAGGCATTTCCAGACTTGGCTGCGACGGTGAATGTAAGGGATGACGGTTGGGCGCAGCGGGGCGGGATTGATAGGGTTCTCACGCTCAATAGTGGGAAGACTCTCACCGTTGATGAAAAAGTCAGGGCCGGAGATTGGCCGGATTTTTGCCTCGAATACTGGAGTAGTTACGAACACAAAACGCCGGGTTGGGTGGCTAAAGATTTGGCCTGTGATTTTATTGCCTACGCTTTTATTCCGTCTGCGACTTGTTATTTGTTGCCGTTTCAAACGCTGCGCCGAAGCTGGCGGGATAATCACAAGGAGTGGGTGAAAAACTACCTGCCCGTGAAGGCGAAAAACAAAGGATATACGACGATTTCTGTGGCTGTACCAATCGAAATCGTAATGCAGTCGATGGCTGACGGAATGAAAGTTAACTGGCGCTAAATCGGAAGGGATAACGGCATGAATTTGAACTGTGGTCATACGGGGTGGGTTAAAAGACGCGCACTACACTGGTGGCACCCTTGGTTTGCTTGGCACCCGGTTCGCGTGGGGCGTAACGCTGCGTCTGGTGGGTGTCTGTCTGGCGCAAGGGGGAGTATGACGCCGGCTGGGGAAGCGGCGCAATGTGGAGTTGGAAGTATTCAATACTGAACCCGAAAGGAACACCATGACAGAAAAATGGTGCCACGATGTAGCAGAGACGGTTGTTTGGGATGATTTAACTTTAGCCCAAGTCTGCCGGTTTGCTTCCTATTACTACGGGGAGGAAATTAGTCCCAAGAATGTGGTTGAGCGGGTTACTGCGGCAGCCGTAGCAGCCAGAAAGGGACCAGATGACTGACTGGGCAGACAAGAAGGCGCATAGTTTATACCGTTATTGTGAGGAGTGGGATTCTTTGATTACGGACGATCTGTTGTGGTTTGCCCCAGTGGAAGATATATCCCAAGCCCTACGCGAAGCCGTGGCAGCAGAACGGGAACGTTGTGCCCAGATATGTGAGGCGGAACTTCCCAACGGCTCCTATGACGTGGTGATTAGCAGAATAGAAGCAGCCATACGCAAACCAACGGAGGACTAAATGAATTTCGAATCTTGGTGGAAAGACTACCCCCGAAAAGTAGGGAAAGGTGCTGCCCGGCGTGAATGGGAGAAAGCAGTCAAGCTGGCGACACCCGAAGAAATACACGCTGGCCTGATGAGAAACCTTGCTTGGTTGCAGGGTGAATACAGGGGCCCGGCACAAGACTTTCGCCCGCACCCCCGCACTTGGCTGCATCAGGAGCGTTGGGAAGATGACTTGTCACCACCTGTAACAACAGAAAACATGGTTGACTTAGCCTTACAGGCCAAATGGGAAAGGGAAGAACATGCAAGCGTCGAAGAGCCAGATAAACGAATTCGTGATAGGTCCATTGCACGTGCACTACAGGCCCAGGTGGGACAAGCGCGAAAACCCCATTGAGTACGGGCAATTAGTTTCGGACATAGTTGACGCTATTTATGCCGAGCAACCTGAGCCTGGGGCAGTTTCCGCCCGCATGACAATCTTTATGGCCGGCTGGAAATACCAGCGTTGGCCGACGCAGGCAGAGTTAATCCCGATTATCTGCCCGCCAGACAAAGAAAAAAAGCTACTTGCTGAGATATTAAACCGGGACACAAAAATCACTACCGACGAGGCACTACGCCGGGAAATCAAGCATGAGTGGCTGGGCCAAGTGGTTAAGGGCTATGGCAACCGCGATGCCGAGCGCCGGGAGAATGAGGGCGTATGGGAGGATTTAAGGCCCCCCGGATACGTCATGCACGCAGCCTACGCCCCCGAAAACGTCTTTGTCCTGAGATTATACAATTGGTACCGTTCAAAACTGGACACACTGGCTCTGGACGTGGCTAAAAACCCGGCTTTGGATTGGTGGGGGGTGCTACCAGTTCCAGACGCGGCAGAAGTCGAAAACGCAAAACGTATGGATAGGAGGGTCCAAGCACAAACGCCGCCGTAAGGCCCATAAGCCCGCCGTACAGGCCGTTGAGCGCGGAGATGAGGATATAGACTAGACACTGAAAATAATATATTTTTAAGACAACCGGAGGAATATCGTGTGCAGATAAATCAAACACCCATCGGCGATAGCGGCACCACCATCATAGCAGGTGAAATGACAGGTAGAGCAATACACGCCATCGAACTCAGCCCCACCTATGTGGATGTAGCAGTAGAACGGTGGCAAAACTTCACTGGTGAGCAAGCTAAACGGGAGGGGGATAATATATCCAGCGTGGCTAAGAATGCCGCGTAAACCAACAGGCGGAAAGGTCGGAAAACCGCCATTTATCCCGACAAATGACGATAGGAAGACAGTAGAGATTATGACGGCCTGCGGCTTCAATCACGCCCAAGTCTGTAATCAACTTGGCCCAACCGGCATCTCAGAGAAGACGCTAATTAAATATTTCCGCAGAGAACTGGATACGGCAGTGGATAAGGCCAACGCCAGAATGGGAGCCAAGGCTTACCAGATGGGGTTAGGAGGTAGCGAGCGAATGGTTCAGTATTGGCTAAATTGCCGGGCTGGCTGGAAGGATACGGCAGACAGCGGTCAGACTGACGCCAAACCCATCAACATCCAGGTAGTCTTCACACCCCCAACCCAGATAACAGACCAGACGCCCGAATTCATCGACGTAACGCCGGACGACGATGGATAAGCTACAGATACCCAGCGTATTCGAGCCGTTATGGAAACCCCATAGGTATAAGGGCGCACACGGTGGCCGAGGATCGGGGAAAAGTTATAACTTTGCAGCCATGGCGGTTCTTAGATCAGCTAAAGAGCCAGGCCTGCGGGGCGCATGTGTCCGTGAGGTCCAGAAAAGCCTCAAGGAATCGGCACAAAAGCTGATTGTGGACACCATTACCAGAATGGGCTTGGGCGGTGAGTTCAGGCCATTGGATACCGAAACAAGGGGGCCCGGAGGCGGTTCTATTGTTTACCAGGGCATGCAGGACCACACAGCCGAGAGCATCAAGTCGTTTGAAGGCCTGGATTGGGTCTGGATAGAAGAGGCACAGAACCTGAGCGAACGCAGTCTTGAGATGCTACGGCCCACGCTTCGCAAGTCAGGGTCGGAGATATGGGCAAGCTGGAACCCCAGATCAGCAAAAGACCCCGTTGATAAACTGCTACGAGGGCTCAGCATCCCGCCGAATTCCGCCGTTGTTGAGGCTAACTATCAAGATAACCCATTTTTCACCAAAGAACTGGGAATGGAGAGGGCTCATGACGAGAAACACAACAGAGACAGATACGCCCACATCTGGCTTGGTGGCTACGAACCACAAGCGATTGGTGCAATTTGGCTCAGGCAAACCCTTCACGAGGGCCGAGTATCTCGAATGCCGTGCGAACGCGAACGCACATTGGTCGGTATCGATCCTGCGGTTACAGACAACGACGCGAGCAATGAACACGGGATTGTCGTTGGCTGCAAAGGATCGGACGGCCACGGATACATCCTAGAAGATGCCAGCACCCACGGCTCACCCCATGAATGGGCCACCAGAGCCGTTGCTATGTATGATAAATGGGACGCTGACGGTGTGGTGATAGAAATCAACCAGGGCGGCGATATGTGCAAACATACCTTACAGACAGTCCGCAAGAACCTGCCCATAATCGAGGTCAGGGCCACCCGTGGCAAGCATGTCCGTGCAGAGCCTATCTCAGCCCTATACACATTGGGCCACGTCCACCACGTCGGCACGTTCCCGGAAATGGAGGATCAGCTTTGCCTGTTCACTGCTTCTGGCTGGGACGGTGACGGCGATAAGTCCCCGGATAGGGCTGAGGCTGGCATATGGTTGCTGACGGAGCTTTATGAGGATCTAATCCGCGACCAAGGGCGGGATAAAGCCAAAGACGACGATTCCGAGGCCAAATACTGGCAAAACAATCCTCAAAGCGATTCAGGCGCTTGGATGACGTAGTTACTATTTATGGTAACACGTTACTTTTTATGGTAACAAACGTGACACCTTGCGAGGAAATTCATGGCTGACGATATCATTGCCGCTGCTCTTGATAGATTCGAACAATCGATTGAGGGCAGCGAGGAAAACCGTGCAAATTATTATGACGACACCAAGTTTGCCCGCATGGCCGATCAGTGGCCGGACAAGATCAAAAAGCAGCGCACGCAAGAGGGCCGCCCGGCTTTAGTCGTCAACAAGCTGCCCGCCTTTATTAGGGCTGTGGTAAACGAATCCCGACAAAACAAGCCGTCAATCAAAGTCGCCCCTGTCGATAACGGTGCTGATGAGGAACACGCCGAGGTGATTGGCGGGCTGGTTAGGTCCGTCGAGCGCAATTCCCATGCCGAGGTTGCTTATGACACGGCGATTGATCAAGCAGTCACGGGCGGCTTTGGGTTCTTCCGGGTTGATATTGATTACGCCCATGAACTGTCATTCGATCTTGAGGCCAGCATTCGCCGCATTCCCAACGCTTTAATGGTCCACTGGGACACGCACAGCACATCGTTTGACGCAAGCGACTGGGAGTATGCCTTTATTTCAGAGATACACACCAAGCGGGCATTTGAGGCTTTGTGGCCCGGTGCCATGCAGGTCAGCTTTGAGGGCGACGACCGCGATACCGGCAGTGCGCAGTGGGTAACGGAGGATATGATCCGCGTTGCCGAGTATTTCTTGCGGACGAAGGAGAAATACAAGCTAGTCCAGATTGCCATACCCAACCCCGAAACCGGTCAAGTTGAGACGAACGCTGTGCGTGAGGAAGACTTGCTGCCAATGGCAATGTCATTCTTTCAGGCGCGTGACGAACAGGATCAGAAAATATCTGACAGTGACGAGAAGGCCATTATAGGCGCGTGGCTAGAATCGGGTGGCGTTGAGGTGAAAAACGAGCGCGAGGCCGAGCGGTGGAAAGTCACACGCCGGATTATATCAGGCACCGAGGTATTGGATACCGACGAGTGGCCTGGCCAACACATACCCATTTGTCCGGTGTGGGGTGATGAAATATTCATGGACGGTCGCCGATACTTTAGGTCTATGATCCGTGACGCCAAAGACCCACAGCAAATGTTTAACTTCTGGCGTTCAGCATCAACCGAACTGGTTGCCCTTGCTCCCAAGACTCCGTGGGTTGGCCCTAAAGGTTTTGTGCCAAAGGGTGACGAGGAAAAATGGGCAACAGCCAACACCCGGTCGCATCCTTATCTTGAGTATGAAAAGTCCAGTGGCGAGCCACCAAGGAGACAGGAGTTCGCCGGTGTGCCGGCTGGTGTTGTTAACGAGGCAGCCAATAACATCGACGACATGAAGTCGATCATGGGTATCTTTGATAGCTCACTGGGTGCCCGATCGAACGAGACATCCGGCAAAGCCATCATGGCAAGGGAGCGCCAAGGCGATATTAGTAATTTCCATTTCACCGACAATCTCAGCCGCGCCATTCGGTACTGTGGTCAGATTCTTGTTGAAATCATTCCGTCGGTATATTCGGCCCGCCAAAGCGTTCGCATTCTGGGCGACGACCAAAAGGTCAACGTTATTAATTTGACGCAGGACACGGGCGGCATGGCTGCGGCGGGACAGGGCAAGCTGTATAATTTGTCAATTGGTAAGTATGACGTTGAGGTTAAAACCGGCCCAAGCTTTGCCACGGCACGTGAGGAAACTAGGGAGACTCTTATTGAAATCATGCGCCAGGTACCCGACGCCGCACCATTTATTAGCGACGTGCTTCTGGATCACATGGACTTTGTCGGGGCCGACAAAGTGGCTGAGCGGCTTAAGTCGATGCTTCCGCCGGAGAT
>Ga0255047_10000479_pt1 | contig 33103 bp, 33 predicted proteins | sample JV7_2_1_MG_FD_183640 | JGI IMG/M metagenome (GOLD analysis project Ga0255047, IMG submission 183640) | Seawater microbial communities from Jervis Inlet, British Columbia, Canada - JV7_2_1 | ecosystem: Environmental > Aquatic > Marine > Inlet | place: Canada: British Columbia | collected 2016-10-06
TGATCTCGTGAACACGGGCGAACGCGTCGCGACAGTGGACGATGATTGGTTTCTCTTGGTTCAGGGCCAACTCGATGTGACCCCTAAAGGAAACCTCCTGTTGGTCCCGTGGCGAGAGATCACGATAGAAATCCATGCCCGTCTCGCCGATGGCAGCCACCCCCGGAGCCATTTCCTCGATCGCCTCGCGTTGGGAGGGCCAGAGGGTCGCTTCGTGGGGATGGAGTCCGGCCGTTGCCAATACCCTGCCTGGAAACTCCGCTGCCAGTGCGAGCGACTCCCGGGAGCTCTCCGCGTCAACACCTGGGGCAACGAGCCAATCCACTTCAGGGGCGCGATCGAGCAATACAAACGGCTCGCGCCAGTCCAGTTGGAGATGGCAATGCGTGTCGACCCAGGTCATCGTTCCCGAGACGCTAATCCCGACCGACACGAGTCCCTCGCAAACGGGTAGGCTCGCTCGCCGTACATGGATTCAGGCATCACCAGGAAAATCGACGACCTCGGACGGATCGTCATACCCGCCGAGACACGGCGAATGTTCAACATCCATGAGGGTGATCACCTGAATATCTCGGTGGAGGGCGGAAACATCCTTCTCCGCAAGGTGACCGACACCTGCACGTTCTGCGGGAGCGACACCGACGTAAGCCAATTCAAGGGGAAGGGCGTCTGCTCATCCTGTCGGTCTCAGCTGGTGTCCTGACCCTCCAGAAGCTTCTGATAGATGACACGTCGGGAAACACCTGAGTCTTGCGCTACCCGCCGCGCCGCATCCGACGGAGAAGTCCCGGCGTCGACGAGAGATCGCGCCTCAGCAATCGCTGCCGCGGCTGTCACCGGTGTCATCGAACTTCCTTCGAGGACCAAGGTGAGTTCGCCCTTGGTCTCCCCCGACCATTGCTCCACCGCTTCACCGAGGGTTCCGACCCAAATTTCCTCGTGCAGTTTGGTCATTTCCCGTGTCACGGCCACTTTGCGATCAGCACCGACGACATCGAGAAGATCCCTGAGATCGCCGGCAACTCTATGAGGGCTGGCGAAAATGACGACGGGTCGATCGTCGAACCCAAGCTGGTGCAACCGCACGTTCCGCTCCTTGCCCTTTCTGGGAAGAAAGCCTTCGAAAGAGAACCGATCCCCGCCAAAGCCCGACAACGTGATCGCCGTCGTCACCGCGGACGGTCCGGGAATGACCGTCAGCGACAAACCCTCGTCCTGCACCAGTCGCACCGCCTCCGCACCTGGATCCGAGACGGTGGGCATGCCGGCGTCGGATACCAGAGCCACGATCTTGCCGGCTCGGACGTCATCAACGAGTCTTCGACTGCGAGCCTTCTCGTTCCCGACGAACAGAGACTGCGCCTTCGTCTTCGTCCCGATGTGCCGTAGGAGCTTCGATGTGCGTCTGGTGTCTTCCGCGTAGATCACATCGGCCGTCATCAGCGTTTCACGAAGACGATCCGAGACATCACCGAGGTTCCCGATCGGCGTGGCGCACACATAGAGGCGACCTTCAGACACTGAGGAGCTCCAACATCACTCCAGGCTCAGGTGCTTCGGCTGCCAGGGGGAGCTCGAGGACATAACGACACCCGGGAAATCTGGCGATCCGCCCGGGTTTGACCACCTGAGCAGCCGTCACCTGGAAACGTGCGGTGAGCCCGACGGCTTGGAATGGAGTCCCGACTGCAAACCCGTGCACCGAACTGGTCTTGATCAGCACTGAAGCTCCCGCAGGCAGATCCTTGAGACCGCGCCACCTCTGCCAGAACGTGCGGGCCTGACTGATCGGCCCGTATCTCGTCGCACCAGCCTGAAGGAATACCTGATCCATATGACAAACTTAGGGGACCGTCGACGGCAGGAGAAGAGACCTGAGTCAGCCGAGGCCGACGGACGCTCGAATCAACTCGCCCACCGAGATCTCGTCAGCGGCTATGAAGTAGAGAACACCCTCTTCGGTTTCCACCCAGACAAAGTCTTCGTCAGGGACCGCTGTCCGGGCATAGTCGAGGAGGGCTGAGCGGAGCTCTTCGAGGTCACGCGCGGTGTCACCTCTGTAGACGAGCAGAAATGCCGCATTCTCTCCATCGAACCACTGGTGATAGCTGTCGCCACCCCACCCGTCGGCTGCCTCTGCTCCTATGGACTCTCCAAGCACCTGATCGATCATTATCCGAAAGCCCCCTTCGCCCCATACCGATGTCCGCTCGAGGTTGTAGTTGTTGATCGTGATGGCCGGCAGCTCAACAACAAGCGGAAGATCCCGCTGATAATCGGCCGGAGTGATCACCTGCTCGGAAGACCCGGGAAGACCCGGGAACGTGGAGTACGCGTTGTTGACGGCGTTCCAATCTCCAGCCTCGAAAAGCTCCTGAACGAATCCGAGACCGGTGTCGTAGGGGAAGAGAAGGGAATCGCGAATGAACTGGGGAACGGCATCGAGGCTGGAACTGTCGATTTCCAGAGACTCCGCCACAAAACGACCTAACTCCTGCTGGGAGAGGCTCTGAACCCACATCACCTCCGCGAGCGTGGCGTCCCCTTCTCTGAGCGCCTGGTAGGCGCTCGCCTCGTCGAGCCGCTCTTCGTCCACCATCGCCCGGGACAGCACGTAGAAGCCGAAGTGCTGATCGGTCAGAGCATGGACCAATTCGTGCAGCATGGTCCCCTGCTGGAGAAGGCTCAGACCGTCCTGACGAGCCGGCACCACAATCTCGCCGGTGTCACCGTCGTAGAAGCCCGCAACCTGGTCCCCGTAGAGATCGGTGAGCATGGATTGGAGGTCGGCATCCTGATCCATGAGGCCGAGCAGTTTGTAGAGAGCGTCGTCTGCCGGGAAGTCCTCTGCCCCTTCTTCGATCAACCCCCGAACACGGGCTTCCAGCTCCGCATCGGTGACGACTGTGATGGTCGGAGGCGACAGGAATGGAAGGCCCCGGATCTCCTGCACCGTGATGATCAGATCCTCCAGTTGGTTCTGCACGCCCACAGACAGTTCTGTCAGATCGGAGAGATCGGGCGGGGTGACCGGTGGCATCCCCTCGGTCGTCGTAGTGGAGCCCTCCGGTGTGGTCGTGACGGTCACAGGAGCAGATGAACCGGGGGCGGTCGCCCCTCCGGCAACTGTGCTCGGGGTAACGACTGTTCCTGTCGTGCATGCTCCGACAACCAGGGTCAGGGCGATGAAGAAGGCGAGACGGCGAAGCATTATGGTCAGGTTATCGACCACCCATCTCTAGACCTGACCTTGCGCTCGATCGCCGGAAGCGCTCTCATCGTTCTGTTTGTCGCAGCTTGCAGTGCCCCTCAAGCGAGCGACGCCCTGAGAGCGGTGGACGACCCCGACGAAGTCGTAGGCTTCTTCGACTTCACCAACGGCACGGATAAAACCTTCGGAGTCTTCGTTTGCAGCTCCGCCGAGGAGGTCGTCCTGGATACCGTTGAGGCGATCAACGTCGACGGTGAGATCGAGTTGCTCGGTGGTCTCGTCTACGAAGCCGACGAGGATTATGTCGGCGCCGTGGACGGATTCCCTCCGGTCGGCCTGAGCGAGGACACTCTGACGGGGATCGAGGGAGCGGTCGTCTCCACGATCTGTGACGACTCCGATCCAGCCCACCGCACCCAGGTGCTGATAGGGGCCAACAGGGTCGGCCCGGGTGGAGGGTCCATCGAGGGGATCAGGATCATTCACGACGACGGGTTCCTCGAGATCACCGATTACACGATCATCCTGTGTGGCGACGACCTCGAGTATTGCGAGGAATACGCCCCAACGACCTAGTGTCCTGTCCGGTTAGCGGTCAGGCTTGACGTCAGTCGTCTTCCGACTCAGAGATCTCGATGTCGAGCTCACCGTTGTTCCACCTGGCCCGAAAGTCGACCTTGAGGTTCTCGCTCTCGAACTCGACCCTGACCTCGGGTGGCCCAGCCTTATCGACCTCGACTCGAAAACCGGCCGCCGGGGAAGCGACTTGATAAACGACCTCTCCGGGTCGGTACTTGACAACGACGGTGCCTCCAGCTGTTGACGTTGTCTTCACCGCCCACTCAACGACCACAGAGGTCGTAGTCGAGGTTGGAGCAGAAGTGCTGGTTGATGTCGCCCCGGGAACCGTCGTAGTCGTCGTCGCCCCGGGAACCGTCGGGACCGTTGTTGCCCCAGGAACCGTGGTGGTCGTTGGTTTCGAAGTTGTTGTCGTGGTCAGGGTCTGAGGTGTTGTCGACTCACCACCGGGCTCGAGTTGAGGAGCGGCCACATTAAGAGGTGACGAAGGGCGTTCGCTGACCCGGTCATCGGCAGCACTCACGATCTGCCAGGTGAGGGCTGTGGTCAGAACCACCACCACAACCCACCCGCCCGCCAACGCCAGTCTTCTCACGTCATGATTGTGTCAGACCCGGTGCTCTTTGCCACTCAACGGTTCGTCAAGATTTCCTCAAGGGTCGAGTTGGCCCCGAAGCGTCATATAACCTGCGGACCATGGCAAAGGTCGTCCTGATCGAAGATGATGTGGAAATTCGCCGGCTCGTGGCAGAGGCACTCTCCGAGCAAGGCCATGATGTTGAAAGTGCCGCAATGGCGATGGACGGTCTTCAGTTAACCGTGAAGGGCGCACCCGATCTGGTCGTGATGGACCTCGGCCTCCCCGATCTCGACGGGACCGAACTCCTCCACATGATTCGCTCCGTCAGCAAGGTGCCGATCATCGTCATCACCGCCAGAGGGGCAGATGACGCTGTGGTCAAGACTCTCGATGCCGGGGCCGACGACTACTTGACGAAGCCTTTTTCTTTGACGCAACTCGAGGCAAGGGTGAGAGCCGTGCTGCGCCGGAAGTCGGGGGATGTCGCGAATGGGCCTATTCGCGTGGGTGATCTAACCCTGGACGCCGCTTCGCGCGAGGCGACGATGGCAGGTGACCCGCTCGATCTGAGCCCAAAGGAGTTCGACCTGCTCCACGCGCTCGCTGCCAGATCTGGCGAGGTGATGAGCAAACGAGAGCTCCTGGCCGAGGTCTGGAGGGAACCGTATGGAGGGTCGGAGCGCACCGTCGATGTCCATCTTTCTTGGCTCAGGTCGAAACTCGGGGAGAGCGCACAGGAGCCCCGCTTTCTTCACACGATCCATGGAGTTGGTGTCAAGCTCGTCGATCCATCGGCGTGAGACGCCAACTGGTGATTCTCAGTCTGGCTACAACTGCGTTGATCGTCATCTCTCTCATCGTCCCACTGGGCCTCTTGGTGCGACGTCAGGCCGAAGATCGAGCGCGAGTGGCCACCGAGCAACAAGCCCGATCGGCGGCCGCACTCGTCGCCCTCGCCCTCACCCTCGAGGCATCGCCGCAGTCCGTTGAGAACGCGGCGGAATCGCTGAGTTCCGGAGTGATCGTGGTTCTGGAGGATGGAACGGTCATTGGTGATTCGCTCCCCGGCCAGGGGAGTTTGGTCGATATAGCAATGACAGAGCAGGCAACCGTGACCGCCGTTGTGGACGGAGGGTGGGAAGTTGCCTTGCCGGTCATCGGAGCCGGAGGCATCACAGTCGTCGACGCGTTCGCCACCGACGCCGCCCTCACCGATGGGGTTACCGAGGCATGGCTGCTGCTGGCGTTCCTTGGCCTACTGCTGATAGGCCTGGCGATACTGGTGGCCGACAGGCTCGGCCAACGTTTTGTCCGACCCATCCGGGATCTTGCCGGCGCAGCCCATCAAATGAGTGAGGGAGATCTCGACACCCGTGTCGGGTTGGACTCGACGTCGAGGGTCCCTCCCGAAATTACCGAGGTAGGCGCTGCCTTCAACACGCTCGCGGAGCGGCTCGACCAGTTGCTGATCGAGGAGCGGGAGGCAGCTGCCGACCTCTCCCATCGTCTGCGAACGCCTCTGACATCGCTTCGCCTGCAAGCCGAGACGATCGACGATGCAGAGGACCGGGAAGACACGCTGGCCCAGGTCGACAGGATCGAGGCGGCCATCGATCGGCTGATCGAGATTTCGAGAAGCGAAAGATCCGCACTCCCGGAATCGTGCGAGATGGATGTGGTTGTCGCCGATCGAGCCTCCTTTTGGAGAGTCCTCGCCGAAGAGCAGGAACGGGAGTTCGAGCTCGAACTCGGCGCCGGGAAGAGCGAACTAGGAGTTTCAGCCGAGGATCTCGGCGTGGTCATCGACACCCTCGTCGGCAACGTCTTTGCCCATACTCCCCCGGGCACGCGATTCTCGATAACGACCGGAGATACCGAGAACCGTCCCTGGATAGTGGTGTCTGATCATGGCCACGGCTTTGCCGACAGGTCCATGGTGGATAGGGGAGTCAGTGGGCGTGGCTCCACCGGCCTCGGACTCGACATCGTCCGGCGAACCGCCGAATTGACCGGCGGGCATCTCGACATGAACGACCGCCCGGGAGGAGGGGCGGTCGTTCATGTCTGGTTTGGGTAGGGGTGTTCAGCTCGATTCGAGCTCGATCTCAACCCTGAGTCGGTCGTGCTCGACTCTGACCTCGAACTCGACCTCATCCGATCCACGGTTGAACTCCACCTTGACCCGATCGGCCTCGGCGCGTTCGATCTCGATATCCCAACCTGGCGCCGAGATATTCACCAACTCCAGGCGCCCGCCGACGATCTCCAATGTGAGCGTGCCCACTCCGGGGATGTCGTATGCCAGAGTCTGGTCTTCGAGCATCTCCCCGTCCTCATCGTCGTCGATCGATGTCGACGTGGTGTCACCAGGGATGGTGGTCGACGTGGTGTCATCATCATCCTCATCGTCGTCGATCGATGTCGACGTGGTGTCACCAGGGATGGTGGTCGACGTCGTGGTGTCATCATCATCCTCATCCTCAACACCATCAACCGACGTAGATGTGGTGTCATCGGCGCCGTCCGTTGTAGGGGTGGTGCCCGCATCGGGCACGGTGACCACCGTCACCTCCGTCGACGACGAGTCATCACCGGCCCCATCGGTTCCCGCCCATGCCACTCCAACGAGCAACATGGCAGCAGCAACCGCCGTGAACACACCGAGCATCTTCCTTGCCATATCTGACCTCCTTTGATCGAGACCAGAATCACTCATCCAATGTCATCAGCGCTTCAGTAGAACCTCAAGAAGAAGTCAAGGTTGGCGGGCGACGGAGCAGGGCTTCGCCGATCGACCAACTAGCCGAGAGCTTGGTCGATCTGGAACTGGCAGGGGACGCCAACCTCGGGACCGCGCCGTGCAAACTGGTCGTAGAACGCATCAATCGCGATGAGATCCGCTTCGTCGAGCCTGAGCATCCTGGTCCATCCCGTCACCACCACGGGATGGGTCAGATCCGCCCTTGGCGCCACCAGGATGTGGGTGCCCTTTTCTCTGGCAAACTCCTGGATCTGGGCCAGGGAAGCATCAGCGAGCACCGGTAGATATTGGATAACAACCGTTCCGTGTTCGAGATTGTGAACCAGGACTACATCGGGAATCTCTTCGGTGTATATGCCGCACTCCGTTGAACTCGGCGAATGTGGGCCGCTCGTTGCCGGCGACGAGTTGTAGGTCGGCGGGGGATCCCCTTGCTGGAGATGGCCACCACCGAGGTCGGCAAAGGTCTCCAGACCCTCAAGCTCAACCGGATCCGGTCTGGTAACGGCGAAACCGATGAGTCCGACAACGACAACTGCGCCGGCGCCAAGCATGAGATACCGCTTCCTCTTCTCTTTGCCTCTCTTGGCTTCGGTGGCGGCTCGTCGCGCGGCCTTCTTGGATGGCTTCTGTTGACTCATTGCTGTGTTGAATTTAGACGATTCTCGGTTTACTCCAGGAATGTCGTTGGCCTTCAATGGGCTTGAAAGTGACCGTTCAAGAAACGTCGGCAGGAGCCAGGAGTCATCCAGGAAGGAATCTTCTTCCTTGACCTTGGCCTAGGTGGATGCCTTCTCTGTTTGGCCGAGCAGGCTGGAAGCTGACGGGTAGGCACCGTGACCTCGAATCCGGTTTCATGGGATCACGGTCTCTGCAGATCGCAGGCTCGGCCATCCTCGGGGCCGGGGAGAAGGCGCTTCACAAGGCGCGTGCGGTGTTCGCCTATCACGCCGAAGCCGGAATCGACGATGTTGTCCAGCTAGAAGATGGGCGGATTGGTGTAGTAGGTGTCCCCACATCCGCCATGACTCTCGCCGAGATCGCCGCTGTCGCCTCTGAGCCTTCAAACCTCGCTGACGACATGGAGCCTGGTTTGCGGGGAGAAGAGATGTGGGACCAAGAGGAGGCCACCTTCCCTTTCGGAACACACCTATCGGTTGTGGAAGTAGACACCGAAACCGGTGCGGTACGTGTTCTTCGACATATTGCCTGTGATGACGCCGGAACAATCCTCAACCGCATGGTCGTCGATGGCCAGGTGCACGGTGGTGTCGCTCAAGGAGTAGGGCAGGCGCTATTCGAGCAGTTCCAATATGACGACGCCTACCCGATCACCGGGAACCTCACCAGCTATCTCATCCCCACCGCATCGTCGCTGCCATCGTTCGAGGTGGACCACACCGAGACTGCCACACCCGAGAACCCCCTCGGCGCAAAGGGCATCGGCGAGGCCGGGACCATCGGATCCACTCCCGCCATCGTCAACGCCGTAATCGACGCCCTGGCCCCGTTCGGGATCGACCACATCGAAATGCCTTTGACACCTGACAAGATCTGGACGGCCATCAAGTCAGCGCGCTGATGCCGCCTCATGATTGGAAGGTGCGAGCGGCCTCCAGGGCCTGAGAAGTGCGACTCTCGCCAGCCACCAATTCTCGGTACCAGTAGAAGCTCTCCTTCTGCCGTCGCTCCTGGGTCTGATGATCGACCCAAACAAGACCAAAACGTTGGTCGAATCCTTGAGTCCACTCGAGATTGTCTAGAAAGCTCCACACGAAATAGCCGTCTATTGGGACTCCGGACTCCGCTGCCGCCACAACGGCGTCGACATGACTCTCGAGATATTCGATCCGAGGTCGATCGACAACGGCGCCATCGTCGCCCGGACCATCAGAGAAGCTCGCACCGTTCTCGGTCACAACAATTGACCTTGGCTGATATCGCGCATTAATGAGCTTCAGATAATCACCGAGACCGCGTGGATCGATCGCCCAGCCCATCTCTGTGAAACCCTCCGGCTGATCGGTGCCCGGGGATCGCTCGGATTCATCTACTTCTTCAGATCCGGCTTCAGTCGCAACGGTGGTGTAATAGTTGAGTCCGAGGAAGTCGATTGGTGTCGCAATCCTGTCGAGGTCCCCGCTGCGCACAAACGAGGGCTCCAATCCGTCTATTCGTCCTTCGACATGAAACGCACGGAGGATGTCCTCGGGGTATCCGTGCCCGAATATTGGGTCAAAGAACCACCGATTGCGAAACCCGTCAAAATGCTCGGCAGCAGCGCGATCCTCCTCGGACTCGGTGGCCGGCCATGTTGGCCGACAGTCGAGGGATATCCCGACAGCCGCCGAGTCGACCGTGTCCCGAATCGCCTCAACGGCCCACCCGTGTGAAAGCAGAATGTTGTGGCCCACTTCGATCGCGATGGCCCAATCCTGCATACCGGGAGCAAAGGACCCGTAAAGGTGACCGAGATAGGTCGCTACCCACGGTTCGTTGTGCGTGACCCAATGTTTGACACGATCGCCGAGCGACTCTGAGACAACGGCTGCATAGGTGGCAAAGGCTCCTGCCGTGTCGCGGCTTGACCAGCCGCCCCTGTCCTGCAGCGCTTGAGGAAGGTCCCAGTGATAGAGCGTGAGCCACGGTTCGATGCCTCTGTCGATAAGACCATCGACGAGACGGCTGTAGAAATCGAGTCCTTTGGCGTTGGTTCGCCCATTGCCATCGGGAATCACCCGGGTCCAGGCAACCGAGAAGTGATATGCGTTCACTCCCAGCTCAGCGAGGAGATCCAGATCCTGGTCCAAACGGTGGTAGTGATCACAGGCGATGTCGCCGCCCGGGCCCATGTGGCCATCGTCAGCGAAACGATCCCATATCGACTCTCCTTTGCCGTCTTCGAACCGGGCACCCTCGATCTGATAGGCCGAAGTGGACACTCCCCATCGGAAAATCGTCGGTTCGTTTGTCGAAGACAGCATCGATCAGCCATTCCTGGGAGGGAAAGTAGGGGAAGCAACCAGAGTACAGCCACGAGGTCAGGGGTGCGAGAGAATGACTCCCTCTAACGGTGCGAGTTTGAGTGTATGCCTACACGGCTCATCCCGGTCCGGATGGTACGTTGAGAAGACCACGTTGCCCGAGCCCAGCGCGACTTCCTGGTAGTCCGAACTTAGGTTGAGGGCGACCGATACGGTTTCGTAGTCCGACTCACGCCTGTACGCGAGTATCAACTCGTTCGAAGCCGGGTGACTGACGTAGGACCCGACTCTGAGGGCCGAGGAGTCTCGACGAAGTTCGAGGAGACGTCGATACATATTGAGAATCGAATGTCGATCCTCGATCTCCGACTCAACGTTCAGCGTTGCGGAGTCGGCCGATACCGGCAGCCAAGGCCGCCCGGCGGAGTCCGAGAAGCCGGCGTTGGGCCCGGGGGTCCACTGCATCGGCGTTCGGGCACCATCGCGACTCAGCGACTCGACGTTGTCCCCCCACGGATCCCGGTGAGCGGCTTGGCTCATCTCGGTCTGTTTCATACCGAGTTCGTCCCCGTAGTACAGAAACGGAGTGCCCCTCATTGTCAAGAGAACCAGAGCGGCGAGACGCTCATTGCCTTCGGGAAGACGGCTCGCCAGTCGCTCCTCATCGTGGTTGCCCAGCGTCCAGTTCGTCCAGCCTCCGGGGGGGATATTCCACAAGACAGCCTCGATCGCGGCTCGCAGGCTGGAAGCCCGCCATTCTGCTGCCATCAAATGGAAATTGAATGGCATGTTGAGTTGGTCGAGATCATCTCCGTAATACGACGCCCACTCCGGCATGTCGAAGATGTGTATCTCTCCCACGCTCACCGGCTCTTGAGGGTAGGAGTCGAGAACCGATCTGAATCGACGGTGAATCTCGTGGACATCGGGGTGGCCGAAATCGTAGAGGTGGATGAAATCGTCGTACTCACCCATGTCCTTGTATGGGCGGGGATAGTCTGGCGGCGCCGGTGGATTGTCTCTCTCCAGGGGGTCCTTCATCATCTGATGAGCTGCATCCACTCGGAACCCATCGACGCCCATATCCAACCAGAATCGGGCGACGTCCATCATGGCTTCGACAAGCTCAGGGTTGCGCCAGTTGAGATCGGGCTGCTCAGGGAGGTACGTGTGTCGATAATATTGCCCGGTGGCGTTGTCGAGCGTCCAGGCGGGACCGCTGAACACGCTGACCCAATTGGTTGGGGGAGACCCATTCTCCTTCGCGTCACGCCACACATACCAATCCCGCTTGGGATTGCTCAGAGATGATGCGGACTCGATGAACCAGGGATGCTGGTCTGATGTGTGATTCATCAGGTAATCGACAATGACCCGCAACCCACGTGCGTGGGTCTCTCGTATCAACGTGCGTGCATCATCCAAGTTGCCAAAGAGCGGGTCGACGTCGGTGTGGTCGGAGATGTCATAGCCCCAGTCCTTCATGGGGCTCTTGTAGAACGGTGAGAGCCAGACAGCATCAACACCAAGGGTTTCGGCGAGATAGTCGAGCTTGTCGATCAGTCCGTTTAGATCCCCAAAGCCGTCTCCGTTCGAGTCTGCGTAAGAGAGCGGGTATATCTGGTAAAACACCGCCTTCTTCCACCACTCCTTGTGGTTGACCTGTTTGGAAGGCATGACGAAGCAGGTTAGGTGTGGCTACCGACGCTTTTGGCCGACCTACACGTCGTTCTCGAAAAAGGACATAAGCCTCTACGGAAGCCTTCGACAATGTGTATGTTTCCGAGGTGTGGGACAGCCCACTACTCGCTATCTAGGAGAGATGTCTACATGAAACAACTACGATGGCTGATCGCTCTTATGGCAGTCATGGCCATGGTCTTGGCCGCGTGCGGCGACGATGACAGCGCTGACACGACGGACGGTGCCGTAGCCACGACAGAGGCCGCAGGCGACAGCTACACCGATGTCGACGTAGCCGGCACTGAAGTGTCGGTGTGGGGTGCTCCAACCGGTGACGAAGGTGCTTCCATCCAAGCGACCTTCGACATCTACGGTGAAGCAGAAAGCGCCACGGTCGTGTGGGTCGGAAGCGACTCATTCGAGCAGGACTTGAGAATCGCAGTCGATGGTGGTGCGCCACCTGATATCGCGGTCACTCCACAGCCAGGTTCGATTTGCGTATTCGCCGATGCTGGAGATCTGGTGTCCCTCGAGGACATGGGCTTTGACATTGCAGCACTCGAGGCTGCGCATGGCGCCTACTTCATAGGACTCGGTCGGTGTGATGACGGGAAGCACTACTCGATACCGACGAATGCCAACTACAAGAGCATCGTTTGGTACAACAAGCCTCTGTTCGAGGCCGGCGGGTATGAGATCCCCGAGACCTGGGACGAGATGGTCGTCCTGTCACAGCAGGTGCTCGATGATGGGACCACGCCGTGGTGTATCGGCTTCGGTAGTGACGCGGCCACCGGCTGGCCCGGCACCGACTGGATCGAAGACATCATGGTCCGAACGGCAGGTGCGGACGTATACAGCCAGTGGGTGAACCACGAGATCCCCTTCAACGACCCGGCAGTCGTCAATGCCTTTGACGTCATGGCTGAGATCGTCTTTGCAGAGGACTTCGTGCTCGGAGGTGCGGACACCATCGCGGCTATCGACTTCCGGGATGCACCGAATCCGATGTTCAATGATCCACCGAGCTGCATGTTCCACCGGCAGGCGTCGTTCATCTCCAATTTCTTCCCCGAGGGAGTGGAATCAGGCGTGGACGCCGATTTCTTCAACTTCCCAATCATCGACGCTTCTGTCGGTTCGGGCGCCATGGGTGGCGGGGAATTGGCGATGGTGTTCAATGACCGACCCGAAGTTCGTGCGCTTCTGGCGGCCTATGCCGGCACCGCCCTTCAGTGCGTACAGGCTGCGCCCAAGGGTCATGGAGTAGCAGGCATCGAGAGGATCTCGGCAAACGCCGGAACGTCTTCCGGCTGCTACGAGTCGGACACAGTGAAGAAGCAGGCCGGGGCCGTGGCTGCCGCATTGGCGGCCAACGGCTTCGTGTTCGACGCTTCGGACCTGATGCCACCCGAGGTTGGACAGGGCTCGTTCTGGACTGGAATGGTCGACTGGACACGCGGCACCTCTACACAGGATGTAGTGGACGCCGTCGAGACAAGCTGGCCATAAACCACTACTAGCAGAAGTGAAAGACGGGGCGGCGTGTCCGCCCCGTCTTTCACTCGTTAAGGTCGGGTCAGGCTCATCGAGGAGCGGCAATCTCTGCACGAACTGACAAGGAACTCGCAAAGGAACCAACGCCCGAGGAACGGCCACCCGAAACGGAAGGGGGTGGCGTCGCCACCCTGCTGCTGAGGGTCGGGGTGTCTGTGGTCGTTCCAATCGCCGCTGCCCTCGGCCTCTATTGGTCGGGGATCGTCCTACTCGACGAGGACTCCAACCGTGTCGTCGTCGTGGCAGCGGCCCTGGTGATCGGGGTGCTCGGGGTCTTCGGCCTCTATTACGGGATGGACTGGCTAATAAATCGGCTTCCCGAGAGTTATCGGCAGAAGGTCAGACCCTTCGCTTTCGTCGGTCCGGCAATCGTTGTGCTTGCAGTCTTCCTCGTCTACCCAACAGTCAACACCGTCTTCCTCAGCTTCCTCGATGCCGGAGGCGAGGAGTTCGTCGGAATCGACAACTATGTCAACCTATTGACTCAGAGCGATGCACTGCTCGCTCTGCGCAACTCGTTTGCATGGGTGATCGTCGTACCCTTGTTTTCGGTGGTCATCGGTCTCGGGTTTGCAGTCCTGTCCGACCGTCTCGGCAGCAAGAGCGAGGCTTTCTCCAAGACGTTCATCTTCATGCCGATGGCAATCTCGTTCGTGGGCGCTTCCATCGTCTGGCGCTTCATCTACAACTTCCGACCCGAGGGCTTCGGCGAGCAGATCGGCCTGCTCAACGGCATCTGGCAGGCTGTGGGGCTCGAGCCGGTGGCGTGGTTGTTGCAGGAACCCTGGAACAACCTCTTTCTCATGGTCATCCTGATCTGGCTGCAGACCGGGTTCGCCATGGTGATCCTCTCGGCCGCGATCAAATCCGTTCCCGAGGAGATCATCGAAGCGGCACGCATCGACGGGGCGTCGGAGTTCAAGGTGTTCAGCCGGGTTGTGGTCCCTTCGATCTCTTCGAGCATCGTCGTGGTCGCCACGACCGTCATCATCACGGTCTGGAAGGTGTTTGACATCGTGTTCGTCATGACGGGAGGAAAGTTCGGCACGACGGTTGTTGCCGAGAAGATGGTGACTGAGTTCTTCACCTTCCGCAACAGCGGAAAAGGCGCTGCGCTGGCCGTTGTGCTCTTGGTCGCCGTCATCCCGCTGATGATCGTCAACGTGAAGAGGTTCAGAGACCAGGAGGCCACCCGATGACTGCGGCAACCGCCGGCACCGACACCGGGCTACGGAAGCAATCGCTCTGGTCACGGCTCACCGACCGGTGGGTCGTCAAGCTCATCCTCATCGTCATTGTCATCGCCTGGCTCGTTCCGACGCTGGGCGTGCTGATCAGCTCATTTCGCCCGGCCGGTCTGGTCAACGCCACTGGCTGGTGGGTAGTTTTCGCCAATCTCGGTAGCAACGAATGGACTCTCCAAAACTACTCGGATGTGCTCAGTTCGGAGGGATTCGGCAACGCCTTCCTCAACTCGCTCGCGGTGACGATTCCGTCGACCGTGATCCCGATCACCATCGCTGCGTTTGCAGCTTATGCCTTTGCCTGGATGGAGTTCCCCGGCAGGCAGTGGATCTTCGTGTCCGTGATTGCGCTACTCGTCATCCCGTTGCAGATGGCGCTCATCCCCCTGCTCAAGCTGTACACGACCATTGGCTTGAATGGGACGTTCCCCGCCATCTGGCTGGCACACACCGGTTTTGGTCTGCCGTTGGCAATCTATCTGCTTCGCAACTACATCGGCTCTCTGCCTGCGTCGTTGATGGAGTCGGCACATATCGACGGTGCGACCCACTTCGAGATCTTCACGAAACTGGTTGTTCCACTTTCTGTCCCGGTGCTGGCATCGTTCGCCATCTTCCAGTTCCTGTGGGTGTGGAATGACTTGCTTGTAGCTCTGGTCTTCTTGGGTGGCGAGCCCGACGTTCGTGTCATCACACTCGCCCTGCGAGATCTGAATGGATCGCGTGGATCACAGTGGCACTTGCTCACCGCCGGCGCATTCATCACGATGGCGCTTCCGTTAGCAGTGTTCTTGGGCCTGCAGCGCTACTTCGTGCGTGGACTGACGGCGGGGTCGGTCAAGGGTTAGTTAGAGCCCCTTTGCAGCAAGAGGATCCCGGTGCACCCGAGGAGGGCGCAAAGCGCATCTGGTGGGCGATAGCCGTGGGGACGATCATCCAGACGGTGGCTCTCGTGTCCTTGATCGCCGGGGCCCTGATCTCAGTCTCCGGCGAGACCGAGCCTGCCGGGCCCGCTTTCGCTCTCGGATTCGTGCTTGTCCCGGTGGTGTGCGCGCTGGTCGCCTTCATCTCAGGACACGAAAGAGCTCCTCTGGCCACACTGAAGGGGATGGGAGTGTGGGTGGTCGTGGGCCTGCCCCTCGGTTTGGTCAACCCGATCATTGGCCTGAGCACCGGGTTCGCCGCCAGCGGAGCCTTCACGCTCAAGAGTCTCACCCTACGGCCAGGCAAGAGGAGAGCACTCGCTGTTTTGGGGCTGGTCTTCTATCTGGCGCTGCTGCTTGTGGTGCTTCCACAAGCAGCCCTGTTCGCCGGCGCGGTCACCCCTTTGCTGGCCATTCGCGCCGCCGACTACATATCAGAGCGCGCCGAATCCGTGACGTAGACCTGACCCCCTGTCGTGATCGGGAAAAGTGTTCTTCGCTCACGGTGCGAAGGTTTCTGGGACCGTGCCTTGAACTGAGGGGCGGTTGTGGAAACCGGGGGTCTTCCTCAGAGGGCCTCCTGCGAAAGAACCAGGGCGCCGGCAAGGCCCGACAACTCCCCGAGACCGGGGGGCACGATGAAGTCGCTCTGCTCGTGCTCGGGGAGCGGAGGATATCCGGCCAGTTGATCGGTGAGCTCGGCGTGAGTCTTGTCGTGAAACCCGGGCATCGTGCTCACTCCACCACCGATGATGATTCGCGCTTCACGACAGGAACGCCGTGGCTGCCCTTGGCAGCCAACTCGGACTCAATCAATGTGGAGACGGAGTTGGAGAATCCGAGATCGATGCTGAATCTCTACAGGATGCTCCTCGCTGCCCGAAACAATTCAGAGGCATTGCGGATCGGCTCATTCCTCACCCACCCGGCCTCGGACAACGAGGTCCTCGTCTATCGGCGCGAGTCGAACGAGGAGATAGCCACGGTCGCCCTGAATCTCAGCGACGAGGAAGCCGAAGTCAAGATCAGATCTGGAACGGTCATCCTCTCCACTGCTGATCCCGACCGCGCCGAAACCATAAACAAGAAGCTCTTGCTGGAACCCTACGAAGGGGTTTTGGTGACCCACCAATGATAGCGCTCCGAGCGATCGGCACACCTCTCATTGGTTTCCGACGGAGAAGCCGGGGAATCCTTTCGAGGCCCACGAATCGAACGATTCATCATTCTCGACATCGGCGCCTCGATCGGTCGCCAACTCGATTCGATGGTTGAGAAAGTCGCAATAACCCTGAATGGGGTCTTCCCCGGGCCAGTCTCTCGAAATCCTGTCCATCACCGGCTCGAATGATTGAGTGAACCACTGATAGCCGGCAACTCTCTTTCCGGTGGTAGATGCGATCCCCCTCTTCGCGACAAAGTAGTTGAGGTCGCTGAGGATTGTCCGAGCCTGGTTTTCCGAGGCCTCGATGCCGGTCATCTCCTTTAGTCGATCGGAGTTGAATGTCCGGCCACCGACGTGAATCTCCATCGTGACGAGATCACCCGATTCCGTAGGTTCAAGGTCTACGTCATGGACGCTGAAACCAAGGTCGTTGAGCCGGGAGATCCGCTCACGGACCCGATAGCCTTCCTCACGGGAGATAATGAGCTCGGCGTTCAGCTCGGTCCAAAGCGTTTCGTACCGGGATGCAATGTCCTCGCCCAGCCCAAGGTCGGCGCCATCGACGTTGCCCTCTCTGATCGCGGCGATGTCGGACATCTCGCCTGCGAGGTTCTCCTTCATGATCTCGATGTCCTCCAGGCGCTGTCCATCGCTCAAGGTCTGGTGCAGTCCTGAAGTCTCGGCATCAATCATTATCGCCTCGATGGCACCGGCGTCATATCGATAGAGGACGTTGGAAAGCGAGCAATCACCCCAATAACAGCCGGCGAGATGAAGGTCCACAAGGAGACCGGCGACCGCATCCAGCATCTGGCTTCTGCGAGGGCCGAAACTCGATCCGATCAGCAGGTGCCGATAGGGAAAGGCGTACTTCACATAACGGGTGATCACGGCGGAAGCTTGTTCCTGGTCGGAATCGAGCCATGTGCGTGTTACCAATCCGGCAGGCTTGGCTGACCGGCCTGTTACTTGTTCGAGACCCCGCAAGACGCCAAACTCATTCGATGCAAGACGAGTCGGCATCTCCTTGATCGCATAGACGTCCTCTTCATATGCGACAAACACCACCGGATGCCGGTGCACACCGACCGGCATCTTCACCAATCGCCCACCGCTCCAGTCATCGATCGCCAGCTCCCATGGAAGATCCAGGAAGTCAGGGTTGCCCGGACGGATGGTCAGTCGTGGCGTTGTCGGATGATCTAGTGGTCTGTCACTCAACTGATACCGCGGTGTCACCGAGTCCCGGCTGGGGCTACTTCAGCGTCCGCAGGTAGGCGACCACGTCCTGGAGGTCGTCATCGTCGAGGGATGGATTACCGCCTTTGGGTGGCATGGCGACACCGGTTTCGTTGTCCGGGTGATCAGCCAAGCGTCCTTCCTCGAGAAAGTCGACAAGCTCGGCGTCGCTGAGGCCGTTCACGAAGGCGTTGTTGTGCAGATTCTTGCCCAGGCCTTCGATACCGGTGGCGTCGGCGCCATGACAGGCCGCGCACGTCGAGGCGTAGATCTTCTCCCCGGCGGCAGCATCACCAGCGGAAGGTGGATTGTTGCCGTTGCCACCGTCATCGCCAGAGTCTCCCCCTCCGCAGGCGGCCAGCACCAGAACCAGCACTCCCAGGAGTGCGATCATTCGTTTCATTTGTTCCTCTCATTCCATGGCTTCATCGAAACCCCATTATCGAGCTCATACCCACTAGTCAAAATCGGCCCCCCGGCTAGCCGTCGTGTTCCCCGTGCTCCCCATGCTCCTCGTGGTGACCACCGACCAGCCCATCCAATACGGGTAGATCGACAACGGTGTCCCATGCGATGACTTCCCCATCAAGCTCAGACGCCATGGCCTCGGCACGCGACCGATCGGAGTAGGCGAGGATTCCGTGACCCATTGGGGAAGCAACACCGAGAGTCGGCACGAAGTACGCAGATATTGCCTCAACGAGAATTTCGTTGTCGAAATCACTCACCCAAACGTCGGCTGTGTTCAACTCTCCCCTCTCCCTGCCACTGAGGATCAACCCGCCCAGGTCATCGAATATCCTTTCGGTGCCGTCATCCAACTGGTAGGCAGCAGCAAACCGAGGGTCATCGATAATCATCCCACACTCGATGCAGATGTCACGTCCGTAGTTGATATCCGGTGGTCCGTCAGCTCTTGCTGAGTCGCAGGCGACCACGACGATGCTCGCCATGACAACGGCAGCCAGGAGCCGGAACCGCATCACAGGTCACTCCTTCCTCTGAAACGGGCCCACGCGATGGCAGCGGGTGCAGAGACCCAAAACAACAGGACCGTGAACAGCGCCGGCAGAAGCATGTCGCCAAGAGTGTCGACCGCATACGTCCCGGCAGGTCCGAGGACGTCGAGGGATCCGGAGAACGTCATCAGCGCCGTAAGCCGGAACACTTCGACCGGGTTGAGAAGCGCCCCCAGGAACAGAACTCCGACAGGCATGCCGGTAGCGACAGATGTGCCCATCAGGCCCAGATCGCCGACAAAGACCATTACGAGCCAAACGAAGATGGCCATACCCAAGGCCGAACCCGAACTCGTGGTGAGCGTGCTGATGAGCATGCCCACACCGAGCATCCCCAGGGCCAGCAGCCAGGAGAGAACGGCGATCCAGACAAATGTCCCCGCACCCGCGGAGATTCCGCGCATGGCAGTGATCACACCGGCGACCCCGAAACCGCCCGCGGCCGCGATCCCCAGGGCTCCGGCAAGGCCCAGATAAGTTCCCCAAAAGGCCTCGGTCCGACTCACAGGGTGACTCATCAGGAAACGAAGAGCACCGCTCTCCTTCTGGCCCGCAATGCTCATCGCGCCCAGGGTGAGGCCCATGAGCGGCACGATGATCTGGACCAAGGTCACCAAGGACGCTGCCGTCCGGCCAAAACCGGCCTGGGCACCTAGCCGGCTACCGGGGAGGGCGACCATGACGAGAAGCGCTGCCAGGCCCACGAAGGCAAAACTCCACATCCAGAACCACCTGCTGGTGACCGTGGTCCGCAACTCCTTTCGGGCAATGGTGCCGACTATGTGGGCCTCGGGTCGTTCAGTCACGGTCGTGGCCAGGCCTGTCATCGCCACACCTCGAGATCCTCGACGGTTATCCCCGCCTCATGAAGCGTGGCCATGGCCAGACCCTTCTGCTGAGCCGGAACCTCGACCAGCACACCGCGAGAGTTCTCCCGGGCATCGAAACCAGCCTCTCGCAGCACGGTCAGAGCTCGCTCGGCGCCATCACGGGCTGTGATGAGATGGAGCCACGCGCGGAGCCCAAGCTTCTCGGCGAGGTCCATCGGGGCACACTCAATGGTCTTCCTTCCGTCCTCCATCGCAATGACCCGGTCGACGAGCATCCCGACCTCCTCCATGTGATGTGAGGTCACTACCAGGGTCCGACCCTCATGACGAAGATTCTCCAACAAGCGCACGGCAGCGTCCCTCGCTGCGGCATCGAGGTTCGACGTCGGCTCGTCGAGAAGAAGAATCTCGGGATCGGGCAGAAGGGCGGTGCCCAGGCCCAGTCGCTGCTTGAGGCCTCCTGAAAGCTCGCGCACCAACTTGTCGGTATGAGAGCCCAGTTCGATCTGGCCAACCACTTCATCGACGCGGGAGCTGGGAAGGCCCCTCAGTGCGGCCGAATAGTCGAGGAGGTCGAGAACCTTCATGTCGTCGTAAAAGGACAGTTCCTGCGGTACATACCCGATGAGACTCCGCACCGCCTTTCCCTGCTTTCGGGCATCGAGACCGGCGACTTCAATCGTGCCCTCGTAAGACACCAGTCCGAGAATGCAGCGAATGACTGTTGTTTTGCCTGCGCCGTTCGGGCCCCAGAGCGCCACGGCATCGCCGGGAGCGACTGACATCGAGTAATCATCGACCACGACTGCTCGGCCGTATCGCTTCGTGAGTCCTGAGACACGAATCATGTTCGCACCCGCCTTCTGGGGCGGCGGCCGGCCATCAGCACGGCAACCGACACACCCAACATCGCCATGGCGGCTCCCAATGTGCTCGCGACAGACGCATCAGGAACGCTGATGATTCCGACCGGAATCTCTGGCATCTCGATGAGAGGGGCGGTGTCCTCCACCTTGGGACGCGGCCGAAAAGTGGGAAACATCTGCGCCGCCAGGTCGATTGCCCTCGATGCCGGTGTCTGATCGAAGAAGTGAAGCTCGGGGTGGTTGTCCGTGAGAGTGGAGAAGAGATCGGTCAGGCGATAGGAGACATCTCCGACTCCATCGCCGTCGGCGTCGTAGCCGGCGAAGTCACTCCAGTGGTTGCCGATCGCGCCCACGGTCCAGATATTGCCCTCGAAGTCACCCTTGCCCTGAACGCCGACCTGCTCGCCGTTGTCGATGAAAGCGTTGGAGGTGAAGATGTTCCCCTCGACGGAAGGTAGGAATGCTGCGCCGGTCTCGTTGTAGGCAAACAGGTTGTTGGTGAAGTGGTGCTCGACGCCCTTGGTAGCGGGTGAGTTGTCGAGGTAGATGCCAATCCGATTTCCGATGAACCGATTACCCGTAACCTCCACACCGTCGAGATCCTTGAGACCGATGCCGTATCCGGACGGACCGTAGTTCTGAGTGATGAGGTTGTCTCGAATGGTCAGGTTGAAGCTGTACATGAGGAAACCACCGACGCTGTTGCCACTGAGCTCGTTGCGTTCCACCAAGGCGTTGTCTGAGTACATGAAGTGGATGCCATAGCGACCGTTGGAAAACAAGTTGTCCCGAACCACTATGTCGTCGGAGAACCACAAGACGGAATCGCGGCCGCCGTCGACGATGTTGCCCTCGACCAGAACACGGTCACTCTCCCAGATTCGAATCCCGTCGCCGCGTCGGGCAACGTCGGCCTCGATTGCGCCGATTTCGTTGTGCGACACAACCGAATCGTCGGCGTGCCTCAAGAAGAGCCCGAAAAGCACATTCTCCAGCCGGTTCCCCGTGATCGTCACACGGGGGGCGTTGGCAGAGATGCCGGCGTTCTCCCGATCGAGCGAGTCGCCGGTGTTCCGGATGACGAGACCGGTGATCGTCACATCGGGGGCCTCGATCTCGATGGCCGTGCCGTCGCCGCCGCCGTCGATGACGGGCCAGTCCTCACCTCTGATCTCGAGGGGTTTGTCGATGATCACTCTTCCCCGGTAGGTACCGGAAGGAAGAACGAGAACAGATCCAGACTCGGCATCATCTATCAAGGCTTGCAGATCGATCAAGGCTCCGGCCGGGTCGGAGCCGACCAGTGAGACGACCAGCGCAAGGACGGCCAGCAGGAAGGTTCGACGGAACACCTAGCCCTCCTCCGATAAGGCCTCTAAGAGAGGCTTATACGCTCGCCGGTGGAGGACCATCGCGTAGGCAATCAGACCTGACGCGACGAACGCCAATATCAAACCCGGTCCGGGAAGGGCCAGGGTGTTGAACTGCGCTATCTCGGCAGGCCCGAAGAATGGAGGTGTGAATTCGTCCAGGTTGAATGGTGCCGCCGGGTTGAGGTCATGTCCAAATTGGTATAGGTGATATTGAAGATCGACAAGAAAAACGACCGGGAAAAGTATTGCGGGGACGGTGAGTACCAGGACCCAACGACTATGGATGAGAAGGCCCGCAAGAAGCAGAGCGACCAGACCGACGATGGCGTAGACCGCAATGGACCGCTCAAGGACGGCGGCGTCCTCGAAGGATCCGAGACCCACGTAGTGGTTCAGGCCTTCGAGTTCGGCGACATCGCCCTCGAGACGGTTCACATATGCGGTGACAGTCAGTCCGTCCGGGTACTGGGGCGCCTTCAGATTGAGGATCCAGTAGGGAAGGAGGAGGGACACCAGAAGCAGAATCGCTGCACCCGTCAACAGACGGAGAGGCACGCGATACAAACCTCCGCTGACCCTCATCTCTTCCTTGGGAATCCTGGGCCCCAGTACCCGGTCGAGGACTGACATTTCTGTCGGTTTCTCCTTTGTCTACTCGCTCGGTTCGACCAGGAAGTACCCGGCCATCTCGAGATGGAGCGCCGAGCAGAACTCGGAGCAGTAGAACGGGAAGACCCCGGCGTCCTCTGCGACGAACTCGACCGTTGCGGTCTCGCCCGGCTCCAAGCTGACATTTATGTTGTAGCCCGGGATGGAAAAGCCGTGAGTCGCATCAAACGCGGTGTCGATGTTGGTGAGGTGCCAGGTGACATGATCACCGGCCTTCACCTCGATCCGGTCAGGTGTGTAGTGCGAACGCACCAAGGTCATCCAGATCTCAACTTCATTGCCATTCCTCTCGACCCGTTCATTGCCTGCCATCGGGGCATTGGGGTCAACGGCCATCGTGGCCGGATCCCACCCGATCTCGGGATAGACCTCGAACGGCGAGAGCTTGTCGGCCTTGATCATCTGTGCGTAATGAGGCTCTCCGAAGCCAATAGGCATGTCGTAGAGCAACTGCATCCCACCTTCTTCGTTGGTATCCGCCTCCTGGCTGATGTCGATCAGCTGGAAGTTCTGCGGAAGCAACGGACCCGGCGGGAAGAAGCGATCGATCGACCACTTGTTGAGCGCGACCAGCCAGTCGCCGTCAGGGCTCACGGTGTCGCCTTCAGCAGTCACCAGATGACCGATGTTGTAATGGATACCTATCGTGCCATCGAGTTCGAATGAGTCCCGGTAAGGGGGGCCCATGCTCCAGCGAGCAACCTCGCTGTCCAGGAACAACGATGTGTAGGCATAGCCCTTGTCGTCGAACTGCGTGTGCAGTGGGCCAAGGCCAACCTCGACCTGTGCCTCCAGCGTGGCGTCGAAGTCGAGAACCGGAACACCGTATTCCTCGAGCACCCAGTTCTGATCGGCTATCGCCTTCTCGATCTTCTCGAACGAGTAGACCGTGACATGGGGATCAAGCTTCCCGGATATCACGATGTAGTCACCCTTCGGCGCGATGTCGACTCCATGCGGGCTCTTTGGCTCCGGTACGAAGTACAGGAGACCCTCATCGATGGAAGTCTGTAGCGGGATCACCGTGAACCCGTTGACTTCGATGGTTGCGCTCGAAATGGCGATTTCCGCCGCCTTTTCGAGGTTGATCACATGCAGGTAGTCGTTGTCCCGTGCCGAGGCCCCAGCCTCGAACGGATCACCGCTGCCGTCTGTGCCCGAACCGGTGGCCAACTCGGTGTTGAACGAGTTACAGAACACCCATCCCTCTGAAACGAGCTTCCCTGCGTCGCAGATATCCTGCCAGTACGGAGGCAATTCCATGGCGAAGGATTGGTCCTCGAGAATCCGACCGCTGTCACGATCGAACTTCCAGAAGGTGACCATTCCCCGATATGTGTCGTTGTACTCGCTGATCGGCGCGTACTCCCATCCCAGAGGAGTGGCGTACTGGCCGCCCTCGATGACCCACTCGGTGTCTGGCGTCACCATGGTGCCGCCGTGATCGACTATCGAAACCGGGTTCTTCACGATTTGCTTGGTTTCGAAGTCCCGCAGATCGATGACGGCGACTCTTGCATTCGCCTTGTCATTGATGAAGACCCAATCACCGTCATAGTCACCTTCGGTCTCGGAAAGTGCGGGGTGGTGGGTATCTGCCCATGTGATCTCACGATCACCGATATTGCCTTGTGCCAGCACCTCGTCGGTGGCCTTGTTGCCGTAACCCCAGCCCTGCCAAGGCTCGGGAGTGAAGACCCCAATGGTCTTCAGTAAACGCATCGAAGGCACACCAATCACATGGACCTGGCCGGAGTGACCTCCGGAGGCAAAAATCACGTAGTCGTCATGCTCGCCTGAAGGCAAGTAGGTCATCAACGCCGCTGTGACGTCGTCGTCGGTGAATCCCCTGTCCTCGATGATGCCGCTATACGTGGCATCGTTGCTGCCCGAACAGGCAGTGAGGATCAGGGAAAGAGCCGCGACGAGCGCAACTCCGACCATGACGGCTCGGTTTCGCCACCAGGGCGCTACCGAATCCCTATTCATCTCTATTCTCCCTTCGTAGGAGCTGGCGCCAACGCCGCCTCTAGCGACGTGGAATCCAGCTCTGCCAAAAGGGCACCCTGAGCTCGGAGCCAGGAAGTGTGTAACGCGCACTGTTCCTGAACCGGGCAAGGGGTGCCCCTCAATACACATCTGTCGTTGGTTGTTGCCCCCTCGATCGCTTCGATCACATCGAGGACCGATAGGTCGCCGAGTTGAGCGGCGAGCCGGTATCCACCACCGGGACCCGGTGTGGCAGTCACCCAACCGGCGAGTACGAGAGGCTTGATAATCTGGGGGAGATAACTGATGGTGGTGTCGATCGCAATCGCCATCTCCGGACCGGGTGACACGCCACCTTCATCGTGAAGGTAGACCATTGCCCGGAGAGCGAGATCCGTCTTCTTGGACATCTCGAGGTGCATCGCATCAGCTCCCACACTGCCTCAGTTCCAATTCCTGACCTACGAACTAAGGATCTAGAGAGAACGCTCGCGCATCCATGCACAAAGTAATAGGGACTTTGGGCCTTTTGGAAAGGTCCAACGGTTGATGGAAGCAGCGCGATGCGAACCGCCCTAGGTCGGAATCAGCACCTCAACCACAGTTCCGGTATCCGGACTCGACTGAATCTGGAGCGAGCCTCCGACAAGTTGAGCCCGCTCATGCATCCCCATCAAGCCGAGACGGCCCGACCGCAGATACTCTCCAGGGGACCTGGGCGCCTGAAATCCCCTGCCATCGTCAGTGATTGTCATGTCGATGCGGTCATCCCCAAACCTGATCATGATCTCGATTCTGTCGGCTGCGGCATACGCCTGGGCATTGCGAAGGGCATCTTGGGCTATTCGACAGAGGGCGACCTCCGTCTCCGACTCAAGCCGCTGCACCTCGCCTGTCACCACAAGGCCCATCTCGACATCTGGTGGACCCTCGCTATCGGAAATCAACCATTCGAGAGCAGCGACGATCCCTAGATCGTCCAGCAAGGTCGGTCTCTGATCCCTGGCGACACGTCTGAGGTCGCCGAGGATTTTCGATGCTTTCTCATGGAGACCGTCCACCCAGCCGGCGTCTTCTCCCTTCTGGCCCTCCAAACCTCGTACGAGGACGGCGAGATTCTGTGCCGGCCCGTCGTGAAGGTCACGGGCGAGACGTCGTCGCTCCTCCTCCTGTGCCTCGGTCACCAACTTGACGTATGTCGAGAGCAAGGCCTGTTCCTGTTCCAGCAACATCACGTTCTCGACCCGAGCGGCAAGCTGATTGCCCACAGCGGCTACGAACTCACGTGCCTCTGGATCCTCGAGATCGTTTTGACTCCCCAAAACAATCAGAAGGCCAGTCAGGTCGTCCGTCGTTGCAGGTACCTCGATCGAGGTGCGGCCCCCTCCGTGATCGGTCGACGTCGTCTCGGCGGGAAGCGTTTCCCGATCTGCGACGAGTCGGGAGAGCCCGGAGGAGGCCTGAAACACAACGCTGACGACGGGCTCGGGTTGCTCTTCTCGCCACAGCACGAACCCGGCGTCATCGAGACCCATCAGGCTCACTAGCCCAGCGAGGACGGCATTCGCCGCCTTGGTAGGTGTCCTAGCCGTGACTGCAACTTCGGCGAGTTCGTTGAGGGTCTCCAGACGCCGCGCGGCCGCTTCGGCTCGCTGGCGCTGCTTGCGCTCCCTCTCCACAGGAAGGGCCATTACCACCCCATGGCGACCACCGCAGCCACGAAAAAGAGCTCGAGTACCCACTCGTTGTCCTCCGTGTGCCAAATGGGGATAATGATGGAAGCAAGAACTCCGGCCCACAGACCGGTCAGCACCCCACCTTCCCAGCCGTAGACCAGTCCGGCGTAGGCAACCGGGGCCAGATAGAGGACTACGGGTGTGTTGGGCAGGTGGGAGTGCATTCTCGCTATGGGCATGTTCCTGGCCATGATGGCTTTCGTGATCGGAATGATTCAGTTCACGAAGGTATTCGAGGAACAGCGATGAGCAGACCGAAGGCTCTCGCCCTGCTGGCAATTGCCGCCCTCGCGCTGACAGCATGCGCCGGAGCCGCCGTTGACGGCACCGAAGAAGCGGTTGAGGCAACCGGTGTGGTCATCGACGTACAGGGAAACCTCCAGGACACCGACTCATTCACCCTCCTGATCGAGGACGGGTCGGAGTTGGTCCTGGTCCCCACCCCCGGTCTGCTTTTTGAAGGCGGTCCTCTCAGCCACCTCCGAGACCACGTTCTCTCCGGAGCCAAGGTGAAAGTTGTCTACACCGTCGAGGACGACGGCACCCACATCGCCATCGAAGTCGGCGACGCATGAAAGGATGATCATTGTGAAAAACGCACGAACCTCGAATCGCCACCGAAGGCACCGAACCACAGCAGCCTTGCTTGGCTTGGCCCTTGTTCTGGCGGCGTGTGGTGGCGAGGCGAGCTTTCCCGAGGGTTCCTTTTCGGTAGTCGCCAACACCGATATCGGAACGGGCCAATCCAGGCTTCAAATAGGGATCATCGGGCCTGAAGGCGAACGCCTCGGCTCCCCCGACGAGCCCATATCCGTTGAAATAGTACCGGCGACTTCCGCCGGAGAAGTCGAGCGCTATGAAGCGGAGTGGATGTGGCTGATAGAGGACGTGGTCGGCCTTTACAAGGTTGAAGCCGACATCACGAGTACGGGTATTTGGACCGTCAGCGTCATCCCGGAAAACGGGCCGAAGTTGGAGCCCGGTCAGTTTCAGGTGCTCAACCCTACGTTCGCCCCCAGCGTGGGCGACTTGGCCCCAGTGGCGCCCATCGACACTCTTGCAAACAAACCTCTTGCGGACCTGACGACTGATCCTGAGCCGGATGAGGACTTCTATCAGATGACAATGGATCAGGCTTTCTCTTCTGGCAAGAAGAGCGTCGTCGTGTTCTCCACTCCTGCGTGGTGCAGATCGTCTACGTGCGGGCCAACGCTGAATATCGTCAAGGACGCCAAAGCAGAGTTTCCCGACGCCAATTACATCCACGTCGAGGTCTATACCGACATCAACGCTCCCGGCTTTTCGCCAACGCTCGAGTTCCTGGCGCCGTCGCTGGGCCCCGACTACTGGAATCTTCCGTCGGAGCCTTGGGTGTTCGTTGTCGATGAGACAGGTGTCGTCACTGCCCGATTCGAGGGATCACTGACAGCTGACGACATCCGTGAGTCTCTCGGCTAGCGGTCGTCGCCTGACTGGCTCCGAGCTACGCCGCGGGCCGATTCGACTTCCGCGTCTCCCTTTCGAACTCGTCTAAACACCCACTCACGAAGACGAAGGCGAGCGCCAAGTCGTGCGTTGCCGCTACGGGCCGGCTCTCAAACCGTCCGAACCGAAGCGGGTTCTGTCTCCTCGATAATCGGGAGTCGAACTTTGCCTGATGCGGCTATTACCCACATGAATTCGAGTGTCTCGGAGAATCGGTCCGCCAAACTCTGCGCCGTGGGGCTGGCCGTGTATTCGATGTGCTCTTTCAGCAGCAAAGAGATGTTGACGGCATCGCTCTCATTTGGACGCCGGACATCCGGCGCCGTTTCTGCGATCCGTCCTTTGAGTTTGACCTCGGGGTCCCAGACGTAGGCGATCCCGCCCGTCATCCCAGCGCCGAGGTTGCGACCGACATCACCCAGAATCAGAACGGCTCCTCCGGTCATGTACTCACAGCCGTGGTCCGAGCAGCCTTCGATCACGGCCGTCGCTCCCGAGTTTCGCACGGCGAACCGCTGGCCAACCGATCCTGCGAGGAAGACCTTTCCCCCTGTGGCCCCATAAAGAACAGCATTTCCGGCGACATGAGGAGTGGGGCCATCCACCCACCGCGTCGGCGAGACCGAGAGGACACCTCCTCCCATACCCTTGGCGACGTAGTCGTTGGCCACGCCCTTCAGCCGGAGCGTTACCCCTGGTGAGAGCCATGCGCCGAGACTCTGACCGGCGGTGCCTGCCAGCTTGACGTCGATGGTTCCCTCGGGGAGGCCGTCCGGGCCGTGCTTGGCGGTGATTGCTCCCGACAATCTCGCTCCGATGGCTCGGTCGATGTTCCGGATCGGATACGCCAGTTTCACCGATTCACCATGGGCAATTGCATCTTCAGCGTCGATGACCAGTCGTCTGGCAAGACTCGACGACGGAGACGGCTTGTACCCGAGGTGCTGTTTGCGTCCCTGGGAGGCAACGAGGATGGCGAGGAGATCGGCGGCCAACGGATGTTCGGCGTCGGCGGGACGCAACAGGTCTGCCCGGCCGACGATCTCCTCGATCGCCGGGACACCCAACACGGAGAGATGGCGGCGCGCTTCTTCGGCGACATGGCGGAATAGCATCACGATCTGGTCGGCAGTGCCGATGAACTTCGCCCTCAGATCTTCTTGTTGGGTTGCGATGCCCACCGGACACGTGTTGAGGTGACAACGCCTGGTCATCTTGCAACCCATCGCCAGAAGAGGAAGCGTGCCGAAGCCGAATCTTTCGGCGCCCAAAAGGGCGGCCACGACGACGTCGCGTCCGGTGCGAAGACCCCCATCGGTTTCGAGAACGACCATCGACCGGTGGCCGTTGGCGACCAGCACCTGATGGGCTTCGGCAATGCCCAACTCCCACGGAGAGCCGGCATGTTTTATCGAAACGAGTGGCGAGGCGCCGGTGCCTCCCTCAGAGCCCGAAATGGTGATCACGTCGGCGTCGGCCTTCGCCACCCCAACAGCAATGGTGCCCACACCTGGCTCGCTGACCAGCTTGACCGAGACCCGGACGTGGGGTTTGAACGCCTTGAGGTCGTAGATCAACTCCGCGAGATCCTCGATGGAGTAGATGTCATGATGCGGCGGAGGTGAGATGAGGGGGATGCCAGGCAAAGTGTGTCGCAGTCTGGCGATTTCGGCCGTCACCTTGTGGCCGGGAAGCTGACCCCCTTCACCGGGCTTTGACCCTTGGGCCATCTTGATCTGAAGTTCCTCCGCCGATGCCAGATAGGCTGGAGTGACACCGAAACGTCCCGATGCCACCTGTTTGATCGCAGAGTTGCGGGGGCTGTCGAACCTGGCGGGATCTTCCCCTCCTTCACCGGAGTTGGAACGACCACCTATCGAGTTCATCGCCAGGGCGAGGGCCTCGTGGGCCTCTTTCGAGAGCGCCCCGAGTGACATGGCGGCGGTGGTGAACCGCCTCATGATGGCTTCGGCGGGTTCTACCTGCTCGAGAGGTATCGACTCTCGCTGCACGAAAGTGAGAAGATCGCGGATCAGGGCCGGTTTTCGTGCGGCAATCGTTTCCAGATAGCGGTTCCAGTCTGTCTGGTCGCCGGATCGCACCGCCTTCTGCAATGCAAGGACCACCAACGGAGCGGTGATGTGGGCGTCTTCGCCTCGTCGGTGCTTGTAGAACCCGCCGGACTCGGGATCACCATCGGCATAGCTGGCGTGTCGCTCCAGCGCCTGTCGGGCCAGATCCTCGAATCCGATGCCGCGAAGACGCCGCGGCGCGTTGCGAAACGCGAAACGACATACCATCTCGGAAAGACCGATCACCTCGAATAGCTCAGAGCCGCGATACGCCGAAAGGGTGCAAATACCCATCTTCGACATGATCTTGAGCAAGCCCTGCTCGAGGGCCGAGCGGTAGTTCTCCTGCGCCAGCACCGGGTCGACATCGAGGGCGCCGGAGACGGCCAAGTCGCGCACCTGGTCGATCGCCAGATAAGGGTTCACCGCCGAAGCTCCGAAGCCGATGAGACACGCCAGGTCGTGGGCATCTCTCGGCTCGCCCGAAACCACGACGAGCGACACGTCACCCCTGACCCCCTCGTCGATCAGGTGATGATGCACCGCACCCAACGCCAGAAGAATCGGAATGGGAGCAAAGGTGGCGTCGCACTCACGATCGGAGAGGACGACAATGGTGGCGCCGAGCTTCACGGCCTGAACCGCCTCGACGCAGATCTCGTCGATCCGTCGCTTCATACCACTAGGGCCCTCGGAGGCCCCCCATGTCACCGGAATCCAATGGGAGAAGAACCTGCGGTCACCCGACCGAACTATCGACTCCAGCTCGGCGTCGGAGAGAACCGGGCTCGCCAGTTCTATCAGATGGGCCTGACGGGGTTTGTCCTCGAGCAGAGGACCACGGCGCCCGAGCTGGATACGCAACGACATCACCAGCTTCTCCCGGATCGGATCCATCGGCGGGTTAGTGACCTGGGCGAACAGCTCGTGAAAATATTGAGGGAGTCTTCTCGGTCGATCCGACAGCACCGCCAGCCCGGTGTCGTCTCCCATCGAACCTATCGGCGTGATCCCCAGAGCCATGTCGGCAAGGATCAGCCGCCGCTCCTCCGCGGTGTAGCCGAAAACTCGATTGAGGGCCGCAGCATCGAAGCGATCGTCGGCCAACGCGTCGAACGGAGCCGCTATGTGAAGAGTTTCGGTGGTCACCCACTCGTCGTAGGGCTGAAGAGCAGCCAGACCAGCTTTGATCTCCCCAGATTGTCTGACCTCTCCCGAACGGCGGTCGAAAACAATCACCTCTCCGGGCCCTAGCTGACCGGTTTCGACTGCCCGGACCTCCTCCTCGGGACATACGCCAGCTTCCGATGCCACCAGAACCACATCGGGTGTGATCGTCCAACGGGCGGGGCGGAGACCGTTGCGGTCCATGCCGGCAAGAAGAGAAACTCCGTCGCTTACCGCTATCGCTGCTGGGCCGTCCCACGGTTCGGTGAGGAACGCGTGATACTCGTAGAAGGCGCGCATCGCCGGATCGAGGTCGTCGACATTCTCCCACGCGGCCGGGATCAACAGTTCCTTGACATGGGAAAGGGACCGGCCGCTCTGCATCAACAGCTCGTAAACATTGTCGAGACTTCCCGAATCGGAGATTCCCGGCTGAAGGAAAGGAAGAACATCCCCAAACCGGTCGCCCCACACACCCGGCGTCGCCCCCTTCTCCCGAGCAAGCATCCACGAGCGGTTCGATTGGATTGTGTTGATCTCACCGTTGTGGGCGAGGGTTCGGAAGGGCTGGGCGTTCTCCCACGAGGGAAAGGTGTTCGTCGAGTAGCGCTGATGGAATATCGCAAAGCTCGTCTCGAAACCGGGATCTCTCAGGTCCCAATAAAACCCTGCAATGTTGCTCGCCGTGAACAAGCCCTTATAGACAACAGTGCGGCCCGAAGCCGACGGGATCGAGAGACCAGGAATCGCCTCACGCTCGATTCGCTTGCGAGCCAGATAAAGGGCCCTCTCGAACTCGGCTCCCTCGACGTCGCCAGTGACAATCGCCTGTTCGATGAGTGGCAGCACATCCCGGGCGTGCTCGCCAAGCACGGAAGGATCGATCGGCACCGAACGCCACAACAAGACCCGCATCCCCTCCGCCTCCAGTGACTCGGTGATCAGCGACCGCGAGAGTGCTGCCTCCATCGGAGGAAGAAAGCACATGACAACACCGATCCGCTCCGCCGGAAGATCCAGCCGATGGCCGCCAAGCTCCCGACGGATCAGCGCGTGCGGGACCTGTGTCAACAGACCTGCCCCATCCCCTGTGCCGTCGGCAGCACGGGCACCCCGATGGTCGAGTCTCTGCAAACATTCCACAGCCAGACGGGTCATGCGGTAAGACGGAACACGGTCGAGGGCAGCGATAAACCCGACGCCGCAGGCGTCGTGCTCGAAACCTGGATCGATATGAGGTGCCACCAACCCCAACCTCGTGTTGAGAACCGAGCATTGTAGGAGCCCCTGAGGCTCCTTGGACCTGTGCGACTTCGGCTCTCCTGTACCTTCTGACCTTCTGTGAGAAATCACTCCTCAACTCCGAACGCGGTCCGATTGTGAGCCGGCCCCTGCCCGAGAGGGCTCAAGTGGTCATCATCGGTGGCGGTGTGATCGGTGCCAGCGTGGCCTATCACCTGGCACACATGGGCTGGCGCGATGTGACTCTCCTGGAGCGGAACCGGCTCACTTCAGGCACGACCTGGCACTCCGCCGGACTGATCGTCACCTTCGGATCTCTGTCCGCGACATCGACCGAGATGAGGAGGTACACACGAGATCTATACAGCCGGCTCGAGTCCGAAACAGGTTTGGCGACCGGGTTCATGCCGGTGGGATTCATCGAATTGGCGACCGAAACCGACCGGCTAGAGGAGTATCGGCGGGTCGCCGCCTTCAACAGGTTCTGTGGTGTCGACGTTCAAGAGATCTCCGCAAGCGAAGTTGCTCACGTGTTTCCTCTCGCCCGGACCGACGACGTCCTGGCCGGCTTCCACGTCGAGGGTGACGGTCGGGCCAACCCGGCAGATGTCACCATGTCCCTGGCGGCCGGTGCCCGGATGCAAGGCGTATCGATCCTCGAGAACGTGGCGGCAACCGGAATCGTCACCAGGAGAGGGGCTGTCATCGGCGTGGAGACGGACCAGG
>Ga0255047_10000481_pt1 | contig 32983 bp, 28 predicted proteins | sample JV7_2_1_MG_FD_183640 | JGI IMG/M metagenome (GOLD analysis project Ga0255047, IMG submission 183640) | Seawater microbial communities from Jervis Inlet, British Columbia, Canada - JV7_2_1 | ecosystem: Environmental > Aquatic > Marine > Inlet | place: Canada: British Columbia | collected 2016-10-06
AGAACTACTGGGGATCGACCCGCACGCTCGACACCCACGTCTCCACGCTGCGTCGCAAGATCGGTGACGACACCGATCCACCCACGCTGATCGTGACCGTTCGTGGCGTGGGGTTCCGGTTCGAAGGCTGACCCGGAGCGACCGTGCGTCGTCGCCTCGTCATCTCCACCATTGCGATCGTGCTGGTGGTCCTCGCGGCGATCGCCGTGCCGATCGGACGAATCGTGTTTGACGCTTCGGAAAGTCAACTCGACGCCCGGCTCGACCAACAAGCCGGGACGATCGAGGCCGCATATTCTCGTGCTTTGATGGACGGGGTGGCGCCGCACCTCGGCGCCGACCTCGGCGTGCTCGGGCCCGACGACGGGCTCATGGTCGTGCTCACAGATGGCACGGTCGTGCTAGACGACGGCTTGGACGAGAGTTCGCCGACGCGCAGCGCTACCAGGGTCGCCACCGATGGCACGCGCATCATCGTGATGACCGATTCGAGTCCGCTCGACCAGGACTTCCGTCGCCAGCTCAACGTGTTGCTGCTTCTCGCGCTCGGGGCGCTGATCGCCGCTGCCGGGCTGGCAGCCGTCCAGGCTCGACAGTTGGCGCGCCCGCTCGAACGCCTGGCAACCCGTGCCGGCCGAATCGGCGAGGGTGACTTCAGCCTCCAGCCATTCCCCAAGACCCGCATTCCCGAGATCGACGACATCGGAACGTCGCTCGAGGCCAGCGCCCAACGAGTCGACACGATGCTCGCCAACGAGCGACATTTCACGGCCGACGCAAGCCACCAATTACGAACCGGCATCGCCGGCATCGCGATGCGACTCGAAATCCTGACGATGACGGACGACGAAACGGTCGCCGCCGAGGCGTCGGCCGGGCTGGCGCAGACCGACCAGCTCAATGCCACCATCAATGATCTGCTCGCTGCCGCCCGCAACCGCACTACCAACCAGCAAACGGTGTTCGATCTCACCGCCCTGGCGATGGCTCACGCGGAGGAGTGGCGACCCCGGTTCGAGGCGCTCAAACGCCATGTCACGGTGATCACCGCCAACTCTTCTCCACCGGTTTTCGGAACGACCGGGTTGGCGGGGCAGGTGATCGACATCCTGATCGACAATGCAATCCGCCACGGCGCCGGCGCAGTCACCTTGATGATCGACGGGCCGGCCGTGATCGTGATCGACCAGGGCCCTGGGGTCTCACCAGGGCGCCTCAAGACGCTCTTCGAAGGGCCGGTCGACCCGGCCGCTCGACACGGCCGTGGACTACAACTGGCGCGGCGCCTGGCGCAGGTTGATGGAGCGCGTCTCGACGTGGTCGGCAACCGTCCACTTCGATTCCGGTTCCAGCTGGTTCTCGGCAGCCAGGCTCCCAGCTGAAAGCCAGCGGCGAGAAAGCCGCCCGTCAGCCAGCCAGTCAGCCAGTCGGCACCGAGACGTCGATCGCCCAGGCGGTTCCCGAGGTTGCATAGCCGGCGTTATCGACCGACTCGAGGAACGCCACCACGCCGGGGTCTGTGGCAGTCGCAACGTGAGCGACATAGTTGGCGGGATGGTGGCCGAACCCCTGCCCGCCACCCACGAATACGTCGACAATCTGATCGTCGGTCACGTGATCTACCCGAGGGTCGAGCGTGACCATCTCGGCCGCCCCGTCGGCGATCCAGCCGGGCCGCTGTGACGCCACACCGGCTCCGATCTGGACGATCGAGTCGGCATTGTCGACCAGATACGAGACCCCGTCATAGGCGACTCCCACCTCGTGGTAGGCGATCCCCCCGAGATGCGCGGCCGCCCCCGTCGGATCGAGACCGAACACGCTGCCGAAGAACCCCTTGCTCTGCTCGACGACACCGGTGACATGACCGTGCCCGATCGCCTCGGCGATCACCGCCGCGTCGCGGTGATTCTGCAGCACCAGCACCTGAGTGCCGGCCTCGACGTGGGGCAACTGGGGCCGTGAGTGGTAGCCGGCAGCGACAACGTGGGTGACGTCGAATCCGGCCGGCCCGTTGAACCGCCGATCGGCCGCCAGGTCGAGTGCAGTGTCGGCACCATAGCTATGTCCGACGATCATCAAATCCGCCCCCGGCGGAACGCCCGCCGAGATCAACCCGTCCCACACCATCTGGGCGTAGCGGTTGGCGGCGACCGACGTGGAGCGCGACGACCGGTAGGCGTATCGATCCATATCTCGGACCGTCCGATGGTGATCGTTCAACCCCAGATCGGGAGCAGACAGATCGGTGACACCGGGCAACACAACCAGGTAGCTCCCGTTCGACAGTCGCACCAACTCGAACTCGTCCTTGCGAATCTGGGTTTCGTCACTCGTGTCGGCCAAGGCCCGGATCACGAGGTTGCGACCACGTTCACCGGCGGTCGAACCGAGGATCGCGAACGGCGAGCGGACATCACGGTCGAAGGTTTCGCGATCGTCGCCGTACCGAGACGAGAACGAATTGCTCGCCCACGAAGTCGTGCAGGCATTCGACAACGACAGCTCGGCATGCTCTCCGGCCTGACGCCGCAACCGGTGGATCGCGAACGAATCGATGGGGCCGATCTCGTCAGACGACTCGGCTCGTTCGAGGACCAATCGGATGAACGAGACGGTCACCCATAGCTCGGTGCTGGCCGCCGCCATCTCGTGGACCGCCGATCGCGATCCACCGTTCAGCTGCATCTTCGAGAAGTCGCCCTCGAGGTCGAACTGGATACGAAACCAGGCATCGCCGCGTTCTGCCCACGCCGCCGCCACCCGCCACGCTTCGTCGGTGTCGAGCCAGAATGCTGTCACAGTTCAGCCCACGAAGCCGGTCGAACCGGATGCCCGTACCACAGCTGTTCGACCAGGGTCAGCTGGCGGTACCGCCAGACCGCGTTGGCGTACGACGCGCAAACCTCGGCGCGGGCTTCGCAGACCTGAGCGGCACTACGCATGTCTTCCCCGGCGGCCGCAAGGTGCATGTGCGTTCGATCTATCGATTCAGCGATCGCGACGCCGACCGGTCCATCGCCGACAAACCCGGTCGCCCACCCACCGACGGCGCCTGCCTCGCGCAACAGGTTCTCGGCGATCGACCGATAACGCCGCCCGGCATCTGAGTACTCGGCTGCGGTGGGCACGAGGTCGAGAGTAAGAAGGCGATCGACCGCACAACATGGGGATGACTCCCCTGACAGCCGATCGTGACCGGCCACACGCCGGTACCGCTCAAGCGAGCTGTTCGGCGCTGAGCGCGTAAAGGTCTTCGGCCGAAGCCATTACCGACGGCAAGAGGCCCTGTACCGAGGGCAGGATTTGCTCGCCGAAGAACCGAGCACTGGTCAACTTGGCCGACCGGAATGCTTCTTCGTCGCCGGCCCCGGCATCGAGGGCGAGTGCCGCCTTGGCCAGTAGGCCGCCGCACACGGTGGTACCGAGCAGGCGCAGGTAGGGCGCCGACGACCCCAACAGCGAGCGCTGGTCGGACGGTGCGATGCCGACCAGGTGTGTGGTGGCCTCACGGGCTGTCTCGACCGCCATCGCCAACCGGGCCCCGAAGTCGGCGAGCTCGTCGATCTCGGCCAACTTGACCGCCCGGGCGTCGAACTCGTCGAGCAGATCGGTCACGACCGCGCCGCCGCGCATACCCAGTTTGCGACCGACGAGATCGGCGGCCTGGATGCCATTGGTTCCCTCATAGATGGCAGCGATCCGTGCATCGCGATAGTGCTGGGCAGCACCGGTCTCCTCGACATACCCCATGCCACCGTGGATCTGCAATGCGAGCGAGGTCATCTCGTTGCCGACGTCGCTGCACAAGCCCTTGGTGAGCGGGATCAACAGGTCGGCGAGTTCCTGCCAGCCGCGGGCCTCGTCGATCTCACCGGCGGCGCGGGCGGCATCGGCGCGGTCGAGGGCGGCCGCGTTGGTGTAGACGAGACAGCGCATGGCGTCGACCCACGCCCGCTGCGTCATCAACATCCGGCGCACGTCGGGATGGTCGATGATCGGGCTCGAGACGCCTGCCGGCGCACCGACGGCGCGACCTTGAAGGCGATCCTGGGAGTACTGCAACGCCTGCTGGTATGCCCGCTCGACAATCGACAGACCCTGCAGGCCGACCGATAGACGAGCGTTGTTCATCATCGTGAACATGTTGCGCATGCCCTCGTGCTCGCCACCGACCAGCCACCCGACCGCCTCCTCGTAGGACATCACACACGTTGGCGATCCATGGATGCCGAGCTTGTGCTCGATCGACACACAGTGCGCCGTGTTGCGTTCGCCGAGCGAGCCATCGACGTTCACGAGGAACTTCGGCACCAGGAACATCGAAATGCCCTTCGTTCCCGGGGGCGACCCCGGCGTGCGCGCCAACACGAGATGGATCAGGTTGTCGGCGCAGTCGTGTTCGCCCCAAGTGATGAAGATCTTCTGACCCGAGATCCTCCAGGCACCCTCGCCGCAGTCGTCCGCCGGAACCGCCTTGCTGGAGACGGCACCGACATCGGAACCGGCATCTGGTTCGGTGAGGTTCATCGTGCCGGTCCATTCGCCGGTCAACATCTTCGGGAGATAGATCGCCTTCTGCTCATTCGAGCCATGGGCGTGGATGGCGTCGATTGCCCCCTGCGTCAACAAGGCACACAGCGAGAACGCGATGTTGGCGCTGGTGAGCATCTCCTGCACACCGATCGCGGAGATCCACGGGAAATCGGCGCCGCCATAGTCCGCGTCGAACGGAATCGCCCCGAACCCGGATGCGACCCACTTGGCGTAGGCCGGCGGAAAGCTTGGCGGGGTCACGACCGAACCATCGGGCTGCCACTGCGCACCGATCGTGTCGCCGTCGCGGTTGGTCGGCGCCACGACCTCAGCCATCAACCGGCCGACTTCGGCGAGCACTTCGTGAATAGTCTCGGCATCGACGTGACCGAATCGCTCGGTCGACACGATTCCGCCGAGATCGGCCACGTGATCCATCACGAATCGGATGTCGCGGAGGGGAGGTTTGTAATCGCTCACCTCCCCAGGCTGCCACATCGACGCCACCACCGATAAGGAATCGTCGCCACCAGCGTGGCGACCAATTATTACGGTGTCGGCCTCGACGAGCGGAGCGAGACGAATACGAGGCTGAAACCTCGCTAGCCGTTCCCTATTCGCTAGTCCTCTCGGGTCGCGTTTGGCAACGCGGTACCGCGCCCTGCTATGTTCCCCCCGAGCAATCAGGCGGCCATTGGAGACAAGTCGTGGCGGATCCTGATCTGGGGACATGTTGGACATCGTGAGGGGATGGCATGACGCTGACCGAGCAATCAAAACCAGCCACAAGCGGCGCGACCGAAGTGACAACCGTTGCGTCACGCATGCGTGATTGGGCCGCCCGCACGCCAAACCAAGTCGCGATGCGCGAGAAAGACCTCGGGGTCTGGAAGGAATACACCTGGGCCGCCGCGTGGGATCTGGTCGAAACCGCTGCCCACGGCCTGATCGCACTGGGGGTCGAACCCGGTGACCGGGTCTCGATCCATTCCGAGGACCGTCCCGAGTGGATCATCATGGACATGGCGACCGTCGCCGTGCGCGGTATCTCCGTTGGGTTCTACCCCACCAACCCGTCCGCCGAGGTCTTGTACCTGCTGCAGGACAGTGGCGCATGCGTGCATTTTGCCGAAGACGAGGAGCAGTACGACAAGGTCGACGAAGTCGGCCGCGACGCCCTGGCCGATGTTCGTCGCATCATCTTCGTCGAACCTCGAGGCATGATCGGCAAGGACGACAGCCGGCTGCTGTTCTGGGATGCGTTCCTCGAGCTAGGTCGGCAGCATCGATCTCAGCACCCGACGGCGGTCGCCGACCGGATGGCTGCGGCTTTGGCTGAAGACGTCATGACGTTGGTCTACACGTCGGGCACCACGGGCCCGCCCAAGGGGGCGATGCTCACCAACAAGAACGCCGAGTTCTGCATCGACACGATCGTGAACTCGCCCGGGCGGATGCCGGGCGGTCCGCCGAACCCCAAGGACCAGATCGTCACATACCTCCCGCTGTGCCACGTCGCCGAGCGGATCTTCTCGACCTGGACGATGGTCGGCGGCGGCCCGGTGCTGAACTTCGCCGAGTCGATCGAAACCGTCAACGAAAACCTGCGAGAGGTTCAGCCGACGATCTTCTTCGCCGTGCCCCGGATCTGGGAGAAGCTGCACGCGATTGCACTGATCCGTGGCAACGACGCGAGCTGGTTCAAGGGCAAGGTGCTCCGCTTCGGACTGATGTTGTCAACGAAGATCGGAAGGATCAAGGTCGCCAACGACGGCAACCACACAGTGGTCTCGCGGATCTACGCCGCGATCGGCTGGGTGCTGGTGTTCCGGGCGTTGCGCGAGCGGATCGGTTTGGGCAAGGTGCGGCACGCCACCTCGGGCGCCGCACCGATCGCGCCCGAGGTGCTCGAGTTCTTCATCGGGCTCGGCGTACCCGTGTTCGAGCTGTACGGGATGACCGAGAACTCTGCCGTGGCCACCTCCAACTTCGTCGGCCGCATGAAGCTCGGCACCGTCGGCGAGCCGTATCCCGGCATCGAGTTCCGGATCGCCGAAGACACCGGCGAGATTCAGGTCAAGCACGAAGGTGTCTTCAAGGGCTACTGGAACAAGCCCGAAAAGACGGCAGAGACCATGACCGAAGACGGTTGGCTGATGACCGGTGACGTCGCCGAGTGGGTCGAGGGCACACATGTTCGCATCATCGACCGCATCAAGCACATCATCATCACCTCAGGTGGCAAGAACATCTCGCCGTCCGAAATCGAGAACAGCCTCAAGACGTCGCCGTACGTAAAAGAGGCGATGGTGATCGGTGAGGGCCGCAAGTATCTCACCGCCCTGGTAGGTATCGAGCTCGACACGGTCAGCGACTGGGCATTGCGGCGCAACATCCCGTACACCACGTATCGCGATCTGTCCGAGAAGCCAGAGGTGATCGAGCTGATCGACCAAGTCGTGCAGCAGACGAACGAGAAGTTCGCCAGGGTAGAGAACGTGCGTAAGTTCGCGTTGCTCCCCAAGGAACTCGATCACGAGGACGGCGAGTTGACAGCCACCCAGAAAATCAAACGGAGCGCAATGATGGACGTATTCGGTGACCTCGTGGAGTCGATGTACCGATGAGCGCGGCAATCCTCCTGGCGGCTGGAATGTCGACCTTCATTCAAACGCTGACGAAGGCGTTGGCATTGGGCTCCGTCTATGTGATCATGGCGCTCGGGTTCGTGATCATCTTCAAGGCAACTCAGGTCCTAAACTTCGCCGCCGGTGCAATAGCGATGGCCGGAGCGATGTTCATGACGATCCTCGTCGCCGACGGTGGTCTGCCGTTCCTGCCGTTCGACAACCCCCTCGCACCGCCAGATGGCGAGACCCCCGGCATCTTGCTGTGGCTGGTCAACCTGTTCGCCGCTTTAGGGATCGCGGCTCTGTTCGGGTTGGTGATCGAAAGGCTTGCGATCCGGCCGATGATCGGCCAACCTCTGTTCGCGATGGCGGTTATCACACTCGGTATCGAGGTAGCGATCCGCCCGTTCAACCTCGACGCCACCGCACTCGCAGCACGCAGCCTCAAGGTTCCGTGGGGTGCCGAGTCGTGGAAATGGCTCGACGCAACGATCCCGAAGTCGTACATCGCGGCGATGGTCTTCGCCACGATCTCGGGGATCGTCGTGATCTTGTTCTACCGATCACGTCTCGGCATCGCGATGCGGGCCGTGGCCTTCGATCAGGAGGCCGCGATGGCGCAGGGCATTCCTGTCGGGCGAGTGTTCGCGATCGCCTGGGGCCTCGGTGCAGCGCTCACCGCACTGGCCGCGATCGTCTACGGCATGGCGCCGTTCCCCCCTGGGGGCCAGATCAGCCAGGAGATCCACCCAATTCTTGCCTTCCGCGTGTTGCCGGTGATCGTGCTGGGCGGTCTCGACTCGGCTGCGGGCGCCGTAGCGGGCGGTTTGATGATCGCCGGCGCCGAGGTGTTCGCCGGCGAATACCTCTCGCAGTACAACAGCACGCTCGGTTCCGGTTACTCCACGATCGTGCCTTATCTCGTGATGTTGATCGTGTTGCTCGTCAGACCGTTCGGCCTGTTCGGTACACCAGAAATTCGGAGGGTCTAAATGCTCGGTCGCCCTCTACTGCGTACCTCGTACGAACAAGATTCAGCGCTGTTGCCGAGCGCCTTCCAGAAGGGCGCGATGGCCGCCCTCCTGATCGGGCTCGTACTGATGGGGCTCGGCGCCCCAATTCTGAGCGACATCCCCGAGGCGCTGCTCGGCGGCACCTGGATCAACCCGGTTACGAACTTGCTGCCGATCGCTATCGCAGCGCTCGGGTTCAATATCCTCGTGGGCGTCACCGGTCAGGTGTCGATCGGCCACGCCTTCTTCATGGGTGTCGGTGCCTACACCGCCGTCGGTCTCGGCGGCACCGGCGACGGTGTCAAAGCCTGTGTTCCGTTCCACGACGAGCTGGGCTTGCTCGATCAGGCCGGTCAATGCGGCCTCGGTCTTCCAATCTGGATCTGGCTGCCGGCTGCCGGTATCGCGGCGGCATGCGTCGGCATCTTCATCTCTCCAGCTGCGGTCAAGGTGCGCGGTCTATATTTGGCGATCGTCACGGTCGGCTTGGTATTTATCGGTCTGCACCTCGGGCGCATGCTGCCTGAATACGCCGGCGACTTCGAGTCGGGTCGCCGCTGGCCGTCACTCGACCTCAAGATCTGGAAAGAAGAGACGGCGCTCGTCCAGATGAACGAGGATGGCAAGTGGTTCGGCCTGATCCATCTGTCCGAGGAACAAAAGCAGTTCTTCTTCCTGCTGGCGCTGGTGATCGTCTTTACTGTGCTCGCCAAGAACATCATCCGCAGCCGCACGGGTCGTGCGTTGCAGGCGATTCGCGACCGCGACATCGCGGCTGAGGTAATGGGCGTGCCCGAGTTCAAGTACAAGATGATCGGGTTCGCGATCAGCTCCTTCTACGCCGGTATCGGTGGGGCGCTGTTCGCCTCGTACAACGGGCGGATGTCCCCGATCAACTGGTCGCTTTTCCTGTCGGTCGACTTCATCGCGATCTTGTTGATCGGCGGTGTCGGCACGATAGTCGGCACCCTGCTCGGCACAGTGTTCGTCGAACTGATCCCCGAGCTTGTCAAGACCTTCACCGAGTGGCTCGGCGAACAGACCCAGACCGGTGGCCCATTGGGTTGGGTCGCCAACCTGGTGCTGACCGAGGGGCCGGACGACTTCGGCGCAATCTCGCTCGCCGTTGGTTCACCAGGGTGGCCGATGAGCGTATTCTTCTGGAACCTCGTGATTTATGGCCTGTTGATCATCATCTTCTTGATCTTCGAACCGCTCGGGCTATTCGGGATCTGGACAAAGGTCAGGAACTACTGGAAACGGTGGCCGTTCAGTTATTAGTTCGCGATGCCGGTTGACCTGACCGGCATCACGGGGTTCGATCGACGAGACTCGTCAATCGAACACAAGACAGATGTGGGGCGTCGACATCGGCGCCTCCCAAACCCAACATCAGGGGGAACCAATGAGAAAATTGACCAGAAGGATCGCACCATTCGTGGCGCTCGCTCTCGTGGCGGCGGCATGCGGCGGTGACGACGATTCATCCGACGCTCCGGCCGACGAACCGGCAGCTGAGCCGGCCGACGAGCCGGCTGACGAACCGGCCGACGAACCAGCCGACGAACCAGCCGACGAACCAGCCGACGAACCAGCCGACGAACCAGCCGACGAACCAGCCGACGAACCAGCCGGCGAGATGCAGAGTGACTTCGGTGTCGACGTCGAGAACAAGGTCATCAGGGTCGGCCTCAACGCCGACCTGTCGGGCCCGTTCGCCTCACTCGTCGCCGAGATCGTGGCCGGCCAGGAGGTCTACTGGGAGGTCTTCAACGAGGCCGGTGGCTACAAGGGTTGGACCGTCGAGACCGTCGTAGTCGACAGCGGCTACGCCACCGACGTAGGCATCCAGAACTACCAGGAGCTCGCTCAGGAGAGCGAAGACGGCGTGCTGATGATCACCGAGAACACCGGATCACCGATCACCGCCGCGGTCGCGCCTGACGCCGCAGACGACAACATGCTCTTGATCCCGCTCAGCTGGGCATCGCTGTGGCCGGACCCAGTCTTCGGTGCGACGGTTCTCGAGAAGCAGGCGACCTATTGCATCGAGTCGATGAACGGTGTCGAATGGCTCAAGGGCATGGTCGAGAGCCAAGGCGGCGAAGCATCGCTAGCGATCATCGGTCGACCCGGTGAGTACGGAGAAGATGGTTCCGCCGGAGCGCAACTCGCTGCCGACGAGCTCGGAATTCCCGTGGTCTACGACGGCACCGGTGCCGTTGCCGGCGACGACCGCACTGCGATCATCTCCAACATCATCAACTCGGGTGCCACAATCGTCTGGCTCACGCTGACACCTGGCGAGACGCTCGACATCTTCGGCAACGCCGTCAGCCAGGGCTTCGAAGGCCTCTGGTCCGGCAACTCGCCGTCGTTCAACTACCTGGTCCACCTGGGTTCCGACTTCGCCGCACAGTTCGACGAGTTCTATTTCCAGTCGTACTACCAGGCGCCGTGGGCGACCCCAGGGATCCCGTTTATGGACGACATCGTCAACGAGATGACGACTCGCCGTCCCGAGCTCAACATCTCCGACGTGTACACGACGGGTTGGATCGAGGGCATCATGGCCGAGACGTTGATCAAAGTGGGGATCGACGAACTCAACATCAAACGTGAGAACATGGTGAAGATCGCCACCTCGGGGGATCTCGTGGTCGACTTCGGTGGGCTGTCCGCCAACCAGTCGTGGCCGCCGGACTACAACGAGGCCGTCGTCCGTTCGACCTGGATCTACGACGTCGATGCCACGGCATTCAACGTCTTCCCGATGTCGGAGTACACCGCCGACAACCAGGGCTCGACCGGCATGATCCCGATCGAGCAGGATTACATCGGCGAAGTGGCCGGGAACTATGTGTTCGATGGCCCCTGCATCGAGGCCAGCGGCTGATCATTAATCACTGATCATTAATCACTGATTTGAGGGTGGGGCGGCGATCGTCGCCCCACCCTCAAGCAGCCGAATCAACACTCCCGTCGGAGGCACATCTTGCTCGAAATCGCCAATCTCGAAGTCGTCTACAACGAAGTCATCCTCGTGCTGCGCGGACTGTCTATTGAGGTTCCCGACGGACACGTGGTCGCCCTACTCGGCTCCAACGGCGCCGGCAAGACCACGACCGCTCGCGCGATCACCGGCCTGCTCGACGTCCACGAGGGCAAGACCACCAAGGGTTCCGTCAAATGGAACGGCAAGGAGATCACGCACAGAGAGCCATCCTCGATCGTTCGCGACGGAATCTCCCAGGTGATGGAGGGCCGACGCATCTTCGCCGAGATGTCGGTCGACGAGAACCTCATCACCGGAGCGTTCACGAACCGCACCAACGAATCACAGAACTATGAACGGGTGATGGGGCTGTTCCCGCCACTCAAAGAACGCCGCTCTCAGACCGCCGGCCTGTTGTCGGGTGGCGAGCAACAGATGCTCGCGATCGCCAGGGCGCTGATGGCGGCACCAAAGCTGCTGATCCTCGACGAGCCTTCGCTCGGGCTTGCGCCCAAACTCGTCGAACAGGTCCGCGACACGATCGTGGAGATCAACCAGCACGGAACAAGCGTGCTGCTGATCGAACAGAACGCCATGATGGCCCTGTCGATCGCCAACTACGGCTACATCATGGAGACCGGCAAGGTCGTGATGGACGGTGACGCCAAGAAGCTGCTCGCCGACGACGACATCAAGGAGTTCTATCTTGGGCTGCACGGCGACGAGGGCGCCAAGAAGTCATTCAAAGACGTCAAACATTACAAACGCCGCAAGCGCTGGGCATCCTGAGAAGAATCCGCATTCGAGATGTCAAACACACCACCACCAGACGTGCGCCGCAAGCGCTGGGCATCCTGAGAAGATTCCCCATTTGAGACGTCAAACACACCACCACCAGACGTGCGCCGCAAACGCTGGGCATCGTGAGAAGAGACTAGAACCATGACCGAACCACTCCTCGACGTCAAGGACATCACGCTCCGCTTCGGTGGCGTTACCGCCATCGATGATGTCGCCTTCAATGTGCAACCCGGCGAACTGTTCGCGATCATCGGCCCCAACGGCGCCGGCAAGACCTCGATCTTCAACACGATCAGCCAGGTCTACCGCCCACAGGAGGGCGACATCATCTTCGAGGGCAAATCGATCATGGGCCATCGGCCCGACTATGTCGCCCACCTCGGTATCGCCCGCACGTTCCAGAACATCGAGCTGTTCGCACAGATGAACGTAATCGACAACATGCTCACCGGACGCCATATCCGCATGAAGAGCTCGTGGCTGGCCGGAGCCTTCTGGCTGGGACCCGCCAAGCGTGAGGAGATGGAGAACCGGCGTCGCGTCGAGGACATCATCGATCTGCTCGAGATCCAGGCGTGGCGCAAGCATCCGGTAGCGCTACTGCCGTACGGCTTCCAGAAGCGGGTCGAGCTCGGTCGGGCGTTGGCGATGGAGCCCAAGCTGCTGCTGCTCGACGAGCCGGTCGCAGGCATGAACCTCGAAGAGACCGAGGACATGGCCCGATTCATCCTCGACATCAAGCGCGAGCTCAACATCTCGATCGTTCTGGTCGAGCACGACATGGGGCTCGTGATGGACATCGCCGACCGGGTGATGGTGCTCGACTTCGGGCAGCAGATCGCGATGGGCACCCCAGCCGAAGTGCAGTCCAACCCCGACGTGATCGCTGCCTATCTCGGCAGCGAATTTGCCTGACGGCGCCAACCGTCAGAGATTGTCGACGACCGAACGGCCGACCCGACGGGTGCGCCCGCGCATCAGCGCTACCACGGTGCCGGCAGATTGATCGGCGGATTGATCGGCGGTCTCGGCGCCGGGTGTTGCGGTGACGACGATGTCCCACAGAGACGACCGACCGCTCGACCACGACTGCTGAGCCGTGGCGGTCAGAACCTGACCGATCTCGACCGACGCCAGCCAATCGATCTCCGCCGACGAAGCCAACGCCATCTCGTTGTCGGCGTTGCTGGCGAGGGCCATCGCGGCGTCGGCTAGCAGGAATGTCATGCCACCGTGCATGATTCTGAAGCCGTTGCACATGTCAGGTCGCACCGCCATTCGTACGACCGCCCGATCGGGGCCTGCCTCGACGAGTTCGATGCCGAGCGACTCGGCGGCGGCGTCCAAGGAGTGCATCGCGTGGGCGGGGCCGTCGGGTTCCATTGCGCCGACACTACGGGCGAGGCCGGGCGGCTGGAGAAACGGGGCGATCGGGCGCTACCGTCTTCGGCCATGAGGCATCCCCTGCGGCTCAGCGTTGCGATCGTGGTGGGTGCCGCGATGTCTGCCGCCGGGCTGGCGTACGGCGCCGCTGACCGCCTCAACGACGGCGCCCAGGTCGATCGGCCGGCGCTTCGACTAACGGTGCCAGACAACTCCCAACTGACCCCAGAGCAGCGCGCAGCCCAGGACCTGTTTGCGATCGTCAACCTCGAACGCATGCAACGCGGGCTTCCGGTCTACCAATGGCATGACCAGGTCGCCGACGCTGCGTATGCCCATTCGGTGGACATGGCCGCTCATAACAGAATGCAGCACACCGGCAGCGACGGCTCGAACGCCGGCGCTCGCATCGCTCTGGCCGGCTTCGCGTGGAGTACTTGGGGCGAGAACATCGGAGCCGGCTTCATCGAGCCGCAGCCGCTGTTCGACGCATGGCTCAACAGCTCATCTCACATCGATCAGTTACTCGGCGACTTCCGCTACATCGGTATCGGGGCGGTCGCCTCCAGCGACGGCACGCCATATTGGACTCTTGACGTCGCCGGCTGAGCGCTTCAGAGCCGCACCGCAATGCCTCGTCGGTACTCTCGTTACGTATGTCCCGCGATCGCGCTCCCTACGTGGCTCAGGGCACGTGGCGTTCGGGAGCACTCCACGTGTGGGGTTGGAACGGGGAGTCCCCCGCTTCGGCGGCATGGCTGTACGGCGGGTTCGGCAGCAGCCGCTGGAGTGCGCAGCGCGAGTACGGCCAAAGCTCGTCGGGCCAAGGCTCATCAGGATGGCATGACTCGCCGATCTCGTACGGAGAACTCGGCCGAATTCAACTCGAACTCCCCGACGGCGGGCAGCGTTCGGTGCCCGCCGTGCGGCTCGATCCATTCGGCGCCGCGGTCTGGCTGAGCGAAACCCCGAGCGGCAACGACCTGTCGCCCTCGCTGGCATGGTTTGCTGCATTGACAGGGTTCGCCGTGGGCGTGGTCGGTTCACGACGCGTCGCCCCGGAGGTACTCGACGAGGGTCCATTCACCGTCGCAAGATGGCGCCCGATCTTCGAACCCTCCCATCACGATGCGCTCGCTCACGCCGCCGCTTGCGCTCCCGCGATCTGTCGCAACGGCACGCGGGCGACCACCGATGAGATCGTGTCGGCGCTCGTTGACGGCCTCGCCAGGTCGGTGTTGCACCACGGCAGCTGGCGGCCCTCGCTCGGTCGCAAGAGAGCGGTCGAGGTGCAGGCCATCCGAGCCGTGTTCGCCGCCCTCGCCAAGCCCGATCCAGTCATCCGATCCGGTAGCGACGAGTTTCACGGGGCACTGTCGGAGCTGTCGCTCACACTCGACCGTCATCGTCGGCGACTCGCCGGATTACCGGTTGTGTGCGGGCGGGTTAGGCTCACGCTGCCAGACGACGCCCTCGACCCGTGGCTGGTCGAGCTCGAACTGGTCGATGATGCGGACCGCGGCCGATGGTGCACAGCCCAAGACGTCTGGAACGCCTCGCCGCGAGCGATCGACCTGGCGGGCTCCGAGGCCCAAATCTCGACATTGAGCGACGAGATCGAGGCGCTCGTCGAGGCGATCGCTCCGGTCGTGCCAGGGCTCGGCGAGCTGGCCGTCGAGAAGCAACCGGCCGCCGTCGAACTCGATCTCGAACGGGCCGAAGACTTCATCGATATCGCCCCCGAGGAGCTGCATCGACTCGGGATCGAGCTGCTGGGGCCCGAGCACCTGGTGCGCGCCAATCTCACGGTACGCGGTACCGCCTCCGAATCGCCCAAGGACGATCGCAAGGCGATGTTCAGCAAGGAGGCACTCGTCGAGTGGAAGGCCGTGATCGACGACACGCAGTTCTCGGCGGCCGACCTGGCGAGAGCGGAGGCGGCCGGTTCCACGCTGATGCGGGCCGGGCGCCGCTGGGTTCGGATCGACCCTGCTGGGCTGCGGCGGGCGCGTGCCCTGCTCGACGATCACCTCGCCAACAAGGCCCGCCTCGGCGCGATCGAACTGCTGCGCCTATCGGCCGGCGACTCCCCCGATGGAGAGACGCCGGTCGAGTTGGTCGCCGAGCCGCCGAGCAAACTCGAAGCTGACCCCGGTCCGAAGCCGATCGACGAGGCGTGGGTTCGCTCGCTGCTCGACGGCTTACCCGACGAGCATCTCGACGAGGCCAAGGAGTCCTCCGGGTTCCATGGCGAGCTGCGCCACTACCAACGCCGCGGCCTGGCGTGGATGCAGTTTCTGGCCAAGGTCGGGCTCGGCGGCTGCCTGGCCGACGACATGGGGCTCGGCAAGACAGCGATCGCGCTCGCCCACATGGTCGAACGTCCCGGCCCGCACCTGGTGATCTGCCCGCTCAGCGTCGTGCACAACTGGGAGGCCGAGTCACATCGATTCACGCCCGGTCAAACGGTGCTGGTGCACCACGGCGCCGGGCGCCAACAGAGCGAACCGACGCTATATGGCCTGGCCCAGGCCGACATCGTGATCACCACCTACGGCCTCTTGCCGCGCGACGTCGAGACACTCGCCGCGGTCGAATGGACCACGGTCGTGCTCGACGAGGCACAGATGGTGAAGAACCCCAGCACCAGGGCCGCCAGGGCCGTCCGTAAGCTGTCGGCGGCTCAGAAGATCGCACTTACCGGTACGCCGGTCGAGAACCGTCTCAGCGAGCTGTGGGCGATCCTCGACGCCTGCAATCCCGGGCTGCTCGGTAGCCAAAAGCGATTTCGTGAGCAGTACGCCACCGCCATCGAACGCCACAACGATCCCGACACCGCCGCCCGATTGCGCAAGCTCACCAAGCCGTTTGTGCTGCGCCGCAGCAAGGCCGATCGACGCCTGTTGCCCGATCTGCCCGACAAGATCGAGCAGATCGCATACGCCCAGCTCACCAAGGAACAGGCAACGCTGTACCAGAAGATCGTCGACGAGCTGCTGAGCGATGCTGAGGACCTCGAGGGCATCCAGCGGCGTGGCCGCGTGCTGGCTGCGCTGACTCGGCTCAAACAGGTCTGCAATCACCCTGCCCACGCGCTCAAGGACGGTTCGCGGCTGGCGGGGCGGTCCGGCAAGCTGAACCGCTTCGACGAGCTGGTCGACGAGCTGTTCGACGTCGGCGAAAGGGCCCTGGTGTTCACCCAGTTCCGCGAGATGGGCGACCTGTTGCAGCGCCATGTGGCCGAACGCTTCTCGGTCGACGCCCCGTTTCTTCACGGAGGTGTCTCGGGGCCAGGCCGCCAGCGGATGGTCGCCGACTTCCAGGCCGGCGCCGGGTCACCGCTGCTGTTGGTGTCGTTGAAGGCTGGCGGAACCGGGCTCAACCTCACCGCCGCCAGCCAGGTCGTCCACTACGACCGCTGGTGGAACCCCGCCGTCGAGGACCAGGCCACGGACCGAGCGTGGCGGATGGGTCAGCAGCGCACCGTCAATGTCCACAAGCTCGTGTGCCAAGGCACGGTCGAGGAGCGGATCGGCCAGGTGATCGACGAGAAGCGGGCGATCGCCGACGCCGTGATCGGTACCGGCGAGGCGTGGCTGACCGAGCTGTCGACCGACGATCTGGCCAAGCTGGTGGTGCTCGAGTGAGCCGCCCACGCAAGCCGTACGGGCCGAAATTGCCGGGCCGTCTGTACGCCACGATGATCAAAGTACTGGCTGCCGAGATGAGCGACCAAGGGCGCTTGTCGCGCGGCAAGCGGTATTGGGCCGAAGACGCCGTGATCGACATCGTGGTCGGTCACGGCGCTGTCACCGCCGAGATCCAGGGCAGCCGACAGCAGCCGTACATCGTCACGCTCGAAGCCGCATCGGGCAGCGGCGTACCCGCCAAGCGCGATCTGTGGGTGCAGTGCACGTGCCCCGACGACACCGGTACGGGTTCCGACGCCTGCAAACACACCGTCGCCGCCTTGTTCGCACTCAGCGACGAGGTCACGATCGAGCCCGAGCTCGTCGAGCGTTGGAGAGATAGCCGACGCCAGCCACACCCGCGCCGCGACGCCACCGTCGCCGCCCTGCCACAGCCCGATGTGTTCCCGAACGATGACGACGAAGAGCTCGACGATGATCGTCCCAACGCCCAGATCATCGAGCTCCACCAGCGTTCCGACCCCGTTGTGGACAAGATTTCGGTGCTGCTGCGGGCCCCGGCCGGTGCCGCCCCTCCGACCTTCCCCGAACTCGATCCGCTCGATCATCGCGGCATCCGTGATCGGACGCTGGCCGGCGTCCTCGACGACGCTCTCAACGACCTCGCCATCCGCTGGGAGTAGTAGCGGGTGTCGCCAACCGTGGCGACTCAGTCTCCAGTTAGTTCGCGACGCAGCTCGCGCTTGATGAACTTGCCGCTGGCATTGCGCGGCAAGTGTTCGGAGCGGAACCACACGGTGGCAGGGATCTTGAACTTGGCGATTCGCTCTGCCAAATGCCCGGCCAATGCTTGTTCGCTCAGCGATTCGCCTGCCCGCAGGACGACGGCGGCGGCGACAGCCTCACCGAGTCGGTCGTCGGGGATCCCGAACACTGCGGCTTCCGCGACGGCGGGATGCTCGTAGATCGCCGCCTCGATCTCGGAGCAGTAGATGTTCTCGCCGCCCCGAATCACCATGTCCTTGGCACGGTCGACGATGAACACGAACCCGTCTTCGTCGATGCGTGCGATGTCGCCGGTGAGGAACCACCCGTCGCGAATGGCTTCGACGCTGTCCTGTTGGCGGTTGAGATAGCCCTTGATCACGGTCGCGCCGCGGACGCTCAGTTCCCCCAACACGTCGGGACCCGGCTCGAGCACGTTCCCACCCTGATCGACGAGTCGCGCCTCGAGCGTTGGCACGACACGCCCGCACGAGGCCGGCTTGTCGGTGTACAGCTTCGACGAGTTGGCGGTGACGATACCGTGCGTCTCGGTCAGGCCATAGCCGGTCGATGGCGTGCCGCTGTCGAGCGCTCTGTCGATCTTGTCGACGAGATCGGGCTGGATTGCGGCCCCACCGCCGCCCATCCCCTTCAGCGACGACGTGTCACGGGTCGCCCAGTCGGGGTGTAGCAGCAGCTCGCGACTCATGGTCGGCACGCCTGAGAAGTTGGTGACGCGCTCGCGTTCGATCAGCTCGAGCGCGCGGCCGGCGTCCCACTTGTACGTCAACACGATCGTGCCGCCGCTCAACGTGCACGGCTGCAGCAGACAATTGTTTGCGGTGACGTGAAACAGGGGGGTCGGTGCCATGAACACCGCCCTTGGCAGCTCGGCCGCGGCATCGCCCGAGGCGTCCTGGGGCGGCTGGCCGTCTGCCGCGCCAGCCTTGGCCTCTGCGAGCGCCCCCGACATCGCCATGAAGACGATGTTCATCACGTTATGGACCGAGCCGCGGTGGGTGAGCTGGGCGCCCTTCGGGTTGCCCGTGGTGCCAGAGGTGTAGAAGATCGTGGCGTCGTCGTCTGGATCGATCTCGGCGTCCGGTAGGCGGGCCGGGGCGGTGCTGGGATCGACAACGTAGGCCCACCGCGAGGCATCGTCTGGAAGCGGGCGATCGCTGCGCACGGTGATCAGATGTAGCGGGTTGGCGGAGCGCAGCTGTTCAAGGCGCGGCAGCACCCGTTCGACTCGCTCGTCATCGGCGATCAACACCTTGGGGTTCGAATCGGCGAGCCCAAACGCCATCTCGCGGCTCGTCCACCACGCATTCATACCGACCGCCGCGGCGCCGATCGCGATCGTCGCCCAGTACGCCACCACCCATTCGGGATAGTTGCGCATCGCGATCGCGACCCGATCGCCTGACCCGACGCCGTGTCGATTGCGAAGCAGATCTGCGAGCGTTCTGACCTGGGCGTCGATCTCGCCGTAGCTGTAGTACTCGTCCTCGTACACGATGTACGGCTCGTCGCCGTTGACAGCGGCGATCTCCCACAGCGCTCGCATGTTTGGCAATGTGTTGGCGAATACCCGCATCGGGTTGCCGCGCACTTCGATCTCGGTAACCGCAAAGCTGGCCCCGTCGGCGGTCAGCTCGTTCCATGCGGCGTCATAATGCTCGATCACGTCACAGATCATGCCTGTTGAGCGGCGGCCGCACCAATGCAGGGCGGACGCGGTTTCCGTCAGTCGGCGAGATGCCCGAGCACCAACCTGCGGAGCTGGCCGATGTTGACGTTCTTGGCCGAACTGACCCACACGATGTCGCCCGTCTCGAGCATGCATCCGGCGGCCAACTCCTTCTTGCGGGTCCGTCGCTTGGCCGACTTGACCTTGTCCATCTTGGTCGCCACGAGCGTGTGCGGGACCTCGTTGTCACGCAGCCAGTCGAGCATCTGGGTGTCGAGTGGCGTCGGGCCGATCGGACCATCGACCAAGACGAACACCATCTCGAGCTCTTGGCGCCCGAGCAGGTAGCCCTCGATCATGGCGCCCCAGTCCTTGCGGACGTGCTCTGGCACCTTGGCGTAGCCGTAACCCGGCAGATCGACGATCGTTCCGCCGCCGAGGTGGTCGAACAGGTTGATCAACTGGGTCCGCCCCGGCGTGTTGGACACTCGCGCCAGCTGCTTCTGATTCGCCAGCGCATTGATCAGTGACGACTTGCCGACGTTCGAGCGGCCGACGAAGGCGACCTCACGGTCGCTCTCGGGAAGCTGATGGGTGCGGCTCGCCGACGACACGAACCGGAGTTGCAGCGGTCGGTCGGACATGGGCGCGAGCTTATGGCCTCGGATCGCTAGCAGCGGCCGAGGCCGGCGCCAACTTCTCGATCCAGGCGCACGACGGTGAGGTCTCGATCGTTGTCAGCCGGCGATCAAGGACGCAAGCGCCCAGACCGCTGCGATCAGGCCGAGCCCGGCGTACAGCAGGCTGCGCCCGACCGGGGCTCTGTCGAGATGGTCCTCATCTTGTTGGCTCTCGGGCGGCTTGACGAGCGCCAACAGGTTGCCGGCGAACAGGGCGCCGCCGAGCGCCAGCAACAGCCAGAGAATCAGATCTTCTCCGAGGAACATGTCCGCCATCATGCCTTGCGATCCAACGTGCGACACTGGATCCGATGGGGAATGTTTTCGAGCTGTTTTCGGATTCGACGGCCACGTTCCGATTCGACGACGGCAGCGAGACGAGCGCCTCCGAGCTGGCCGAACAGGGGCGCCGAGTCGCAACGTGGCTGCTCGGCCGAGCGTTCGAGCGAGGCGACCGACTGGCTCTGCGGATGCCGAACAACGCCGACTATCTTCGTTTGTTGGTGGCCTGCGCAGCCGGGGGGTTCGTGGCCGTATCGGTCAATACGCGCTACAGCGAGGCGGAGGTGGCCGAGTTGGTGCAGCGTTCGGGTGCCCGGCTCGTGCAACTCGACGACGATCCGTCCGGTTGGCGTGCGTGCGAACCGATCGATCCCGACGGTTCGGGCGACGACCCGTTCGTGGTCTTCACGACATCTGGCACCACCAGCAAGCCGAAGCTGGTGCTGCACCGACAATTCTCGATCGTCAGCCACGCCCACGACGCAGCGCGCGGTTTCGGTCTGTCCGGCGACGACGTCGTGCTCGTCGTGATGCCCTTCGGTGGAACGTTCGGACTCACGTCGTTGACCGCTGCGTTGGCCGGATCGTGCCGAATCGTTGTCACCGATTTCGACGCCGCGGCGACCGGCAAACTGATCGCTGCCCAAGCGGTCACGTGCGTCAATGGCAGCGACGACATGTTCCACCGGCTGCTCGAGCAGGGTGCCGACCTGTCGTCGATTCGACTCGGCGGGTACGGGCGGTTCAACACGAGCCTCGACGGCATCGTCGAGCGAACCGCCGCTGCCGGCGCCACGGTGACCGGGCTGTACGGCATGAGCGAGGTGCAGGCGCTGTTCGCGCTGCGCGACCCTGCCGGCAACGCGGCCGATCGCTCGCGGGCCGGTGGCACGCTCGTGTCGTCTGATGCGGCGTACCGAATCATCGATGGTGCGCTGCAGCTTCGAGGGCCCAGCCTGTTTGCCGGCTACCTGGCGGAGGGAGGCGCGGCGATCGACGAGGAGCTGACCGGCCAGCACTTCGACGGCGGCTGGTTCCGAACCGGTGATCTGGCAGAGCCCGATGGCGATCGTGGATTCGAGTACGTGGCCCGGATCGGCGACGCCCTGCGACTCGGGGGGTTCCTCGTCGGCCCTGCAGAGGTCGAGGTGGCGCTGCTAGAGGTCACCGGCATCCAACAGGCCCAGGTTGTCGCCGTCGATCGCCCTGGGGGTGCTCGCCCGGTGGCGTTTGTGATCGCACCGGGCGGCATCGACGAAGCCGCAGCGATCCAGCACTGCCGCCGACAGTTGGCGCGCTACAAGGTGCCCGTTCGGGTGATTGTGGTTGACGAGTTCCCGACTACCGCCAGCGCCAACGGCGTCAAGATCCTAAAGAACGAGCTGCGGACGATGGCCGCCGCCGAACTGGACTGACCGGGCCACAAGCCGAGCCGATCGGCGAAGCGATCAAAGGCCCACGACCCAGGACCAACGTGACCGATCGAGGCGGGACTACGACTCGGCGGCGAGGTGGCCGCGGCGATGGCCGCCCTGCCAGTCTTCGTGCACTGGGGCATCGCTGATACCGCCGAGAATGTTGAGCTGGGGCCGCTCACGCAGGCTGCGCTTCATCTCGGCGAAGCCTGAGAACTCGGCCAATCGTGTCACCGCGTCCCACAGCTCGCCTGCCTCTTGCTCACCGGGAACACGCGAGATCACGGGCCCGAAGAACGACAGCCCGTCAGGCGGCTGGAACGTGATGATCGGAGTTCCGACATCGCGCCCGGTCCGCGACAACGCCAACTCGGATTCCGCGTCGAGCAGCTGATCCCACGACGTGTCGTCGAGGGCATCCGCGAAGCGGGCCGGGAGTCCGGCGCCATCGAGCACCTCGACGACGTGCTCGGTCGTGCTGAGACGATTACGCATGTCAGAACCCTGAGGAAGATCCCAGTAGCTGTGCCCGTAGGCGGTGACCACAGGGCCGAGCGCTTGGCTACCGAGTTCGGCTCGGATCGCGGCGGCGACACGCAGCATCCGCAGGCCTGCGGTATGGCCGAACTCGTAATCGGGTGGGAACTCGGTTGGATAGTCCTTGTCCTTGTTGATCAGGCGCAACGAGATGAACCGCCAATCGACCTTGAAGTCACGCTGGGCAGCGACCTTGGCGACCCATCGAGAGGCGATCCAAGCGAAGGGACACACCGGATCCCAGAAGAACTCGATGTCGTAGCTCGAATCCGAGGGTGGCGGTGTCGTCTGTGTCATGAACGATTCAACTCGACGGCTCTGGTCAGCATTCCCGGTCTGGTCAGGATTCCCGCATCGGACGCCGGCGGGGCCGACGCGGCTCAACTTACCGTCGCTCTAAGCCGATCAATTGTATGTGAATGAGCGGAACACGCTCGACCGGCATCGCTGGATCGGGCGGCCATGGATTGCGCGCGTCGTGCGCGTCTCGGTCTACTTGGTTCCCTTCGTGGCGTCCGTGCTCGCAGCGTTCCTGCTTTCGTCGGTGATCCCACCCGCCCCAACGTGGCCGATAGCGATCATTCGGCTGGTCGTCATCGCCGCCGTTTCGACCGTCGTGCTGTACGGCGCCGACAAGGCAACCCGTAAGGCACTTCCGTTGGCCGTGCTGCTCGACCTCACGCTTGTGTTCCCGGACGAAGCGCCTTCGCGATTCCGGGTCGCACTCCGCAGCGGCGGTACGCGAACACTCCAAGAGCGGCTCGAGGACTACCGGGCGATCGGCGACGACGCTCCGGCAGCCGCCGCCGAGCAGGTGCTCGGACTGGTTGCCGCCTTGAGCCAACACGACCGGCGAACACGAGGGCACTCCGAGCGAGTTCGGGCCTACGCCCACATGATCGGCGACGAACTCGGTCTCGGTGAGGACGACGTCGACAAGCTGCAGTGGGCAGCGCTGCTGCACGATATCGGCAAGCTCGAGGTCCCGTTCGAGATCCTCAACAAGCCGGGCGAGTTGGACGTCGACGAGTTCAAGGTCGTCGATACCCACCCTGAGATCGGTGCCACGCTCGCTGCACCGCTTGCGGTGTGGCTCGGCGAGTGGGTGCGGGCGATCGGCGAGCACCACGAGTGGTGGGATGGAAACGGCTATCCAAACGGCCTGCGCCGGCACGAGATTGCATTGGCGGCGCGCATCGTGTCAGTCGCCGACGCGTTCGACGTGATGACCTCGGTCCGTTCATATCAGCCCGCCGGCTCGGCAGCAGTCGCCCGCCAGGAGCTCGCCGATTTCGCCGGATCACAGTTCGATCCCACGATTATCCGCGCCTTCTTGAGCATCTCATTGGGCAAGCTCAGGTTGGCGATGGGGCCACTCTCATGGCTGACGCAGCTGTCGCTGTTCCCGCCCGGCATCGCGGCTGGAACCGCGCCGGCGATGACCGCGGTCGCCGGGTTAGCCGCCGCGGCGGTCGGAGTCGGCGCCGGCCCGACTGAGTTCGTGAAGGCCGAGAGCCCTCAATACATCGTGGATGCGGGCCCGATCGACCCGCCCTCGCCGATCGAGATCAAGATCTCATCGACCACCACTACCAGCATCTTGGTCGTTGCCGAAGTGCTCGGGACCCCGATCAATGCGACGCCCGCCGTCGCCCTTGCTGGGGCCGCGCCGACGACCAAGCCCGTCACGACCACTACCCCACCGACGACGACCACTACCCCACCGACTACCACGACTACCACGAGCGTGGTCCCGACCACGACCACCACCCCACCGTCGGTCACCCTTGTTGGGGCCACGCCGACCCCCAAGCCCGTCACGACCACGACCCCACCAACGACCATCCCCACGCCCCCGGCCCCACCGACCCCCAAGCCCGTCACGGCCACGACCCCACCGACGACGACCACCACCACCACCGCCCCACCAACGACCACCACCGCCCCACCGACGACCACGACCAGCTTGCCTCCCGTACGCACCTACATGCTCGGGTCCTCTGTTGCCGGAGACGTCGTTTCGCAACCGATCCTGCCGCTCGTGACGCGGGGGCCGCTCAATGCGACGCTCCCGAACCTCGACACCGACCGCGACAATCAGCCAGGTCTGAGGATCAGGAGGAATGGCGAGTTCGATAGTCTCACGAACGCCAATCGGCTCCAACGCTTCAGGCTCGATCCGCCGAGTTCGCTGACGCTCGCCGGCCCGGCGGCAGCAACGATCTGGCTTTCGTCCAAGAATCTCGAGGTCAACGATGTTCAAGCAGCGGTTGCACTGATGAACTGCACGGATCTCCTCGACGAGTGCACCCTGATCGCCTCCGCAACGGTCGACTTCATCGGGGTGAAGGACCAGTTCTCACAGCAAACCTTCGACTTCGGCACCGTTACGCGAACGATCCCGGCCATCAACAATCTCCAACTCTGGATAATCGCCACCGTTGACTCGACGCACGACATGTCCGTTGCATTCGACACCTTCGGCTACAAGAGCACACTCGCCCTGAACGGGTGACAACTCCGCTCCGGTTTCAGTTCAAGCGACAGTGGATCGGTTGAACTTGCGAATCGACAGGCCGGCGAACACAACGATGATTCCGACCGACCACCCCAACGAGTAGACCGCATTGTTGCCAACAGGGTTGCCGTTGTAGAGCGCCCTCGCTGCGTCGGTGACGACGGTGAACGGGTTGGCCTTGGCGATCGCCTCGAGCGGCCTCGGTAGCGTGGCAGGGTCGATGAACGCCGACGACACGAACGTCATCGGGAACATCCAAATGAAGCCCGCTGAGTTGGCGGCCTCGACCGACCGGACCGACAATCCGATGATCGCCTGCATCCAGCTGAGGGCGTAGCTGAACAACAACAGCAACAGCGTCGCCAGCAACGCTTCGAACAGCGAACCCTCGAAGCGGAAGCCGATCAGGAATGCCACACCCAGCATCACGAAGAACGTGAACAGGTTGCGCACCAGGTCGCTGACCGTGCGGCCCACCAACACCGCCGATCGTGACATCGGCAGCGACCTCAATCGATCGACGAGGCCCTTGCTGAGGTCTTCTGCGAGGCCGACACCGGTGAAGGTCGAGCCGAACACCAGTGATTGGCTGAAGATTCCCGGCAACAGGTATTGGTCGTAGTTGTCGAAGCCAGCCACCTCGATCGAGCCGCCGAACACGTACACGAACAGCACCACGAACATCACGGGCTGGACGGCGGCGAACAACAACAGCTCGATGTTGCGGGGAATGATCCGGAGGTGACGTTCGGCCTCGACCCAGGAATCCTGGATCGCGAGAGACAGGCGTTCCATCAAGCCACCTCGCCTTCCTGCTCGTCGGCGACAGCCCTACCCGTCAGCGTGAGAAACACATCGTCGAGCGTCGGTCGCCGAACTTCGACATCGAGCACATCGATGCCGGCATCATCGAGCGCCCTGATCACGCTCGGCACGACACGGTCGCCCGAGTGGATCGGAGCCGCGAATGAGAGGCCGTCGGCCGAGACCTCAACGTCACCGGTGCACAACGGTCGCAAGGTGTCGAGCGCCGCCTCCCGATTCTCGACACGGGCAATCGACACCCGCAGACGGTCACCACCAATCTGGTCCTTCAGCTCATCCGCCGTGCCCTCGGCGATCACGCCCCCGTGATCGATCACGATGATCCGCTCGGCGAGACGGTCGGCCTCGTCGAGGTATTGGGTCGTCAACAACACGGTGGTGCCGTCGGCTTCGAGCTCTTCGATCAGTCCCCACATCGCGAGCCGGCTGCGCGGGTCGAGGCCGGTGGTCGGCTCGTCGAGAAACAACACCGACGGACGGCCGATCAGGCTCATGGCGATGTCGAGCCGCCGCCGCATACCGCCCGAGTAACCCTTGACCACTCGATCCGCAGCATCGACGAGTTCGAACCGCTCGAGCAGATCGCCTGCGCGAGACTTCACTTCGGCCTTCGGGAGATGAAACAGGCGACCGACGAACTGCATGTTCTCGCGCCCCGTCAAACGCTCCTCCACGGCCGCGTACTGGCCCGTGAGGCCGATCCGCTGACGCACACCGTGCGGGTTGGCGACAACGTCGACACCGTCGATCAACGCCTGGCCGCGATCGGGGCGCAGCAGGGTGGTGAGCACCCGCACCGCCGTGGTCTTGCCGGCGCCGTTGGGTCCGAGCAGGCCGTAGATCGCCCCGCGCGGTACCTGCAGGTCGACACCGTCGAGAGCGACGGTGTCGCCGAAACACTTGACGAGGCCGCGTGCGTCCACGGCGAGGTCGATAGACATGCCCGCCAGTCTGCCGCCGGGGCGCCTCGATCCAACTTGTTATCGCGTCGCCACCGGTGTCAGCTGGTTTCGGGAATCAGGCCAGAGCGGTCGGCCTCGTCGGGCGGCTCGGCGGTCGGTGCGGCGGTCGGTGCCGGGCCCGCCTGAGCCACGATGTCGACCGTTCGCTGGAGGCCGGCCGGGTAGCCGCCATCGGATCCGCCAGGGTCGCCACACCAGAACTGGAAGGCGTAGCTGACGATCTCGCCCGGATCTGATGGGGCGGTCCACCGATACGACCACTCGACCGCCGCCACGCCGGTGTTGATCTGATCGATGGTGCCGCCGATCACCCATACGATCACCGGGCCGAGCGGTTCACCGCCCACAGACGGGCACTCGCCGGAGAAGTCGACCGTGCCGCCGACACCGACCACCGACTGTGAGGCCGTCACCGAGGATGGCAGGCTAAACGGCGCCGGGACAACCGTGCTGGTCGTCGTGCTCGTCGTGCTGCTGCTGGTCGTCGTGCTCGTCGTGCTGCTGCTGGTCGTCGTGCTCGTCGTGCTGGTCGTGCTGGTCGTGCTCGTCGCGCTGCTGGTCGTCGGATCGGTACCGGTGGGTGATGTGGGCCGGGTCTGACCGTCGGGGGCCGACGTGACCGGGGCGACACCAGGCAGCCGGTCCCCGATCGGCTCGGCACCGGCCGGGGCCGGGCCGACCCCGCCCAACATCAACACCACGTACGCGACTGCGGCACCGACGGCCAGCATCGTACTCACGCCGCGCGAATATCGAACCACCCCTGGAATCTTGCCAGGTTGAACGCGTCGAGTGGTGAAGTCTTGCGCATCCTCACGCAAAGCACGCCGATTGGAGCTTGAAACAGGCGCCGCCTGGCCCGCAAATCACACGCTGCGGGCGGCGTTGTCGAACCGTGTGTACTGGCCGAGGAACACAAGGCGCTTGACGCCGATCGGGCCCGAGCGGTGCTTGGCCACGATCACCTCGGCCGAGCCCTTGTCTGGAGAATCTTGGTTGTATACCTCGTCGCGATACAGGAACATCACCACGTCGGCGTCCTGCTCGAGTGAACCCGACTCACGCAGGTCGGACAACATCGGGCGCTTGTCGCTGCGGGCCTCGAGGTTACGGCTGAGCTGGCTGAGGGCGACGATCGGCACCTCGAGTTCACGAGCCAGGATCTTGAGGCTGCGGCTGATCTCGCTGACCTCGAGCTGACGATTCTCGGAATTGGTGTTGCCGCCCATCAGTTGCAGATAGTCGATCACGATCAGGCCGATCCCCCCGTATCGGGCCTTGATGCGGCGCGCCTTGGCACGGATCTCCATCACCGTGACGCGCGGGTTGTCGTCGAGCAAGAGTGGTATCTCGAGGCGACCGATCGCCTTGCCGATCTTGGCCCAGTCGGCCTCGGCCAACCTGCCGGTCCGGATCTTGGTGCTGTCGACGCGCGCCTCGCTGGACAGGATCCGCTGGGTGATCTCTTGATGCCCCATCTCGAGCGAGAACACGAGCACCGGCTTGGTCGAGTGCTGAGCCACGTGCGCCGCCATCCCCAACCCGAACGCTGTCTTTCCCATGGCAGGCCGGGCACCGACGATGTAGAGGGCGCTGGGTTGCAGGCCCGACAGCAGCTCATCGAGGTCTTGGTAGCCGGTCGGCACACCGGTGATGATGTCGCCGCGATCGTAGGTCTCCTGGAGATGATCCATGACCTCCGGCAGCAGCTCTTCGATAGTGCGGGTCGAGTCGGTGACCCGCTGTTCGGCGACGCTGAAAACCTTGGTCTCGGCCTCGTCGAGCGCCTTGATGACATCGTCGGGTTCGCCGTACGCCAGTTCGGCGATGTCGCCAGCGGCATAGATCAGCTGTCGCAGCAGCGCCGTCTCTTGGACGATCTTGGCGTAGTGCCGGGCCGAGGAGATCGCAGGGGTGGAGTTCTGCAACTCGTGCAGCGCCTCGGGGCCACCGACCTCGACCAGCAACCCTGCACGCCGCAACTCGTCGGCGACCGTTACCGTGTCGGCGGGTGAAGCGCTGGCGTACAGGGCACGGATGGCGTCGAAAATGTGGCGATTGGCCGGCCGGTAGAAATCTTGTGGGTTGAGACCCATCTCACTGACCACGCCGATCGCGTCACGCGATAGCAGCATCGCTCCGAGCACCGACTCCTCGGCGTCGATGTTGTGGGGCGGCACGCGGCCGCGACTCGACGGGGGGCGGGCACCCTGTGGGCCCCGATCAGCACGTCGAGACGGGCCTCCGTCGTCGGTTTCGAAGGGGAAATACTCGTCGCCAGCCATGGGGACTCAACCCTGCCTCATAACGGCTGTGGGGAGTAAGGGGTACAAGTCGAGAAATGTCGGGGATAACCCCCCGGTACAAACCTGTGCACGGCCGGTGGACGCATGTGGACAAGTGTGCACAACGGGTGTGACAGCCCGCCAGAACGCGCGACGACCCCACATCTTGCGATGCGGGGTCGTTGCGATCTCGCGTTCGATTGACGAAACCGGGCAACGATCAGGAGTCGGAGACGACCTCGACCGTGATCGGAAACGTCACGTCGGCGTGCAGCGCAGCCGTCACGGTGTGCTCGCCCGTGGTCTTGATCTGTACGTCGATGTGGACGACCTTGCGGTCGAGTTGAATGCCGGTCTGCTCCTCGATCGCAGCGACGATGTCGCTCGACGTTATCGAACCGAACAGCTTGCCCTCGGCGCCGGCCCTGGCCGATATTGAGATTACCTTGGGTACGAGCGTCGACGCCACCGTGGCGGCGGCATCGCGGTCGCTGGCATCGCGGAGATCGCGGGAACGGCGCATCTTGGCGGCTTGCGCCACGGCACCCGGATTGGCCTTCATCGCCTTGCCCTTGGGCAGCAAGAAGTTGCGAGCATGACCGTCGGACACTTCGACGATGTCACCGCGCTTGCCGAGACCAACGATGTCGGAACGCAGAATCACTTGGATCATGACTCGTCGCCCCCATCGATCGCCGTCTCGACGATCGTGTCGACAGCGTCGACGACGGGCGTTTCCTCGACGGCGTCAGCAGCTGGGGCTTCGACCGTGGATTCGCTTGCTTCGTCACGTGGCGGACGACGATCGCGATCACCGTCGCGACCACCTGCACGGCCACCGTCGCGACCGCGGCCGGGACGGCCCGACGACGCTACGCGCTTGGCGTAGGGCATCAGTGCCATCTCGCGGGAGATCTTGATCGCCTTGGCGATGTCGAGCTGCTGCTGACGGTTGTTGCCGCTGACCTTCATGTTGCGGATCTTGGCGCGGTCGCTCATGAAGCGGCTGAGCAGATCGACGTCTTTGTAGTCGACGTACTCGACCTTCTCGATCAGCAGCGGGCTGGTCTTCTTCTTGTACTTGCGGGTGCTCTCGGGCTTCCCGCGTCCCCGTTGGGGTTTCTTCGCCATAAGTATTCAGGTCCTTCCTGGACGATTCGGTCGAACGACGACCGGAATCAGGGGTTCAAAAATCAGAACGGCTCTTCGTCGCCGTAGACGGGATCGGGTGGGCGGGCTGCGGAATCGGATCCGCCGCCGGAGCCACCCGAGCCACCCGAGCCACCCGAGCCACCCGAGCCACCCGAGCCACCCGAACGCTCTGTGCGCTCGATACGGGCTTGGGCCCACCTCAAGCTCGGAGAGCACTCATCGACATCGATTTCGATCGAGGTGCGCTTGTTGCCATCGCGGTCTTCCCAATCACGCGAACGGACCGAGCCGGTCACGACGACACGACTGCCCTTGGTGATCGAGGCGGCAATGTTCTCGCCGAGATCGCGCCAGGCGGAACAGTTGAAGAACGACGTCTCGCCGTTCTCCCACTCTCCGTTGGGGTTGCGACGACGTGGAGTCCAGGCGATTCCGAACGAGCACACTGCGACGCCGCTGTTCGTGAATCGCAACTCTGGGTCGCGGGTGACATTTCCGATGATCTGTACGTAGTTGTCCGTAGCCATGCCTGGCTCCCTTCGTGGGTGCTGCTCGACCGAGGTCAGGCAGCGGTGACCACCATGCCGCGGCGCTCGGCCTCGGCGTCTGGCAGTCGGATCAGCTTGTGGCGGACGATGTCGTCCGCGAGGCGGAGCTGGCGCTCGAGCTCGTTGAGGGCGCCGCCGTTGGCAAGGCACTCCACAACGAGGTAGTAGCCGGCGTCCTTCTTGTTGATCGGGTAAGCGAACGGGCGCTTACCCCACCAATCGGGCTTGCCGTGGACCGAGCCCTCGACCCTGGCGATCTCGTCGGTGACGAACTTGATCCAGGACTGGGCTTGAGGATCTTCGACGTCGCCGTCGACGATCACCATCAACTCGTAAGCACGCATCATGCGTGTTGCACTCCCTTCGGACTGCGGCGGTCGCTCGGAACGAGCATCTGCCTGAGGCCCCATCGCGATGATGGAGCAGGGTGGATATGAACCGGTGAGTGTAGCGGCGCCTCAAGAGACATGCTCCCAGACTGCACCAGGGGTGTGACACAGGACCGGGACATGAGATCGATAACGGCAGCCGCCGAACCTGTTCGGGCTGGTAGACAAGCGCAGATGGAACCCGAACACGTCGAATCGCGGCCGGGTCGCGCTCGACAGTACGCCCGGTTCCTGCGCAGCGTGCTAGCCCTGCACCCGAGGCTGTTCGCGATCGCGGTGGCCGGCGCCTCGCTGTTCGCTGCGTGCACCGTTGCCTCGAGCATCGCCATCCGATGGGTGATCGACAACGTGATCATCCCACGATTCGAAGACGGCGAGGTCGCCACCTCGACGATCGTCGGCGGTTGCGCCATGATCATCGGGATCGGACTGCTGCGCGCTTTCGGGGTGGTGGTACGGCGCAGCTTCGCTCACATGAACAACTGGCGGGTCGCCGAGACGCTCTCCAACGATGTCACCGGTCGATACGTCGCTCAGCCGGCAAGTTGGCATCAACGCCAAACCGATGGACTGTTGTTGGCCAGGGCTGGGGTCGACGTCGACACGTCGATCAATGTGTTGGCGCCGATTCCGTTCGCCACCAGCACCGTCTTGATGCTGATCATCGCCGCTGTCTGGCTGGTCTCGGTCGATCTCTTGATGGGGATCGTGGCGATCGCTGTGTTCCCGTTGGTGCTCGTGATCAACATCATCTACGAGCGCAGCGTGAACCGACATTTCGACGATGCCCAGGCCGCCCTCGGCGACTTCTCGGGCGCCGTGCACGAAAGCTTCGAAGCCGTGCAGCTCGTGAAGGCATACGGCGCTGAACAGCGCGAGACCGAACGCTTGTCGGCACTCGCCGGGCGGATCCGTGACGCCCGCGTGCGCGCCGTACACCTGCGCGGCACGTTCGAGGCGATGCTCGAGATGATCCCGTCGGTCACCAACATCTGCCTCGTCGTGCTCGGCGCATGGCGGGTCGATTCGAACGACATCACGATCGGAGAACTGTCGGGATTCATCTACATGTTCACGCTGCTGGTGTTCCCGATGCGGCTGATCGGCTACGCCCTCAGCGAGCTTCCGCCCTCGTACGCCGGATACCGCCGTGTCGAGGCGATCATCAACGATCCGCTCGATCCCGATCCGGAGCTGTCACTCGCCGTTGCGGTCGCTCCGGCGGCGGTCTCGCTGAACAACGTCGAGTTCACCTATCGAGGTGACACCCGACCGACGATCAGGTCGGCCACCACATCGATCCGGACCGGCACGATCACCGCCTTCGTCGGCGCCACCGGGTCAGGCAAATCGACCCTGATCGAGCTGATCGGCGGTCTGCTGCAACCGACCGGCGGCGTCGTGGCTCTGACCGAGCGCACACGCGCCCTGGTCTTCCAAGAGGGGTTCCTATTCAGCGGCACCGTCCGCGAGAACATCATCGTCAGCGACGAGATCGACGACGTCGACGTGTGGGAGGCGCTGCGGATGGCCAGCGCCGATGCCTTCGTCGGCGAACTCCCCGATCGACTCGACACGATCGTCGGCGAGCGCGGCGTCACGCTGAGCGGTGGACAACGCCAGCGGATCGCCCTCGCCAGGGCACTGGTACGACGGCCGGCGTTATTGCTGCTCGACGACACGACCTCCGCACTCGACCCGGCCACCGAGCTCGCAGTTCTCGGCAACCTGCGGGCGTCACTCGCCGACACGACGGTCGTGATGGTCGCCTCGCGGCCCTCGACGATCGCACTCGCCGACGACGTGATGTTCGTCCAAGATGGCCACATCAGCGCCCACGGCAAGCACGCCGACCTGATGGCTGAGGTGCCGCAGTACCGCGCGTTGGTCGAGGCGTTCGAGGCCGACCGAGACGATTCCGAAGCCG
>Ga0255047_10000482_pt1 | contig 32979 bp, 23 predicted proteins | sample JV7_2_1_MG_FD_183640 | JGI IMG/M metagenome (GOLD analysis project Ga0255047, IMG submission 183640) | Seawater microbial communities from Jervis Inlet, British Columbia, Canada - JV7_2_1 | ecosystem: Environmental > Aquatic > Marine > Inlet | place: Canada: British Columbia | collected 2016-10-06
ACTCAACTCGTACTAAAAAGTTGTGATTCTGATGAATGGAAGAAAAACAGAAACCAATGGAGAATGTATAACCCAATAGATTATAGAAAGGAACCTGACGACGAAGAATATATAATAAATAAATAATTCCCAAGGAGTCCACAAGGAGGGACACAGGCAGTCGAGTAGTACGAAAGTTCTACTTGACTGCCTTTTCTTTTACCCCACGTTCCACACCAAAGAGAACCGTACATAGTCCTGGACTCCGTCTAGGACGATGTACTACACGGCACGCTGCCCAAGAGAGTGCATCGCCTGCGGCGACCGGCCTCCGGCCTTGCAGTTAGATACGATCCCCTCAATCGGCGGGGGGCCTCAACCAATCACACGTAAGGTACTATCATCATTGGCCGGTGTGGTGCTTTCCATTTTGATTTTGACTAATCTGAATTTATATAGTTAGTTGACTAAGCAATGGCGCGGGACTACGGGAGAGAATACAAAACTTACCACAAGGCTCCCCTTCAGAAAAAACGAAGGGCAAGCCGTAATGCCGCCCGTCGCCTCATGATCCGCAGTGGTGCTGCGAAGAAGGGAGACGGCAAGGATGTACATCACAAGAGTCGAAACAAGAGAGGCAAGCTGAACAGCTCTCGCAAGAATCTGGCTATCCAATCCAAGTCAAAGAATCGTTCCAATAATCAGTAGTATGAGTGAACTAATATTTCCTAAAGCAGACAAGAAAGCCACGCACGTTAGACTAACAGTAGGAAAGTATAAGAAGGCCATCGTACTTCTAAAGGATCGGGACACTCTAAAGGGAGTCCGAGGTTCCTACCAACACGGTTACCTAGAAGCTAGACGAATCTTCAAACCTGTTGGAGAGTCTTATACTTGGGATGGATTTACCTACATGGATAAAAATGGAAAACCTTATGCGAAAAATGGGGCGGGAACGCTTCCGGTCAAAAAATAATAATCTAAAGGTCAAGAAGCAGGAATCCAAGACACCTTATGGCGTTGCGCTGACTAAAAGCTCAATGCCTTTTTTGTGTAAGCAAATAGACAAGTGGTGTGGATCAGGGGCTGGCTACCATCGTGATGTGGCTGCACTGATTCAAGAGATTCCTACCGAGATCCTGGCTGACTTAACCTGTCGTGTACTTCTGGACTGCATCTCTGTGGGTCAACCCCTGACTGCCTCTGCGATGCGCCTTGGTGCTTTCCTCGAGGAAGAAGCCCGGCTAAGGGATCTAAAGCTCAAGCATCCAGACCAGTGGAAAGTCATCGAGTCATCGATCAATGCCCGTGTAGGTTTCCAGTACAAAAAATACTCCAGCCGGGCTCTAACCAAGCGCCTTAACCTTCACAAAGAATGGGAAGGTTGGAGTCGAAAAAATTTGTGCAGAACTGGGCTGGTGTTTGTAGATCTATTTCAGAAATCAACAGGGCTGGTGGAGCTCTCTACTATCATCATTGGCCGGTTTAAAAAAATCCATTATCTTAAACCCACTTCCAAAGCTCTGGAGTGGATCGACAAGTACAATGAGCACCACGAAGATCTAGCTCCGATCTATCTCCCTTCCTCAGAAAAAGCCGGCTACAGATCCTTCTCCACCTGTTCCTTCAAAGTCAAAAACCCTGAGCATTTAACCCTGCTCGACAAAACAATGATGGATCATCCCTACCTAGCCCTTCGTAGACTTCAGACCACCCCTTGGAAAGTCAACCAGCAGGTTCTGGAGACAGCTCAGTATTTCTGGGACAATCAGTTCACTATAGCTAACTTTCCGCGCTCCAAGATGGATGCTATGCCGGCCAAACCGGACGACATAAACGATAACCTGGAATCCCGGAAATCCTGGAGAAAAGCAGCGGCCAAGTTCTACAGGGAAGACCTGCAGAGGAGAGGCGAGAGATTGAGGGTCTCGAAAACACTTTGGGTAGCCTCCAAGTTCAAGGATGAAGCACAGCTCTACTTCCCACATCAATTCGACTTCAGGGGGAGGGCATACGCTGTCCCGAACTTCCTTAACTACCAGACAACAGACCTTAGCCGGGGGATGCTTGAGTTTGGGGTAGCAAAACCATTAGGAGATAAGGGAGCCCTGTGGTTCGGAAAGACAGGGGCAAACCTATGGGGAGACATAGAGGGAACAGTCGGTGTATGGATAAGGAGACATGAAGCAGAGATACACGCAGTAGCCAGCGACCCTACGGGAAACCTCTGGTGGTCTAATGCTGACAAGCCTTGGCAGTTCCTAGCGTGGTGTCTGGAGGCAAGCCTGTGGCTCAAAGGAGAGCTGAAGGAGAGCCGACTACCTATTGCTATTGATGCCTCCAGCAACGGACTACAGATCATGTCCATGCTACTGCGCTACAAGGAAGGGGCCATGGCTACCAACTGTATCTCAAGGCCCAAGCATCCACCTAATGACATCTATATGACTGTCCTGAAGGCACTCAAGGTTCAACTTGAGTCAACCTCAGTTGGATGGGACTGGTTATCTTTAGTACTCGACCGGAAACTTGTCAAGTCAATCATAATGACTATACCCTATGGTTGTACCCAGTATAGAGCTACAGATATTATCTGTGAGTGGTACTGGGGGTGTAACTCAGGGTTGTTCGAGGGTAGACTGCGGAAGTCTGCGGGTTACCTAGCGTCCACCCTTATCTCTGTATTTTATAATCTATACCCTAAGTTCAAAGAACTTATGTTGTACCTAGAGGGTATGGGTAAGGGCATGGAGGCTCCACTGAAATGGAGTAGCCCCAGTGGCTACCCGGTGCTTCAGTACTACCGTAAGACCAAAACCAAGAGAGTTAAGTCTCTTTTGTTTGGTCGTATCAGGGCTTTCAACTACAACGATGAGACTGAGGAAATTGATAAGGCTAAGATGGGTCGAGCCTTCATACCCAACTTCATTCATAGTCTGGACGCTGCGGTGATGCACATAGCGGTAGCTAGGCTGAAGGATGTCGAGTGTGTCGGTGCTGTTCATGATTGTTTCGCTACCCATGCCGCTGATGTCCCACAACTATTGGAGGTATTGCGGGACGCTAACGCTGATGTGTTTGGATGTGACCCCGTAGTTTTTTGGGAAAAAATATTTAGCCTAAAACCCCTAGAAAAACAGGCCTTAGAGGACATAGTTGATGATTTTTCGTCTATGTCTGGTGATTTAGTTATTGACGAGGTACGAGAGTCAGAGTATATGTATCGGTAACGCTTGGCTGTGCCAAGACAATGCAACAACAAAGCAGAAAATATTATGAGCAAATACGCTAATGAACAAATCAACACACCGGCTGGTGTGGCTGTGTACCCCCGACTCAACGAACCCGATTACAAATTCGATCCCGCTGGACAGTTCAGTGTGACCGTGCGTGTCGGTGCTGAAGAGGGTCAGAAACTAAAAGACAAACTGGATGCCAAGCTTGATGCGTGGCACGCCCAGCAGAAAAAGGAACGGCGTAAGCCTCAACTCAAGCGTGCTGATCTCACGATCAAGCCAGCGTGTGATGATGATGGCAACGAGACCGGAGAGTTGGACTTCAAGTTTACCATGAAGCACAACGTCACTACCCAGACCGGAAAGAGTTGGATACAACGACCCAAGTTGTATGACTCACAGGGTAAGGGATTCACTGGTGCTACCATCGGTGGCGGCAGCAAGATCGTTGTGAACTTCGTTCCTGCTCCTTACTTCACTCCTACCATGGGGTGTGGCCTGAAGATGAGGCTCAACGCAGTTCAAGTGATTGATCTGGTGGAGTACCAGAAGATGGGTGCTGAGAGCCTTGGCTTTGCAGTACATGAAGGTGGGTTTGAAGCACCAGCGGAAGAGGCTGTTGCAGCTACGCCTGCCCCAATGGCTGAAGGAGTAGTTCCTCAGGAGGATGAGCTCTAACAAACCGCCGAGATTTCGGTCTCAGTTTGAAGCTTACATTGCATCCATCCTGCTAGGCAGGGGTTGCAAGTATGCTTACGAGTCCGAGAGGATCCCCTTCCTACAGCCAGAGATGAAGAAGACCTATTGTCCCGACTTCGTAATCGAAGATCAGGGCTTCTTCATCGAGGCCAAGGGGATCTTTTCGGCTCGTGACCGAAAGAAACATTTATGGGTAAGGGAGCAGCACCCTGAGATAGACATTAGGTTTGTCTTTCAGAACGCTAGGCTTCCAATTAGGAGAGGGTCTAAAACAACGTGTGCTGCATGGGCTGAGAAGAATGGATTCCTGTGGGCACATAAAACACCACCGATAGAGTGGTTCCAGAACGATGAGCGAAAACAACGGTAACACTACAGAAGAGAGCACATTTATACGCCATGAACCCTGCGAACAATGCGGATCGTCCGATGCACGGGCGGTCTATGACGACGGACACACCTACTGTTACTCCTGCGAAAGTCACGAAACAGACGGAGGTACTGAAGATAAGCACGAAAGAGTTGAACAAAGCTCTGGGCGGTCAGGATTCCTACAAGGATCTACTACAGAACTTCGTAAAAGGTACATAAAGGAGGAGACCTGTCGTAGGTGGAACTACATGGTAGGCAACCACAACGGTAGCATCTGTCACATCGCCAACTTCTATGATGATACAGGTGGGGTGGTTGCACAGAAGGTGCGCCTACCACAGAAGAACTTCATGGCTCTTGGGGATTTCTCCAAGGCAGGACTGTACGGCTCCCACCTGTGGAGCGGAGGTAAGAAGCTGGTGATAACCGAGGGTGAGATCGATGCCCTTAGTGTCAGTCAGATACAGGATTACAAGTGGCCCGTGGTGTCTGTACCTAACGGTGCAGCAGGGGCCAAGCGTGTCATTGCAAACAACTTGGAGTATCTCGGTAGATTTGAGGAGATAATTTTTATGTTTGATAATGATGAGGCGGGTCGTAAAGCAGCCAAGGAATGTGCTGCTGTCCTGCCAGTAGGCAAGGCCAAGATAGCCAAGCTCCCCATGAAGGATGCCAACGAGATGTTGGTAGCTGGTAAGGGACAGGAGATACTCCATGCCATATGGAATGCTCCGGTCTACCGTCCCGATGGTATCGTGGATGGTCGTGAGATATGGGAAGAAGTTTCCAAGGAACTTATCAACGAGGGCAACCCCTACCCATGGGAGGGTGTCAATGCGTTGGCTCATGGTATCCGTAAGGGAGAGATAGCTACCCTCTGTGCTGGGTCAGGCATAGGTAAGTCACAGATATGTAAGGAGATTGCCTACGATCTTATCAGGAGTGAGAAAACTATAGGATACATAGCTCTGGAGGAGAACGTGAGACGTACTGCGCTGGGGCTAATGGGTATCCATCTCAACAAACCTATTCTTATTCGTCCCGAGGATGTGGATGTGGCAGAGAAGCGTGAGTCTTTCGAGGCTACAGTAGGCTCAGGTCACTGCTACCTGTATGACCACTTCGGTTCCATGGACAGTGAGAATCTGGTGAACCGTATCCGGTACATGGTCGCTGGTTGTGGGTGTGAGTATGTGTTTCTGGATCACCTGTCTATTGTGGTGTCAGGACACGACCATGGTGATGAACGTAGGTTCATTGACAACACCATGACTAGCCTCAGGTCACTCGTAGAGGAGCTGAAGTTTGCACTCATACTTGTCAGCCACTTGAAGAGACCGGACGGCAGGGGCCATGAAGAGGGTGGGCTTACTAGTCTCTCTCAACTCAGGGGCTCTGCTGGTATAGCACAGCTCAGTGATATGGTGTTCGGGCTGGAACGTAACCAACAGGATGAGGACTTGGCAGACGTAACCCGTGTGCGGGTACTCAAGAACCGTTGGTCAGGACAGACAGGACTGTGTGCATCTCTGGATTACTCCCATGATACAGGGAGGATTGCTGAACTTCACATGATGGAAGAGAGCGCCGACATATGAACAGTTGGAGCAGGAAATACTATACAGGATTAAAAGAGTGGCAGCATGACGCTAATGACAAGTGGTTTGCAAAGGCTTTGTCGCTGTTAAATGGTAAGGGTAAATTATTTGTACCTAATCTTAAAAAATCTTTTGATAAAAAAGGAGCCGAGCTATGACCCGACTGATCTTTGACCTAGAGACCAACAACCTGTTGCCACGGGTTAGCAAGATACATTGCATGGCTGTGGTGGACTTGGATACAGGTGAGGAGTTCATCTATAATGATGAGATCCATGAAGAGGGAGCCCCTCTCAGTGAAGGGTTGGAACAGCTTGACCGTGCAGACCAGATCATAGGTCACAACATAATTAACTATGATCTACAGGTTCTGGAGAAGCTCAAGAAGTGGACACCCAAGGCTGAGGTAAGGGACACCCTTGTACTCAGCCGCCTGATTCACCCTGACATTAAGAAGAATGACTTTGTTAGGCGGCAGAAGGATGAGGACTTCCCAACCAAGATGATCGGAAGCCACAGCCTCAAGGCATGGGGCTACAGGCTGGGCTCTCTCAAGGGAACCTTCAAGGAACAACACGGGTTTGACCTGTGGTGTGCTGAGATGGAGGAGTACTGCATACAGGACACCCGTGTTACAGCAAAGCTGTATAGTATGTTCGATGAGTTGGAGTACTCACCCATTGCCATTGAACTTGAGCATGAGTTTGCCAAGATCATGACACTGCAGGAGAAGAGAGGGTTTACTTTCGATGTGCCGGCAGCTAACTGGCTGTATGGCTCACTGGCTGGTGAGAAGCTGGACTTGGACACGCAGCTACAGGAGATCTTTCCTCCCAAGGAGATCCAGATGAAGTCTCGCTTTTGGAAGGCTGACAACCAGTTGTTTGAAACCAAGACTGCTGCCGTGGCTGCTGGACACAAGGCATCCACCGTGGAGAAGGGGCCACACAAGATAAAGAGGATCCCCTTTAACTCCCTCAGTAGGGATCACATTGCAGAGAGGCTTATGCTCATGGGGTGGGAGCCCACTGAGTTTACCGAGGGTGGCAAGCCCAAGGTGGATGAGTCCGTGCTGTGCGGTATCCCTTTCGATGAGGCTCAAATGCTTTCAAAGATTCTAATGCTCCAGAAAAGGATGGGCCAACTAGGAGATGGTAAAGAAGGTTGGCTCAAGCTGGAGAGACAAGGACGTATCCATGGTCACGTTGTTACCAATGGAGCCGTCACTGGTCGTTGCACCCACCGACACCCTAACATGGCTCAGGTTCCTCGAGACCCCTCCTACCGAGCCTTGTTCAAAGCTACGGCTGGAATGGTGTTGGTTGGGTGTGATGCCAGTGGCCTTGAACTCAGGTGTCTGGCTCATTATATGAATGATGCTGAGTACACACAACAACTACTGAAGAGTGATGTCCATGCTGTCAACCAGAAGGCTGCTGGTCTACCCACACGGGACAATGCCAAGACCTTTATCTATGGGTTCTTGTATGGTGCTGGTGATGAGAAGATCGGACAGATCATAGGCAAGGGTTCGACTGAGGGTAGGGCTATCCGCACCAAGTTCCTCAAGTCCCTCCCAAGCCTGAGAGTTTTGAAGGAAAAAATTTCCAGCAGTTTGAAGAAGCGGGATTACCTTATAGGGCTGGACAAGAGGCGACTTCAGATACGAAGCGAACACTCAGCCCTTAACACCCTGCTTCAATCGGCGGGAGCTGTGGTCATGAAGAAGGCTACGGTTATCCTGTTCGATAAGCTGGTAGCCATGGGACTAAGGCCTAACGAGGACTTCGCCTTTGTTGCTCACGTACACGATGAGTTTCAGGTGGAGTGTTGGCCTGAGTTTGTGGAGAAGGTGATGCTGGAAGCAGAGGACTCAATCTACGAGGCTGGTAAAGCCTTTAACCTACGCTGCCCGATGGCAGGGAAAGCTAAGACAGGTGGAGCATGGTCAGAGACACACTAAAAATTAACGAAGAGCTGGAGCACTTGGATTTATATGCGTGTGCATTATTTGGTATTAACTACCCAGACCTACGTAGGCAATGCCGCAAGCAGACTTACGTAGAGGCTAGGCAAATGCTGTGGAAGATACTGAAGGAGGACGGCTACCGTGTTGGAGAGCTCGCTGAAATGTACAAGAGAAACCACGGTGCTATTTGTAATGGTATTCGTCGCATCTCTTTCAAGATAGATGTGAACAGACAAGCAGAACTAAAATATAAACTACTAAAAGATAGGCTTAAAAATGTTACTAATTGATGGCGACATAGTGGCGTACAAAGTTTCAGCCGCTTGCGAAGGGGCTGTGCATTGGGGCGATGACTTCTGGACTCTTCATGCTGATGCTAAGGAGGGGAAAGCGCAGGTAGACATATGGATTGAGCAGCTGAAGGAGGATCTCAATGCTCAGGATGCTAGGGTGTTCCTAACAGGACACACAAACTATAGGACTGCACTCTTCCCTGAGTACAAGGCCAACCGTAAAGGTAAGCGTAAGCCCATGATCCTCGGCTCCCTCCGAGACCATATGATTGCAGAGTGGGACGCTGAGTTAGAGGATGGCCTAGAAGCTGACGACCTGATGGGTATCGCAGCGACTGAGCCAGAGTCGAACGGATCAATCATTGTCAGTATAGACAAGGACTTAAAGAGCATACCCTGCCAGTTGTATAACCCTGACCGACCAGAGGAGGGGGTGCAGGAGATCTCAGCAGAAGAAGCTGATGCTCATCACTTCTACCAGACTCTGGTTGGAGACTCCTCGGATAACTACAAGGGTTGTCCCAAGTGTGGCCCCAAGAGTGCCGAGGCTCTGCTGGCTAAGTGTGCGGGGAACGTGGACACATGGGCACGAGTCCTTCAAGTCTTTGACAGGGCAGGGCTGTCATCCAAACACGCCTTGACTCAGGCAAGGGTAGCTCGGATTCTAAGGAGTGGTGATTATAATTTTGAAACCAAGGAGGTAAAGCTATGGAAACCCCAGTTAAAAAGAAAAGAAAAACAAAAGGTATCGTAGTAGGTCTGGTAGGTAAGGCCGGCAGTGGTAAAGACACTGTGTTCAGTCTCCTGCAAGCTATGGTTCCAGACAAGGAGTTCGTGCGCCTAGCCTTCGGTGATGAGGTAAAGAAGGAGGTTGCTGACCGCCACCAGATACCCGTGGAGGCAGTCGAGGATAACAAGGAGGTGTTCAGGATTATTCTCCAGAAGTGGGGCACAGAATACAGGCGAAAGCAGAACGAGAAGTACTGGATAGATAAGCTACGTACCGAGGTCTCCTTCCTTAGGGACAACGTGGATGTAGTTGTCATAACTGATGTCCGGTTTCTTAATGAGGTGGACTACGTTAAGAAGGAGTGCAAGGGGTTCATCATTAAGGTCATAGGTGATGAGCGTAGGATGCTTAAGTCCGACCATCGATCAGAGGTAGAGCTGGATCACATCACACCTGACTGGCTGCTGCCTAATCAGAAGGGGCTACCGGAGTTGTCCGAGGGGTTGTGTTTCCTTATTCAAGAGCTTAATTTAATGGAGGATACCGATGGACAAGGATGAATTTCAGGACTTCCCAGTGATATCTGGGGAGTTAGTGGTTGCCTTAGAGGGTAGGTTCCCCGATGTCATGCCAAATTCTACTGACTTAGGTGAAATTTATCGTTTACAAGGACAAGTTTCAGTTGTAAGACTACTAAAGGAAGTACAAAAAGTACAATCGGACAACATCTTTTCAACGGAAACTTAAAAAGGAGAACAAGCTTATGTGTTTTGGAGGAGGATCAAGCCCAGCACCACCACCCGCGCCCGCACCTATACCTAAGGTAGTCACAGCTACTAATCTTGGGAAGTCTAAGTCAAAGAGGACGAGGACGGCTAGAAGTAAGAAGTCTACAAGAGACAGCCTTACTATTAAGCCGGGTGTGGGACTTGCCACTTCCAGTAGCGGTAGTGGAATACAGTACTCCTAATGCACGTTCCATCCATTAGAACCTTCTATAAGCAGGGCTCTGAGGAACGGCTCACCTTTTTGAATCGAGCTAGGGAATCAGCAGAACTTACGCTGCCCTACCTAGTACCACCGGAAGGGCATAATGAAACTACTACATTCCCCACACCCTTTCAGGGAATGGGGGCCAGAGGTGTTAACAATCTTTCTAGTAAGCTTCTTCTGGCTCTTCTCCCTCCTAACTCTCCTTTCTTCCGCCTTGTTGTGGACTACTATGCTATGTCTGCTGAGGGCGTGGATGTGGATGCTGTCCGTTCTGAGATTGAGAAGACGTTAGGTAAGGTAGAGCGTTCAGTGCAGGCTGAGTTCGAGGCCAGTAACATAAGGGCTGTGATGTTTGAGTCCCTCAAGCACCTCATTGTGGCTGGCAACTCCCTTGTGTACATACCGGATGACAACAACATAAGGGTCTATGGTTTGGACAGCTACGTTATTAAGCGTGACCCTAGTGGTACTCTACTGGCAGTAGCTACCAAGGAGACAGTATCTCCTGAGGTTTTTTCAGATGAGGTGAGAGCCCAGTTGGCTATGGATGACACAGCAGTGCCTTCCGGCGACAGCTACTCTAAGCCCAAGGGTCTTGACCTATACACCTGTGTCCATAGGGATGGTAAGAAGTGGAGTGTGTACCAAGAGATCAATGGTGTTGAGGTTCCCGGTACTAGAGGTACATACCACATAGATAAGAACCCCTTCATTGCCCTACGCTTTACCCGCATTGACGGTGAGCATTACGGGCGGGGGTTCATCGAGGAATACCTAGGTGATCTCCGTAGTCTGGAGTCACTGACTCAGGCTATCGTGGAGGGGTCAGCGGCTGCTGCCAAGATGCTATTTCTGGTTAACCCCAATGGAACCACCCGACTCAAGACACTGGCAGAGTCACCCAACGGTGCTATCGCACAGGGTAATGCCGAGGATGTCAGTGTGCTACAGGTAAATAAGTTCAACGATTTTAAGGTAGCCTACGATGTCATAGGTATGCTGAAGGAGAGACTGAGTGCCTCCTTCCTTATGAACAGTGCTGTCCAGCGCAACGCAGAGCGGGTTACTGCCGAGGAGATAAGGTTCATGGCTCAGGAACTGGAGGACGTACTGGGCGGTGTGTATTCTGTTTTGTCACAGGAGTTTCAGCTACCACTGGTGAACCGGATGATGGATAGGATGCAGAAGAAGCGTAGGCTACCTAAGATACCTAAGAAGCTGGTGAAGCCTACGATTGTCACAGGGCTGGAGGCTCTAGGTAGAGGCCATGACCTGAACAAGCTTGATACTTTTATAGCCGGAGCTTCACAGCTACTCGGCCCAGAGTTTCCGACCTATGTTAATATGTCGGACTACCTGAAGCGGCGTGCCACCTCTATCGGTATAGATGATGATGGTCTGGTACGTTCTCAGGAAGAAATACAAATGATGCAACAACAGCAACAACAGATGGCAGCTATGCAACAAGCAGTAGGGCCGGGGATTAATGCCGCCGGCAAGGTTATGGATAGCGCCATGAAAGCAGCACCAGCAGAAGAACAACAACCACCACCAGAATAAGGATAATAAAACATGGAAAGTGTACAGTTTCAAGGCGATGCCGCAGGGCCAGATGCCCCCGCAGAAGAGCAACAACAGGGCGAACGTCCTGAGGGTTTACCGGAAAAATTTAACAGCGTTGAAGACCTGGCCTCTTCATACCAGGAGCTGGAGCACAAGCTCGGTGGTAGTTCAGAAGAGGAGCCAGCGGAGAGCTCCGAAGAAGTGTCCGAGCAGGTCTCCGATACAATCGGGGCCGATAACTTTCAGAAGTACAGCGATGAATACGTTGAGAACAACGGACAGCTCAGTGAGGATTCCTACAAGGAACTTCAGGAGCAGCATAACTTCTCTCCAGATCTTGTTGATGCTTTCATCAGAGGTCAGGAAGCAGTAGCCCAGAATGATACCAATGAGATACAGGGTGTCGTGGGTGGTGCAGAGAATTACAACAACCTGATGGAGTGGTCACAGGAGAACCTATCGGAAGCCGAGCAGGATTCCTATAACAACACTGTGACAACTGGAGATATACCCTCAGTTAAGATGGCGTTGCAGGGGTTGTACTCCAGATATGCCACAGAGAATGGTATTGATCCCGGTCTTGTTAAGGGAACAAGCAAGGGTAGAGCAGCAGGTTACGAGTCCAAGAGCCAGATGATCTCTGACATGAGTAAGCCAGAGTATAAGAATGATCCTGCATTCAGAGAGACAGTTGAAAGAAGGCTGGCTAATACTCCTGCTGGTATTATTTAGTAGTGCGGTCAAGTGTTAGTGTTAGGGAGTTCGCTCATAATGATAAGAGAGGCTCGACTGTAAAAGGTCGGGTCTCTTTTTTGTATAGATGTGTAGACCACTAGCGTCTAACTGTAGGTAAGGAGGGGATCATTATGTTAGATATGTTATTCTATCTACAGGTAGCAGGTTTGTTTACAGCTATGCTTGCTAATGTTTTTACAGTAGTGATGGCTATTAGTGTAGTTGCTATTGCTGTGAAGCTTTCAAAAAAGGGTTGACGAAAACTTCAACCTGTACTTAATTGCTATTAAGCCAACTGAATGTGGTATGGCGAGGGTTGTTAGCCCTGTTACGGCAGGACAACTAATTGCAATCGGGTACAACGGAGTTGTGTGAAACCTTATTATTAACTTTATAACAAAAGGATTTTGTTATGGCTGATGTGATTCCATCAAGATTGGGCCAAGTCAACGCCTCAGGCGATGTCAAAGCTATCTTCTTGAAGAAATTTGCTGGCGAGGTTCTCACGACATTCGAGCAAACGAATGTAATGAAACCTCTCCACACTATTCGTACCATTAATAATGGTAAGTCGGCTCAGTTCCCAGTGACAGGTACAGCTACTGCTGGTTACCATGTTGTTGGTGATGACTTGATTAACGCTTCTAACTCCGGTGGAGTTCAGGCTATCAAGCACGCTGAGAAAATTATCAACATTGATGAACTATTGGTGGCTTCCACCTTCGTCGCTAATCTCGACGAGTTGAGGAACCATTACGATGTTCGTTCAATCTACTCCAGTGAGCTCGGACAAGCTCTCGCTAACAAGTTTGATAAGCAGGTCATCCAGACTGCGCTTATTAACACTGCTACGTGGGACGGTGCAGGTTTAGCTACTCCCGCAGTAACTACCATTACAGGTAATTATGCAGGTAGTTGTGTCTACAGTGCCGCTGGTACTGATGACGCTAACAAGCGATTCCTAGGCGCAACGGGTGCTGGAACCATGGACACTGACGGTCTGTATTTAGCGAAAGCTATCTATGCGGCGGCACAGCTTCTCGATGAGAAGGATGTACCCTCGGAGGGTCGTGTGTGTATCGTGAGTCCACAGCGTTACTACAACCTTATCCAAGCTGAGACTGCTTCGGGTAATAACCTCCTAACAATCAATCGTGATTGGGACGGACAAGGTTCGTACGCTAAGGGCACTGTTGCTCAGGTTGCTGGTATTACGGTTGTTAAAACCAACCATCTGCCAACGGCTGATGTAGCTGCTGAAACGGGTCAGGCTAACACCTACTCGGATACCTTCGGTGCAAATGTTATGGGGCTTGTGTTCCATAAGAGTGCAGTCGGTACTGTGAAGCTGCAGGATCTCTCAACCGAGAGTGAGTATCAGATTCAACGTCAAGGCACGTTGATGGTTGCTAAGTATGCCATGGGTCATGGCGGCTTACGTCCTGAGTGTGGTGTTGTACTGATGAACAACGACGATTCGTAAGAATAGTTAACAATCACGAGGGGAGTCCTTACTGGACTCCTCTCTTTTTTTGTTGTAATTTAAAATTAGTCGTCTAATAAAAGGAGTGCCATGGCTACGCTAGGGAAAACCACAAAACTACGAGCAGTTAACCAGATACTAAGTTTTATAGGAGAAGCCCCTGTAAATAGCCTCGAAGATGCCACCGGAGTGGGCGATGTTTCCCTAGCAGAACGTGTGTTAGATGAGATAACACTGGAAGTTCTGAGTAATGGGTGGCACTTCAATACTAATTTCGATGTAGAGTACACCCCTGATTCTGAGAAGAAAATCAACGTAGCAGAGTCAGTCCTCAGGATTGATACAGATCCCGGCAGGTATGGAGACATGGATATCACCCTTAGGGGTAAGAAACTGTACAACAGAAAGGGGAATACTTATGAGTTTGATGACCCTATTAAAACTACAGTAGTCATTGAGTTACCTTGGGATGATCTCCCAGAAACAGCCCGTAGGTACGTTACCCTCAGGGCAGCAAGGGTAAATCAGGATCGTGCCCTAGGTGCTCCTGATCTACAGAAGGTAGGTATGCAGGAGGAGTTTGCAGCACTGGCAGCTCTTCGGGAGTATGACGCTGGGAGTGCAGATTACTCAGTGTTTGATGCCTACCTCCCAGCCATGACAATCAGCGACTATCGTAAGACTACAGCTTACTAGAAGTGCCATGCCCCAGATTAGCACTACAATTCAAAACCTTCTGAATGGGGTATCTCAACAGGCAGACTCCCAGAGGTTTCCCAGTCAGGCAGAGGAACAGATCAACGGGTTATCCTCCCCTGTGCTGGGGTTGTCCAAGAGGAATCCCACGGAACACATAACCAAGGTTGTTTGGAATGAAATCCCAACAGATGTATGGGCACAGGTTCTTAATCGGGACGCTACTGAGAGGTACATGGTTCTTGTCAGGAATAGTGTCTCGTACCCTATTGGGGCTCTTACTGGCGGTAGCGCCTTAAATGGGTTTACGGCAGATTCCGCTACTATAACTGTAACTGGCCACGGTTTTGTAGATGATGATGAAGTCAGGTTTTATGGAGGAGACAGCTCCGTGGGGAATCCTACTAACTTGAGCTTTTCTAATAGATACTATGTAGTAAACGCGGCTACAGATACTATTGAAGTATCTGCTACAAAGGGAGGAAGTGCGATAGTCATGGTGGATGGTGGCAGCGGGGCCGGACGAGCAGTATCTCTTGATCCAATAGTTGTATGGGATTTGGTGAACAATGTTGAAAAGACTGTAGCTACTACAGATGCCTCTGATTATCTGGTATCTGCCACCCCATCCACTAGCCTGAAAGCTACCAGTATCGCTGACTATAGTTTCATGGTAAACACAGACACTACTGTAGCTATGGATGCAGATACGAGTACCGATAATCGGTACAGGTATTATGTCTATGTTAAGCAGGGTGACTACGGAACCAAGTACACAATAAAACTAGCGGGTACTGAGTACACCCACGAAACTCCTGATGGGTCGGCTGCTGATGTTAGAGATGAGGTTGATACTACTAAAATAGCAGAGGAGTTATATGATTTAATTTCTGCTTTGTCTGGCTACACCATAACTAGACAGGGATCTACTATTGAGATATTCAAGGATGATCTAACAGAGGTTGAGATAACAGTTGCAGATGGTCTGGGGGATAGCGCCCTAGAAGTAGTGGGGGATGAGACAGATGATTTTACCAAGCTTCCTTTGTACTGCCGCCACGGGCAACAGGTTAAAATCATTGGAGACCCTGAGACAGGCGCAGATGACTACTATGTAAAGTTTGCCATAGATGCTCCTTCCGACACCATTGGAAAAGGTAAGTGGTCAGAGGATGTAGCTCCCGGTCTTGCCTATAAAATAGATGGCAGCACCTTTTGTCACACCCTGATAAGAGAAGCCGATGGAGACTTCACCTTTAAAGAAGGGGTCTGGAATGAGCGTATGGCTGGTGATGACGATACAAACAAAGATCCAAGTTTTGTAGGGGAGAAGATAAAGAATATAACCCTATATAGAGACAGGCTGGGCTTTCTCTCAGGTGAAAACATCTCCATGTCCGAGGCTGGGGAGTACTTCAACTTCTTCAGGACAACTGTGACCCAGACATTGGGCACAGACTTCGTAGACATCAGAGCTAGTCACAACAAGGTGGCAAACCTGAAGAGTGCTGTACCATTCAGTAGAAACCTTATCCTGCTCTCAGATAGAACCCAATTTATGTTGACAGGTGGTGACGTACTGACTCCTGAGACAGTCTCCATGTCCCAAGAGACTGAGTATGAGGTGGACACGACTGCAGACCCTGTAGTTAGTGGTAGCAGTATCTACTTTCCATTCAATAGGGGGGATTTCGCAGGGTTAATGGAGTATTTTATATCACCAGATACAGAACAGATGTCAGGTGTGGATGTAAGTGCCCATATTCCAACATATATTGATGGAAATATAACCAAGATGGCTAGTCACACCTCTGATCCTGTAGTTGCCGTGACTACAACAGCTTTAACCAATGGGTTTTTTGTATATAGGTATCTGTATCGGGGTAAGGATCGGATACAGTCGTCGTGGTCTAAGTTTACGCTTGATACTGGCTGTACCATAAGGAATCTGGACTTCATAGAGAAGGATCTCTATCTGGTTGTCCAGAGAACTGACGGAGTTTACATAGAGAAGATGTCCTTTAAGGAAGGCGACTCTGATTCTGACTCTGAGTATAAAACTCTCTTGGATAGGAGGGTAACAGAGGCTGAGTGTACCATTACTTATGATGTTAATACTCAGAAGTCCACCATAGTTCTCCCATACACATCCTACGGTACAATTAACGTGTGTACACGGGCAGACTCAGGTTCAGGTGAGGAGTCTGGGACTAGATTTGTAGTTACTCAGTCCGGTAATACAGATACTGTTACGGTAGACGAGGATCTTACTTCCAGAAAACTCTGGGTAGGCGATGGGTACTCCTTTGACTACACCCTTAATAAGCCTTACCTGAAGGTCTCAACTGAGCAGGGTACTAGAGGTAACGCCGGCTCAGGACGCTTTCAGGTACGCAACGGTAACCTCACCTACGATAACAGTGCCTCGTTCAAGGTCAGAGTTACACCTGAGGGTAGACCAGAGCGCATCTACCCGTTTGAGAGTCGGACTCTGAATACCTCAGGGTTTACTCTGGGCCAGGAACAGGTGCTAAAGGATGGAATATTTAAGTTTCCCGTGAAGTCCAAGGGAAGCACAACAACAATAAGAATAACCAACGACACACCTTTTCCGTGTGCGTTGCTGACTATGGAATATGAAGCGACTTACTACAGCCGTTTTAAGCAAGTCTGATAAGTGGGTTTATGAGAACGCAACAATCACTCCTCCCAAGGAGGGGGATGCGGAGTCACTGGCTCCAAGGCTTAGAGAGGCAGACAAGCAGGAGATATATGCGTTACTGGGGATAGAACCTGAGCCAGCTCTGGAGACTTGTATTGGAAGCTCGAGGGAATGTTATAGTGTGAGGGACTTGGAGACAGATGAACCGTTAGCTGTGTTCGGAACTTCTCCCGATGGTCAGAATGAAGGCTTCGGGATGATATGGCTCCTTGGGTCGGGGGATTTGTTCAAGAAGAACCAAGTTTCCTTCCTAAGGAACTCAGAGTTTTGGGTACAAAAATTGTTCGAGAACTATGATTTATTATATAATGTGGTAGATGCCCGTAATACTCTACACATTAGATGGTTGAAATGGTTGAAGTTTAAGTTTATAGCAGACATACCTGAGTTTGGTTTTGAGAAGAGACCCTTCAGGCAATTCTATAGGAGAAAGGAAGACAGCGATGATTGAAGTAGATGTTAGCATGAATATGTTAGGCTGTTTTCAGCTTATTGGTACTTTTTTAGGGGGCCTAACTGGAGGAGGTGCTGCCGCAGGTGCTGCAAGTACTGCAACAATGGGGGCCACTCTATCTGCTATAGGACAACTAGCTGGCTTAGTGGGTCAAATGCAGTCAGCAAAAAAACAGAAAGCTTATCAAGATCATTTAGCAGAGATGCAACGTCAGGCTGGGTATCGTAAAGAAGCGGCTGTTATAACTCAAAATATACAAGCCGGCGAAGCTACTGCTAGAAAGAAGTATCAAATATCACAACAAGGAGCGAAAGCGGCCTCTGCAGCAGAACTAGCTGCTATTGAAGGAGGCGTTACCGGATTATCTATCGATTACTTCCTAGATGAGTTTGAAGCTCAGGAGGGAGCCTATATGTATGCACTGTCTGAGGAGGCAAGGCTTAGAGAGGCTGAGACAAAGCGTACTTTAGGGGATATCCACTTAAGTACGGAGCAACAAATGGCTTCAACAAACGCCCCCATCACTTACCCAAGCTTAGTAGGCGGCTTATTAAAAGCTGGTGCAGGTTACTATGGAAAACTGAGTGAAATTAAGAGATGGGAAGAGGGTGGAACTGATAATCAGTTATTTGATGTCCCAATACTCAGAGGAAATAACTGGAGACAACCACTGCCTACTGGGCACGTATTCGCTTAGAAAAGATGTCAACACGCCAACAAGTAAAAACTATATTTGATATGTACGGAAGGCCCAGCTTTGGGCCACAGGCTCGTACTAATACTGTAGGTGTTTCTCCGCCTGCTAGGGGGAGCTTAAAAACAGAGATAGGCCAGATTGGAGAGGCTCTTCAATGGGCTGGCTCTGCGTTATCGGAGCAGTTTAAGCAGATGGCTGCTAAGGAGACACAAGAGGGGCTAGAAAAAGGCTCTTCTGAAACCATTAGGGCAGCGCGTTCCCATAAGTATGGTCTGGAAGACTTCTTAAGGAACATGGAGGACACGCATAACTGGCATAATGCCTCCAATCCTTATGTAAACAAGGGTTCCAAGATTGCTGCAGGCACAGTATGGGCTAGGAGCCCTCATGTTGCTTCTGCTTTAGATGAAGATCGGAATACTGTTATTAATGATTGGGTGGCGTTCCAGGATGGAGATGAAAAGGAGTTCCAAGACTTTTTGGATGTCCAAATATTTGGCCCAAGGATTGCAGAGTTAGAAAGTGTCCTACCTAACAGCTACTATGCCCGTAGTATTGGTTTTCAGAATAATCTGGCTCCTATTTTAAATGAGAAAAGGAGGCAATGGACTGCCATAATGCTTGAGCGCAGATCTGCCGCAAACCTAGAGGGTATCCACAGAACTATGGGAACTCTCTGGAAAGGGAATACCATAGAAGAGACCCTGAATTGGTGGTCTTGGGGGAACTTAGCGGGAGAAGTTGATCCAGAGGATGTGGATCCAGAGAAACGATCTGAATCTTATCAAGCAACAGCTCCTTGGAAGACTATTGAAACCTCAAAGAATGGTAAAGGTGTCCTATTTTCAACAATAGAGAACCATGTTCTTAATGATCTTATCAAAGATCCTAGAGATCTTGGATACGAAGAGTCCATTAAACACGCTCTCAGTCGTTTAAAGGCTATCGCTAATTCTAAGCTACCTAACACAGGGGCTGCTCTTAACACAGGTTCCATGGCTCCTCACTATGGGGCTCTGGAGCTTAAACTGGAAGATGCTCTAGCTAAATTGGATGGGATTAAGAGCGAAAAGTTAAAAGCGGCGAGCATAGTGGCTGCTAAGGATTGGGGAAGCTTGATTGAAGCTACGGGAGGTGCTCACGCCTCTCCTGTGGGAGCTAAACCAATGGATAAGCGGGATGTTTCAACAAAAGGTTTGAAAAACGATCCACCTTATGAGCCAGGATCTACACTTTCCTTGGCAGAGCCTATAGATGATCCAACAGATGTCCCTAGGTGGTATGAGGCTTTCAGGAAAGGGCTGGTTTCTGACCCGAGGAATCCTCTTCAGAGGCTCCAAAATTTACCAAGAGATGTGGATGAGGTGCACGCCAAGCAGATTGAAGGAATAGACTCAAATGGTGAGAAGTATAAATACTGGATTAGGGATAAGGAGGCTCCTTTGGTGAAGAACCCTATGTTCGATAATCCTTATGTTCCCACACTGGCTTCCATGAACCTTGCAGATGATGCAGCCAGACTTCAGGCCATGCAGTCTAGGGTCACCGCAATCAATATCCTTAGAGGCAAGAATATTGAGAATGTGGCAAAGAGAAAACTTGCAGGAATCAACACTGTAAAAGATTTGGAAACAGCCCTAGTACAAAAAACTATAGGTGAGTTGTTGGGAGCCGGCGAGGCAGTAGGCCGTGACATAGGTAAACTAAAAGTAGGTGATAAACATTTTAAGTACTCCGAGAAAGACATTTTAGATACAATAGAGCCTAACTCACAAGCCCTCTATGCAGCTCAAAGGGCTCGCGGAATGGCTGTAAATAATCGGGAAGCCTACGAAGCAGCCTCTCTGTATATGCGTACCCACCATCCAGATTCTAGGAAAAAAAGACCCAGTGGTTGGGCTATAAAAGATCTGGAAACTTTCATGAAACCCGGGGAACTTGATAAGTGGATACATATGAATCCTGCTCAGGTTGAAGCACACCTAATTCTGGAAGGATATGATATGTCTATAATTCCTGTCCTAAAGAAGGTTGCTTCAGATACAGGAAAGGGATTTAGAGACTACCTACAGTTGGATAACCTAGGAGGAAACGCAAGGATTTCCAGAGGTAGAAAAATAAAGGCACAGATGTACAGAGATCTGGTCGATACCAGTCCTGCAGATGTAGAGCACGGTGAGGAGATGTCTCTATTTAAATATTTAGCTCTTAATAAACAACAATTAGCTGTTGATGACGAACTCTTAGTTAGCCGAGGATATGCTCAAATCCTGCTTCATCAAAAAATGGACACTTTCTTAAGAAGTAATTATTATGATATGATTACCACTCTGGCTAAGGAGTTTAATTATAACTTTGAGCACCCCACAGTTTTAAAGGCTCTGGAAGATGCAATGAGTGCTACAGATAAGCCGGTTACATATCCGGTAAAGAATGCTGCTGGGGAGCTTGAGGAGAAGCAGCTCCTTCCTAAGAGTCTGACAAGGATGTTCAGGGACTTAGCGGGTACACATCCAGATGGTAAGAAGAGGTCGTTCCAGAGCTTTCTTAAGTTAGAAACACTAAGGCTACAAGGTGGAGGTAAATAGTCATGGAAAATAGTCCATTTGAACTTCAGAACGCTGTCCCTCATTTCATTGATCCTGAGGTTCTCCCTGAGTTGCGTCATAATAACATACAGCCAACAGCTATAAACCAGATGCTCCGGCTAAAGGATCGAAAGAGACGGCAGGTTGAGACGAGGGCTCAACCCGAGTGGGACGCAACATGGGGAATGAAGTTTAACAACAATCAATTTTTCAATAAGTTTAAAGATCATGCTCGTGTTAATAGTCAGGTACAGTTGAGTATGCTCAGGTCACTTCAGACTCTATACAAAGAACAGGGCACTGCTGATCTTGAGAATACCTATGGACACTACAATAATATTTATTTGGATATGACCCGTTCTTTAGATCACTTTCCTTGGAAGGATACTCTTCCAGATAGTGAGGGGAACTTTGGGTTTACTATACCGGGAGGTATGGTGGATCATAATGTTCCCTCAGGGCACAAACCTTTGACTCGTACCTCTTTTCCGTCTCTTGATAAGTTTCCCAAATGGGACAGGGGAAAAGGTGAGTGGGGTACAGTGAACATAAACCCAAAGAACACTAGTTTTTTCCCGAATGTGGGTGGATTTCAAAGAGTCATGCAGCCTGTAATGGATTGGTATGACGACCTTAATGATAAGGAAACTCTGGATATTCTTAACATCTACAGTAACACAGAGGGTTTACCTCCGATTCCAAAGGAAGCTATACCTCAGATAAGTCCCGCCATTCTGTTTATGCGGGATGAGAAGGGGGAACCCATGACTTGGGAGGACTACCCTAAACATAGTCAGCCGCACGAAAGCCAGACTATAGGTACTCTCCCTAGAGTAATGGAGCCACTGGTTGACGAACAGTTTGCAGAAGATAATCCATTCAATAACCTCATGAAGCTACAGGCTGCAATTCGTGGAGGTTACCAGATGGGTAAAGAGCTCCAAGCTGGTACTAAAAAGCCTCTACATGGCGAAGAATCGAAGCAGCACTGGGACAAGAGAACCCCTAGTCGTCCTGTTGCAAACTCTCCACTAGCTTTCAGGAGATACATGATTAACAAGATCAAGGCTAATCAGTGGGAGAAGCTGCCTGAGGACAGGAAGCTACACTTCCGACAGGTTGGAGGTATGATTGGGAGGTTCTACCCTGATTCTGGGATAAGGGTAGGGTCAGAAGATGGTTTAGCAGATGAAGGTTGGGGCACAGCAGGGGAATCGGGGAACCCTAGAAAGGCTCGCAGCGCTCTAAACGAATTTACTATTGACCAAATGAAACACTTTAAGCATCAACCCGATGCTTATGGAGCAGACCCTGAACATGGGGTTACCTTGAGTGGTCTGGAGACCAACCTTAATAATGTGTCCAAACAGGTAAAGATGCTCTTCCAAAAATACTCAGGAAATATAGGGACTGATGTAGAGCAGATCTATCCTGAGAATTATAATCCCTACAATCCTGAAAATAATAAAAAGGTTGATATCTTTACCAAGACTAATGGTGTTTTAGCTAGAACTGGAATGGCTAACATGAGTGCTGAAGAGACCCAGCAAGTTGTAGAGGTGGTAGCTCAGTTGTTGTATCTCCAGTCACTTGCTGCTGAACGTGGGCTACCCTTTAGGGACTACAACGATCGTGCAGGACAGTACCAACCCACTCGGCCTCCTCGTACATGGGATTTTAGAATAAAAGAGGGAGATGAGCAGATGCCCTTACCGGGTTGGAAGAAGGAGGGCGAGGTTAAAACAGAATCTAATTATCTTACTTTCGATAATTTTATTACATTTGCAGAAAACTTTTTAGTAGAAAACGGTGGCAACTATACTCCGGTAATAGAATGGTTATCTTTTTCTGATAGAGTATTGGATGATGGCTTCTTAGATTTGGAGCGTCCTACAGTCCTTAAGGAACTCTCTATGCGAAAGAGCGGTTCAGATCAGAAAGATATTGTAGTTAAGGATATGGATAAGGGGCGCGTACAGAGTTCAGGAGAATCTAAAGAAACTTCAGGAGGTACGGCTGAACCTGCACAAGAGCCTTGGGATAAATTTAAAGCAAAACTATTAAGTGAAACAGAAGAGAAGCCCAGCCTTACTCCTGAAGATACTGAAATAGCGCGACAACGGCGTGCGGCTTTATTAAACCCAAAGGCTGACAATGATCCCAAGGATGGGCTATTGTCTCCCAAGGAGGCTACCGCCAGTAGCAAGAAGAAACAATAATAGTAGAGGAGAATATGGCAAACGGAGTTCCACAACCAACACAGCAGAGACCTCAGAAGCCTACCCAAGTAGATCATATACTACAAGCGCATACGCTTGAAGGCAATATGGACAACCTTTATAAGGAGCTGAAGGCCGGTGGTGTTGATGTAGATCAATTCAATGCTGAGATGCAGGCTGCAGCGAAGGCTCAGGAAAGTCGGTCTTGGATATTGGGCTCAGGTTCCCTTAAGGCTATGGGTAATGGCGCGTTCATGGCTGGGTATAGTATGTGGGATTTGTTTGCAGGTAGGAGTCGGTTCTCGATGAGAAATCTGGGGGTAAAGCCCTATCCTCTGGGGGAGGATTACAATACTAAACTAGGAGGTTTAGTCGAAGGTGCAACACAGTTCATGATTCCGTTTCTACTTTCCAGAAAAGGACTCCAGTCATCCAGAATACAGCAGCTTGCTAAAAATGAAAAACTTGTAAAGGCAGGTAAAGCTACCAAGCTCCTCCCCTCGGCTAAAGAAGGTGGTAGAATCTACCAAGCCCGTAAAGTTCTTGGAGCATTCTTTGATGGGGCAGTCCTGAGCCTCCCAGTAGATTTTCTAGTCTTTGATCCTCACCAACAAAACTTGTTCCAGAGTCTTAAAGAGTGGGGCAAGCAGGATGGTGTGATGAAGCACGTAAAATTACCCGATGGTACTACCTTTCAGCAGGTTGTAGAGCAGCATGAAAAAGACTCCCTTACTGGTAACTGGGAAAAAGCGGCAACACTACAGGAACAGTTTGAGTATAGGATTCAAACCATGATGGAAGGCCTTTTTGGAGGGGCTATAATACAAGGTACTATTCATTCAACTAGAATGGCTTATAAGTGGAATCAACTTAGAGTAGGTAAAAATAAACTACAGCGTTTAAAGGGAGAGCTAGAACAGCTTGATGTTATTCCCGGGAGAGACACTGCGAAAGCTCGTGATAAAGCAGTTCGATCAATAGAGGTGGAGGTACTCAAATTTAATAAACTCCTAGAGGAAGCAGATAATCTGGGGAACAACAGTGCGAAACACGCTCTAGCTTTAGAAAAAAGTATTGATAACTGGGGTGACTTGGTTAGGAAGGGCTCCCTTGCTGTTGATGCTCAGGTTGACCCATGGCCGGCATGGCACACCACACCAGACAGACCTCATGCAACTGATCCTACCTTAAGGGATCTCTCTACTACCAGAGATCATGTAGATGAAAATCTTAAGTCCACAGGAAAACGTCAGTTGGTCGTATCGCAGCGCATTACAAATAATCAGGTTTCTCGTGCTGAATATATGCAGCACCTTAAGGGAAACAAGCATACCAGAACAGGTGATGATATTGATCCTTTCTTTGGAGCTTCGGAAGCAGATATAGCAGCACACTTGAAGAAGCAGATCCAAGATGCTGAAAAAGCGGGGGATAAAAAAGAACTAACAAGGCTAACGAAGAAATTAAAAAAGGCTGAAAAAACAGGAATATGGGCTGCAGATCCCTATAAGGATCCCAAGAAACTTCCTGATGAGATTACCAAGAGAAGAGACCAGAAAAAGAAAGTATGGAAAAAGCTCACACCCGCTGAACGAGCTGCTATTGAAAAGCATCTCGATTCCCCAGAGAAGGTCAGTAAGTTTGAAATGGAGCTGGCAGCATCCCGTATTGAACTGGGGCATCCAACTTTAAAGCCTAATCAATTAGCTACAAAAGCAGGTGTTGATGCTGAGTTAGCAGCCACCAGACGAGCCTTGGAGTCTGTGCTTCATATGCACGGGATACCTACAGGTGGTAAGGTATTTAATTATCCTCATTTTAAAGAAGGATCTACTGCAGCCGAAAAAGGTAGGATGGTAGTCTATGATGGGGAGAATATTATAATGGATTTCGACTCCATTGCGAAGGATTGGGATGAAAACTTCCTTTATTTTCAAGGTGGTAGGGAAATTAACGGACAGATTAGCTTAAAGAGTAGACAGGAATCCAAAATATTGGAGGCCATGAATCTTGATCCAATCAAGTTACAGGGAGCCTTGCACCAACGAGGTGGAGCCAAAGGTGGAGCCAAAGCTTATGCTAAGTTTCTGGAGCTTCGTCAGCGTAAGATTATTGAGTATGCCAAGAAATCTAAAACCCCACTGGAGGAGCTAAACCCACAGAACTTTGAGCACCTCCAGCTACTCACCAAGTCCACTTACGATGCCCTAATGGAACCAGCCGCCAAGGGAGGCTTGGGAATAGATCCACACCTATTGAGCGGCAAGAGTAAACTAGGAGGTGTCCTTAGACTTGCCGAGGCAGTAGATTACTCCCAATTCGAGCGTGCCATGATGAAGGTGGATGCTGAGGGTAATCAGGTAGGTTTAGAGAAATTTAACGAGTTCTTTCAGAGAGCCATGGATGGAGATGAAAGTATGCTTTCACTTCCTGAACAGGATTTCTGGAGAGCTGCAAAAGGGGGCAGTGTTGTGTCCTCTAATGCTGCCATGATTGCCATGAGCCATATGTATAAGAATCTCTTTACGCAAAAGTTTGGTGTTACTCCTGATATTGAAAGTATAGCCCGTGCTTTTGGTTATAATAAAAAAGTAAAAAAAGGCGCAGTAGACTATTCAGCCAGCACCAAGCCTGACTCAAGAACTCCACATCAGTTTCTTGTAGATAGTTTTATGGAGCTTACAGACAGTGTAGCAGGAGGTGGCGGGACTGCTGCTCAGTCCTTGGGTATAGATGGGGGTACTCTCAGACAGCTGATTGGGGAAGGAGAGGGGGCATTTCAGGGTGCTGTTAGAAAGATTGATGTAACTAAAATAAATGAGTTGAGTGCAGGAGATTTAGCTGATCTTCATATTCGAGTACTCTCGATGAGAATTGGAGTACAGCAACGGGGAACTGAGATAGGAGAGTTGGCTGCAGAGATCGTAGACAAAATAGCAAAGGATACCTTTAAGTCTCCTCTTGCGAAGAAAGTGGCTCTTAATAAACTTGTAATGCTAAAGCAGCTACAGGCACTGGAACTAGATTCACTAGCTACTGCCCGTCATTCTTGGGGTTTAACTGGTCGAATGTATCAGGACATGGACAAGCTCATGGCAAAGCTTGGTGAGGAAGGTCATGAGGAGGTACTGGATAAAATCCTAAGAGATGTAGGTGGTGAGGATAATGTTGAGGAAATGGCTTCTCTAATAGTTGATGCCAGAAAAGGAACCGTATCGGAGGCAGATCAGGTCGCTAAAGAAATAGCCGTAGCTAAGATGGTAAATGAGGCTGCTTGGACAGATGCTGTAGATATGTTCAATGAGATATGGATTAATGCCATGTTAAGTGGCCTACAAACCCAGTCCATTAATAATGTGTCCAATGCTATTAAGCTCGGTGTGACTCTTGGGGAACAGTACCTCGGAGGTTTTGTTCCTAATGTACCTTGGGCTAAAAAAATACAACGTACAGTTTTGGATACTGATGTAAAGGAGGCTGTTGGGCGTGCTTTTGCCAGAGGCAAAGCAGCAAAACAGGCAATCTATGCCGCAGGAATGTCTGTTTCAATTCTTAGGATGTGGATGAGGGCCGGGGATACCTCAGGTGGTGGGGCGTTTATAAAGGGAACCGCAGATAGCTCAGGAAGAAAGCGGCTGGCATATGAGCAACAAAAAACTGCATGGGATTCCCTTGAAGATGCGAGCTCATCTGAGATGGAACACTTTGATCCAACAAAAACCAGATTTAGTGAGCTTCCCGCTTCCCCTGCGAGTTCAAAGGGTATAAACGCTTGGGCACAACGGGTAGCCGAAGATGTCTCTGGGCCAGGACTTAGAAATGTAGTTGCAAAAATAGGTGACTCACCCTTTGCAGGAGGCGTGGCTGACCTTTGGAATGGCCTTTACCACGGGATTCTTCGTAAACCTATGCGTATGATGGGCCACTCTGATATGCTGTGGCGTACTATTACTCTAAACGCACACGTAGATGCAACACTCGCCTCATATGCAGTCAATGTTAGAAAAATACGTAACCCAGATGACATAGCTGATTTTGTAGTTAAATATCGGCAGGGTATGGTTAAAAACGGGGAGGTCTTTTCTGAAGCAAGGCTTAAGAAAGAGGCACAAGAACTAGTAGACAAGGATCCCTCCATCCCGGTAGCACAGCGTTCTGCTAAAGTACGGGAGTATATTGCCAAAAATTGGAATATCCATGAGGGACAGAACGTAGGTATGGATGGAAGCATAAGGGCAGAGCTTGGTACAAAAGCTCTACGGGATTCTGAAGATGTAACCTTTACCAGTAATCTGGATCAGGTACATGAGGACTACGAAGGCGACTGGGCAACCAAAGCGGTAGACGACACAGTTGGTAAAGTTCTCAGAATAAAACCAAGTAGAGTCCGTTCCTTGGGTGGATGGCTACAGAAAAAATCAGCGGGTAATCCTTGGGTTAGACTTCTGTTCCCCTTTATCCGCACTCCCCTAAACATCTTCAGGGACTTCGGCAAGAGAACCAGTATTCTGGGAATGGCTAGTAGACAGAACCGAATGGATTACTTCAGTAAGAACCCTGCAGATAATGCAGCCGTTAAAGGGAGAATCTTTGGTTCAACTGCCGCCCTTACCATTGCCTACAACATGGCAGACCAAGGCCGTCTTACCGGCGGTGGGCCAATGGATCCAATAAAGAGAGAGACTTGGAAAAACGCTGGGTGGAAACCCTATTGTTTTGTATTTGAAGATGGAAGTAAGATTCAGTTCTCAAGAGTAGAACCCTTTGGCTATCCTTTTAAGTGGATGGCAGACTATCGGGAAACCATGGACTTTGCCAGAGATGATGAGGAGTATGATGAATGGGCAAAAGATTGGGGATCTTCCATTACAATAGCTACCATGTCACTCATGCGTAATGCCACCTATGCTCAGGGAATAACTGAGTTAGGGGAACTTATAGCAAGCTCGGAAAAGGAAGGCCTGGAGGGAAAACTAGGACGTTTTATCTCGCAGAGACTCTCTGCCATCGGTGGGCCATCCATAGTAAAGAATATAATGACGAGTTTTGATGATCTTGATCGTCAGGTAAAATATGAGGAAGATCAGGCCAGAGCTCGTCGGTATCCCTTTGGGATAGAACCCAAGCGTGATCCAGTCTTTGGGTATATCCAAAAAACACACGAGAGATACCCACATGACTTTATCAAGGCTATTACACCCTTTAAGTTCTATGAACCAAACCTACAGTCACCCGTATATAAGGAACTTACTGAGCTAACGGCTACTATGAATTACATGAACACAGACTTTTATGATAATCCTAATATAAAGATGTGGAAATTTAATGCTATTATAAGTCATAAGGATCCCAAGAAGAAAAACGAACTTAAAGCCATGGCTAGGGCCATGAAAACCAGAGCTGTAAAAGATGTAGATAAGTTTGGTTACATGACTAAAGCTGTACCATGTCCGGTTTTTCAAGGGCAATCAGCCTATGATTATACTCAGCAGTATATATCAGTACGTAAGAGATACTATACGAAAGCTGACATTGCTATTTGGGCAGACAAGATAAACCCAGAGTGGCAGGGAAAAGGTGCTGATGAACTTAGAACATGGGTAGAAGAAACTAAACAAGGGCTTTCTGGAGCCATGGGACTGGAAGCTTTCCTATTAATGGCTATGAGTAGGCCTTCGTATACAAGGCTAACCAAGCTACCGGATACATCCAACAGAGAAAAAAGTTTCAGGGTGACGATATTAAGAAACATGGTTCAGCAATTTAGAAATGAAGCCATAGATGAATTAAGAGGGCGACCTTATAATCCTTATGCTCCAAGAGAAAACAGAGGGTTTGCTCCAATCGTCCCTGCGCCTAAAGGAAAAGTTAGGACTTCTTACGGGGGAGCCTATGGAGTATTTTGGAAGAATATGATCGTCCAACACGTTTTAGCGCAGGAGGCCTCAATAGAACATGAGGGTAAAGATCCCCGCGATCGTCAGCTTAATAGATTACAAAGAATAAAAGGACTAAGGGATTCACCACTAGATCAGTAAAAACAGTTGAATTTCAAATAACAAAGTGATAAGGAGGGAATAGTAAATGGCTACCGTAGTATACACAACAGTAACAGGAACATCAACAGGTGCAGGTGATGCACCAATTGATTGGAGTACTGAGGCTGGTAATTTTTCCTACCTTAGGAAATCCCATGTTAAGGTACGTATCTCTGGGCCGGCGGATACTTTGGATATATTTAAGGCTTCCCTGAAAACTGGGATAGATCCTCTGACTCAGAATACAGATTATACTATTGATAGCGTGGGGGATATTACCTTTCTAGCTGTCGCTGACTTAGATGACGGAGTTGAGTATCAGGTAGAAGTCAGGCGTAACTCAAACATAGACGAGCGTTATGTTGATTTTATAGATGGTGCAGTTGTAACTGAAGCTAATCTGGATAATGCCCAGAAACAACAGCTCTACATCTCTCAAGAGCTGAACACCAAAATGGCAGAGCAGCATGAGGATGGCTCCATAGGTACAGCCGGCGTTACCACCTTTGCGGGAACCTTCTCGGGAACCATTGGCCCCAACAGCGTTGGAACCACGCAGTCTGCAAGTGATAATTCTACAAAAATAGCCACTACAGCGTATGTTGATGCCCAGACCGGCCTTGATGACACAATAGCGGAACTTCTGGACACCACTATAACCTCACCTACTGACGGAAGTCTGCTCCTCTATGATACCGGCACTTCCAAGTGGCGTGATGGAGCCATGAGTGGCGATGCCACGATTAGTGATACGGGGGCGATAACTGTAGCTACTCTTAATCAGGACACTACGGGCAATGCTGCTACTGCCACAGCACTTGAGACGGCGAGAACGATTGGTGGAACGAGCTTTGACGGCACGGGCAATATTGTTCCTGCTACGATTACAGTCGCGGACACCACTGACACCTCCTGTTCGGTTGGACTATTCGAGTCTGCGACAGGCGACCTTGCTCCGAAATCGGACGGAGGGATAACCTACAATGCTGGGACGGGAACGCTAACAGCTACCGCATTGAGTGGCCCTCTAACAGGAAACGTAACAGGAAGCGTAACAGGAAACGTAACTGGAAACCTTACCGGAGATGTAACGGGCGATGTTACCGGAGACCTTACAGGAGACGTCACTGGAGACCTCACTGGAGACGTCACTGGTAATTGCAGCGGCACTGCCGCTACAGTTACGGGTGCAGCCCAGACAGCCATTACCAGTGTGGGAACTCTAACCGACCTCACTGTCAGCGGGACAAGCACAACCATCGGGACAGTGACATCCGGCATCTGGCAGGGAACTGCGGTTGACGGAACGTACATTGACCTTGAAGGTGCAGAGCTGAAGTCCACTGGTGAATCCGGTGGAACTAAATATTTGCGTGAAGACGGTGACGGAAGCTGTTCATGGCAGGCTGTTTCAGCGTCAGGAGTAGAAGGAACCGCAGTTCTCAGCACTGGCGAAACCGGAGCTACTAAGTTCCTTCGCGAGGACGGTGATGGAACCTGCTCATGGGTAGTGCCTAGTGGTTCTGGAGATGTTTCAAAGGTTGGCACTCCAGTAAGTGGACAAGTTGGGTACTGGACAGGTGATGGCACTTTAGCTGGTGAGACCAATCTGTTCTGGGATGCGACGAATGATCGGCTGGGCATCGGAACCGACAGCCCCTCGTACTCCCTAGTTGTGGGGGGCGGTGGCAACACCCAATTGCAGATTAAAGCTGGCTCGGCATCCTACTCGTCACTTTATTTCGGTGATGCTGATTTAGGTTACATTGGAATTATCCAGTACAACCATGCCGACAACAGCATGGAGTTTTATACTGGTAACTCCGCTGGGACTAGCTACGTACAGGCTTTACACATTGATAGCTCGCAGCGAGTCGGCATCGGAACCGCAGTTCCGAACGCGAGACTTACGGTTTCAGACAGCAGTTCATCAACTGCGGCGGCAAATCACGAGGCAGGAATAAGAATCAGCAACACAGACACCACAGCAAACAACTGGGCTTCAGTAGTATTTGACAGCGCAGCAGTGGCGGCTGGTGATATGTCTCTTCAGTTTACAGACCATACAAACAACTATGGTGAACTAACATTCAGCACTAGAGGCACTGATGGGTATTACGAACGTATGCGGATTGACTCGGCTGGCCTCGTCGGCATCGGAACCGCAGTTCCCAGTAAGAAGCTGCACATTTCTGGCACAACTGGTGACAACAGCCGAATGCGGTTCACTGATACGGACAACAGCACGAGCTTTGATGTCGGAGTAGATGCCAGCGGTGGACTTCTTTCATCCATCGGGGCTAACGGGTTGCTGATGTACACTAACGGTTCGTTAGCCATGACGGTTGACAGCTCGCAGCGAATCGGCATCGGTGGAACGCCAACAGGGTTGCTTCATTTAACTAAAGCCACTGATCCCTCGCTGATGCTGACTAACACCACTGGTAACCAGAGTTACTATATTGCGGTTGACGATTCTGCAACGGACAAGCCTCTGGTTATAGGTAATGGAACGGCTGTTGGGACTAACACCCGAATCGCCCTTAACCCCTCGTCAGGCAACGTCGGCATCGGAACTGACAGCCCCTCGTACCCCCTTGAAGTTGTCAGCGGAACTGCAAATTATGCGGCTCTGGGTGATGCAACTTCAACAAGCGGTGCATCTGCATTACATCTGCTGGCAGCAACCAACAAAACAAACTGGTCTATTGGTGCAAACTACAACGTAGCAGACGGGTTCAACATCACTCCGTCCACAGCCTCTGGAGGCTCGACTTTCACCACCCCAGCTTTGACGATTTTGAACAGTGGCCTCGTCGGCATCGGTGGAACGCCTTCTCACAAACTAACCGCCATTGATGCAACCGTCACCGCAGGATTTGTTGACGTAATCGGGGTTAATTGTAGTACTTCAACGGGTAACACAGCCATACTCGGTTACGAGGCCAGCGGTTCAGCACCCACGCATTCAGTGTTGCGTTCGGCAAACAATCTGCCACTTGCGTTCGTCACAAACAACACGCCTGTCAAGCGGATGATCATTGATGAAAATGGCTCCATTGATCTCGTTGCCTCAAAGCTAACCATTGGCGGCGGTAATGGAAACGATGGGGATGTGCTAACCTCCGATGGTGCGGGTAACATTGCATGGGAAGCTGGTGGTGGTAGTGGCGACATAACCGGCGTAGACCTTACTGGTGGAACCGGCATTAGCATTGACTCTGAGTTGAACACCACTTCCGGCGACTACTCCGCGACCATAACCTGTGACCTTGAAGGCACGGAGGTTAAATCCAGCGGCCCCGTAACAGACGGCCATGTTCTAACTGCTGACGGTGTGGGTGGGGCAGCTTGGGAAGCATTGCCCGCAGCAGGTGCGGTACTACAGATTGTCACCATGACTCCAATTGACGCCACATCATTCAACTCCTCGACCACCACCTACACTGATATTACTGACCTTACTTTAGACATAGAGCCATTATCAGCAACAAGCAAGATACTGGTTGAGGTTCAGGTTACTTATGGTGGAGCCACCAACCTCACTGCCGGATTCAGGGTGACTAGAGATGTAGATTTATCTGGGTCTCCCACCGTTCTCAATGTGAGCAGTCAAGCAGCTTCAGGGGCGCAAAATTGCTGCGCGGCTCTTTACGTTAGCAGTAGCCAAAACTGCTATACCGACACTTTTAAAGATGTAGATGACAGTCATGGTTCGACCCCCGGTTCCACAACCTTAACCTACCAAGTTCAAGTTGCGACACGTTCAACAAGCTACGGATTTGTGTTAAATAAGCCTTGGGATGATGTTGACGACAGTTCTGAATTTTTCGGACTCAGTTCCATAACCTTAACTGAAATAGCAGTAGCGTCTTAAATAAACAGTTAAACTAAAACAATTTATTATGCCAAACA
>Ga0255047_10000483_pt1 | contig 32933 bp, 33 predicted proteins | sample JV7_2_1_MG_FD_183640 | JGI IMG/M metagenome (GOLD analysis project Ga0255047, IMG submission 183640) | Seawater microbial communities from Jervis Inlet, British Columbia, Canada - JV7_2_1 | ecosystem: Environmental > Aquatic > Marine > Inlet | place: Canada: British Columbia | collected 2016-10-06
CTCGGACCTCGGTGAGCGCACCATGTCCGTCATCAAGGACCGTTTCGAGAACACTGACGGCGAATACAACGAACTGAACGGCCTGTTCGGTCCGCTGTACGACGAGGACTCCGACAAGGCGTGGCGGCAGACCGCTATCCGTATGCCAGGGGCCAAAGTCGGCAACCGTGACTATTCGCTGCGTACCCGTGGCATGAAGTCGCAGATCTACTCGATCCGTGCCGACATCATCATCCTCGACGACATCCAGACGAGGAACACGCTCGGTCTGACCAAGAAGTTCCTTGACGACATCCGCGGAACCATCCTCACCAGACGTGAAGGAGCCATCCAAGGTAAGGTCATCTATATCGGGACCAGACTTGAGCTGAACGACCTTCCGTCGGTGCTCATCAAGGAAGGGGTGGTCCTCGAAGAGAACCTGTTCATCATGCCGCTCATCAACAGTGAGGGCCGATCGAACTTCGAGGACGTCATCCCCACCAAGTCCCTCCCTGTGCTCGTCCGGCAGCAGGGCAGCATGTTCCAGTCCGTCTACCAGCAGAACCCCGCTGGTGCGACGTCCAACACGTTCTCCGACGTGGTTGGCAAGGTCCGTGACCCCAGGTACACGCTTGGTACGTGGCACAAGGCTCAGGACATCGCTTCCGATGACGTCGACAACAAGGTCCTCGGTCGAATAGTCACTATCGACCCGTCCCTCACTGGTGGTAACGCGATCATGGCGATGGGCTACTCGATGACCGACCTGTGGGTGTACGGGCTTGACATCAAGTACAACTCGAACCGCATGTCGTACGCCGAGGACATGTTGGAAGACTTCATCCTCCGATTCCAGGCCACCGAGCTGATCATCGAAGACAAGGCGTACCAGAAGGCGCTCCTCACCTCTGAGCGCATCGAGGCGATCTGCTCCAAGTACGGGGTCAAGCTACGGAAGCACACCACCGGCACAGAGAAGCACGATGAGACCTTCGGTGTCGCGAAGATGGAAACACCGATGATGCAGGGCCACATCCACGTCCCCTGGGGTGATGACGCCTCCCAGCAGGAGATGGGGCCTCTCATCGAGCAGTTGCAGATGTGGCGTCCCGACCTGCCGACGAAGGCAATCGTGCAGGACGCTGTGATGGCTCTCTGGTTCGGTCACCACTGGATCGTGCACCAGCGCGCCCTCGCTGAGGCTCGGAAGCGTGCGGACCTTGAGATCTCCCGTTCCTCTGCCCGTCACGGCAACAGGTCCAATAGGCGGATACCATACGGGAAGACGAGAATGCCAGGGAGGCACTGATGACTGCGACGACGTGGGATGAGGCAGTCCACATGGTGGACAGCCTGAGGCACAACGACACCCCGATGATTCAGCGCATGATCGCTGTGAGGGCGCACTACAACGCCGATGTCCTCACCCCCACGTACGACGTTCCCGGTGAGGAGACCCCGACAACCTCGCCGGGGCCGTTGCTGATCGCTGACGCGATCGACAAGAACGCGATGCGTGCAGCGTCTGTGGTCCCGGCGATCTCGATGATGGACGCGAAGACTGACGCCGGTCGGAAACGCCTCCGCCGCCGCCAGGGCGCGATCAAGGGTGTGTGGCACGCCTCAGCGATGCAGGAGGTGTGGCTGGGCCGCGCGTTCCGTCACCTGTTCGCTTACGGGACGTTCGGTGCTGTCGCTGTTATGAAGGAGGGGATGGACCACCCAGTCATCGAGCTGCGTGACCCCCTCACCACCTACTCGGAACCGAAGGCCCCTGAGGACTTTTCGCCCCCGAGCTACGTCGGCTACGTGTACGGCAAGTCGGAGGCGTGGATCAAGCGCAACTTCCCCGAGACCAAACTTATGGGGATCTTCAGTGAACGTGCTTTGGGTACGGGAGAGATGTGGGATGTACTTGAATACATCGACGAGGACCAAATTATGTTGGGCCTCATGGGACCCCGACAGGCCACCACTTACTCGACGTCTGATCAGTATTTCCAGTACCGGCGTGACCAGCGGGATAAGGGAGTCATGCTCCGACGGTGGAACAACTGGGCTGGTCGTGTTCCCGGTGCCGTCGCGAAGCGAGTCACCCTCGACCGCATAGAAGCATCGGTGATGAAGTTGACGCCGCTCGTGAACGAGATCGGCAGGCTCCGCCAGCTGGACAAGATCGCTGCCGAGCGCGGCATCTTTCCTGACATGGCGATATTCGGCGACGGTGAGGAGGTGCCACGTCTGGTTGGCGGGGAATGGATCGACGGCAGAGATGGTGAACCCAACATCATCATGAATGCGAAAGGCATTCAGCAGGTCCGCATGGACCCCTCCCAGGTATCCCGAATGATCACCGATCAGATGGAAGGAGCGTACGGCCAGTCAGCTGGCCTCGATCCGCTCTCCATCGGCCATTCCCGTCAGTCCCTCCGGACAGGACGCGCCCTCGATTCGATGGCCTCCTTCTCGTTGGACCCGCAGATCATGGAAGCCCAGAAGGTGATGGCACGCACGTTGTCCGTCATCAACGAAGGTGTCTTCGATCTGTGGCGTAACACTCCTGGTGTCCGTTCGAAGAAGATCTCGATGCACACCGGTCGCCCAGGCGACGAGGAGATCGTTGAGGTCGTCCCAGCGAAAGACTTGAAGGAGATCCGGAACACTGTCCACTACCCGATGCCTGGCGCTGACATCAACCAGGTGCAGGTCTCTCTCGGTCAGGCAATGCAGACCGGTCAGATGTCGACCCGTACCGCACGGAACTCGAACCCGATGATCTCAAACGCCGAGTTCGAGGAACGGCAGATCAAGTTGGAGGCGATGGACGACGCGATGCTGTCCGCCCTCCTCACCCAGGCACAGAACCCGACGGACGGAGCGACCCTTGTCGACATCGCCGAGATCAGGAACGGATTCGAACGGCACGGAGACATGCCGAAAGCCGTCATGGAAGCAGACCGACTGGCCCGAGAACGTCAGGCCAATGCCCAGCCGACCCCCGAGCAGCAAGTTGGGGGTTTGGACCCTAACAACCCTGGGGCTTCAGCAGGAGCAGGAGAAGCAGCAGGGGCACAAAGCCCGTTTCCTGGCCCGTCGGGCAGAGGCGATGATCTTTCGCGAGTGATGCGAAACTTGAACGCCGGACCAACGCAACGAAACCAGATGCCGTCAGGAGCACCAGTCAATGGCTAGCAACGAACGTATTGATCTCCCCACCGGAATGCCGCACGGGCAGGGGAAAGAGTTGGCGGACTCGCAGGCCCAGGTCGGCGCGGTCCCTCAGGACCTTGGCCTCAACGACCCGCAGCCGGGACCCAGTATTCAGCGACCTACGGAGGCTCCTGACGAGTCTCTGTTCGCAGGCGCAGACTTCGGACCTGGCCCCGGTCCCGAGGCCCTTGTTCACCCTGACCCTGTCCCTGACCCTGACGAGAAGATCCTGTCGCAGATGGTCCCGATGCTGGAGGCGATCACGGACAACCGTCGCCACTCGACGTCGGCGATGAGGCAGACGGTGAGGCGCATGCGCTCGAAGATGCCTCCGGAGTAGTACCCTGACGGGTGAATATTCACAGTCCACACTCCGAAGGAGAGATCAGTGAGTTCAAACTATCCAACGTCCGTCGACGACTACGGCTCAGAGCAGTCGGTAGCTGTCCAGACCGAACTCGGTGCTAATGCAGGCAGGAAGACGGAGATCATCACCGCCGACCGCACTGTTGCCGCCGCCGACAACAACACGACCTTCATCGCCGATGCTGTCGATCTCACGATCACACTTCCGGCGGTTGCTACGGTCGGTGCCAACTTCCGTGTTGAGGCATGTGTGGCGACACTGTCCTTAACCACGGGCCTTCTCATTTCACCGGCTGCGGCTGACGCCATTCATGGCGGCGGTCTCACATCGGTCGACGACGAGGATCTGAAGAACACCGCAGCGACCGACGCCGAAGGTGACATGGTTGCTCTTGTCTCTGATGGTGTTGACGGCTGGTTTATCACATCTATCGTCGGTACTTGGGCGAAGGTGTAGCGAGCGTAGAACCGTCTTCCCCTTCGGTTCCGCAGCAGTGCCCGTCCACTCTCCTTGGTGGGCGGGCACTGTATGTTGTAGGGCATGGGATTCCTTGATCGTGTCCAAGCAACTGCCGGTGGTGCCATCAAGGCTGCCTGGCAGACCCCCGCTATTGCCGTCGACCTTGGGATGTCCACGTTCACTGACGACGACTACGACGGGGTGTGGGGCACGATCAGTGGTGTGACCGCTGACCGGTTCACGCAGTCGCTTCAGCACGCTTGGAACGCTCACGGCAACTCGGTGGGCGCAACGTACAAACTGATCCCTCAGGGGTTCCGTGACGCGACAGTGAACAGAGCTGGTCGTGGTATCAAGACTGGTGCCACGGGTGCGTTGGACGGGCTGATGTGGGCGAACAAAGAGCTGGTCCAGCAGCCGTTGGCTACCGTGATGACGGTCGCTTCTATGGCGGACGCTGAAGGCGTCAACCTTCACATAGGTCGAGACGGGATCAGGCTGGAGGGGGTCTCGAACCTGATCGACAGTCTCCAGAAGATCGCTGACAAGGACACCTGGAGCCAGGCGTACGTGATCGCCAACACTCGTTCCCTCGGCCAGTCGATGGCATTGGCGTTCGGCACGAAAGACATCATGGACGAGCGCGAGGTCGCTCGGTACATGGACTCCGATCACTACTGGTGGACGACCGGCACCATCGACGCGATCTCTGCTGTGGTGCTTGACCCGACCGCGATTGTCGGCAAGGGCATCCTTGCGGCTCGTGCCGGTCACGGCATAGGTGGCCGTATCATCGCGCAGTCTCTCGCCGTTCAGAGGAAGGGTACGACTGCTGTCCGTAACGTGGCTCGCAACAAGGCAGGCAAGGAGCTGTTGGACCCAGTGAACGCGAACCCGTTCCAGTCGGTCGCGCAGCTGGCCGATGAGGCTGGTATGAAGGTTGCGAGAGGTGGGCTGCGGATCGACAGGGTCGAGGAGTTCCACCGTTCCTACGGCGAGGCAGCAGACCTCGCTCGACGTGGCGGTCTGCCTGAGGGGTTCCCCAATCTGGCTGGTCAGACTCTGAAGCTCGACGAGGGCGCTGGCCGGTTCCGGTCGTTCATGGATGTTTACGCCAAGTCGTCGAACGAGATGAGGCAGTCGCTCCGCTCGAACATGTGGAACATCCACGCGCGTCGAGGCATTTCAGCTGGCACCCCCAAGCACCAGATTGAAATGTGGATCAAGAGTCCGAGGCGCACGAACTTCGAGACCGCGATCGGTGCGTACAGACTTCAGATCCTCGGTGTGGCCGACAACCTCGACGAAGGGGCTGACGTCGCGAAGATCACTGACGAGGTGGCTGCGAAGCTGCATGACTTCTCAGGTTCGTCGATGGTGGACGGGCACGCCGTCACAGGGACGACGTTGCGTAAGGCTGAGCAAGCTGACATTGAAGAGATGACCGCTCTGATCCACGGACGTCTCCTGAACCAGGACAAGAACACTGCGAACATCGCACGCACGTCCGAGGTGCTGGCCCGTGCGTTCATGGACCCCGCCCACATCGACGATGCCGTCTACCACGAGAAGGTGTGGCGTGGGCTGATGGGTGATGGTCGCGCGATCCGTGACCTTCACGGTGAACTTCAGAAGATCCTGACGATCGAGGGGCACCTGGACAACCAGCAGGAGATGGTCGCTCTTGTCGACATGATGCACCGCATGTCGAACCCTGGTCGCGGCAGCCAGGTCATGTCTGACACTGGGGCCGACGAAGGTGTGTTCCGGTACATTCTCGACAACGAAGACGTGTTCCCATCTGAGGTGATGGCTGACATCGTGGAAGACGCGATGGCTCGCGGCGATGACGCGCTCGCACATTTCGTGGTCGACCTTGGCGAGCACGTCGAGGACTTGAACAAGATCAAGGGCGCTCACCGTCCGACTGTCCCGAACGCTGCCGGTACCGGCACGAAGTTGGACCGTGTCGCGTCATCGAAACGGTTCAACGACATCCGCCGTCAGGAGCGACGTATCGAGTCGTTCATGAAGGCGGCACGAGCGAACGTCGATGTCGACAGCTTGGCTCCGGCACCAGGGCTGCGTCGAGGGATGCAGGGGCCGGTGCAACGTGAATGGAACCAGGCCCGCTTCCAGGCTCTCATTGAGCATTCCGGTGCGTTGAAGTCTTACAAGGCGATGTTCCAGCCGAAGGCCCGCCTGTTTAAAGCGGAGGAAGCGATCGGCAACTTCCCTCAGCTCCGGTACACGCCCCGTGTGACGTTGACCGAAGCGTCACGCATGGGTGGCCTCCACCAGGCGTCACGTATGACCCGCCCTGTGCGCTGGTTCACGAACATGAAACCGAAGACCCGTTTCAGTTTGATGGACGACTCTTCCGGTGAGCACATTCAGCGCATCCTTGTCACGAACGACGTCCCCATCGAGGAGGCGCTTCGTTTGCGTGGCGCATACGACATCGCTGACACGGTGCACGCACGCCGTCAGATATTCGAGGAGGTCCACGAACTTTCGATCCGGACCCTCGCAGCGAAGCACGGCATGTCCGAGGCCGACGTCGACGGGATCATTCAAGGCACGCACGTGTCTCGTAACGTGGCGTACAGAAAGATGAAGCGCAAGAACCTCAGGTACAACCCTGACCTGAACCAGCATTTCTTGGACGTCGACGCCGGGGACGAACTTATCTCTGGCCCGTTCCTGACAACGCAGACCGGCGACTACGTGGCGACCCCTGACTGGCGTGACTTGGATCGGTTGATCCGTCGTCGTGTCCGCAGGTACGACAGGTTCCTGCCAGGTGTGGACAGCCCGCACCTGAAGTCGAGGTTGCGGTCAGCTCTTGACGACACCGACTTCCTCGGGACGATGGACGAACCTCAGCGCATCAAGCACATCTCTGGGGTCGTCGAGGAGATGGAGGGGCGGTACGCCTCTCAGGCTCTCCGTCTCGCGAACGACGGCATGTCAGGGATCATGAAGCTGTGGATGCCTGCTGTCCTGCTCCGACCGGCGTGGGCGTTCAAGGTGGTGTTCATCGACGAGAACGTCAGGGCGCTCGCCAAGTTCGGTGGTCTCGTCTCGGCACTGGACCAGCTGACAGCGAAGACCGACGGGTTCATGAACTTGTATGACGACTTCGCTAACAACGGGTCCAGGGTCGGGCGTGCTCTTGGCGTGTCTTCTGAGCAGACAGCTTTGCAGTCGACGATCCGTACTACCGGCTGGGGTGCGGCGTTCGGGTTCCTCGCAGGCGGGCAGCAGGGCATGTTGCTCGGTGCTGGCGTCGGGTTCGGTACCGGTGGTGGAGCGAAGCTGCTCTCTCAGTCACGGGCCGCACGTCACGTCCCCGGCGGAGATGACCTGGTTCCCCACGGCTGGGCGAGGCAGGATGCGATCGGTTCACCGACTGACGGTGACGACTTGTGGCGTGCCAACGTGTCGGTCTCCTCGTCAGCTCACATGACGGCGATCCGAGGCAACCTTGCCGACGCCAACGCTTCCCTGACCCGACATGGGACAGGCAAGTTCATTGTCGCTGACGTGAACCGTGACGTCGACCAGTGGTCCGAGGTGTTCACGCACACGGTCAACAGGCAGATCGGCCAGGACCCTGTCATGGCGCGGATCTTGAACCGCATGGCTGAGAAGCTGGAAGCGGGCGAGGATATCATTCCCGAGGACATGTATGACGAGATCACGGACTTCTTGATCAACACTGCGGAGGGTCGTCAGATCCGCAGGTTGATCCCGCAGCGGAACTTCGACGTGGAAGCGACAGAGAACTGGTCGCGTGGGATGAACGAGATGGCGCTCAAGTATTTCGCGGTCGACGGCGACATCCACAACGCGCGACCTGAGTTGCTTCGGAAGATCACAGCTTCCGACGGTCCTGGCGTCAGTGGCGAGGAGTGGCTCACCCAGTTCAACAACAAGAACTTGGCTGCTCCGATCCACGGCGAGGAGATTACTGAGACCCTGTCGGGAGCTGACTCGGCTTCTCACTTCATCTCGACGTCTGTGGAGCGAGCATTCAACGTCCTCGGCCGAGCACCGTCTGACAACCTGTCTCGCATCCCGATGTTCAACCTCCAATACAAGGTGGAGATGCGTCGCCTTCTCGCTGCACACTCGGACAACAGGGCGGCGATCACTGCTGCTGAGATGCGGGCCTTCCAGAACGCTGCGAAGGAGACCGCACTCAAGGAGACCCGTCAGGTCATGTACGAACTTGGCGAGGTGTCAGAGTTCGGTGAGATGACCAGGATGATCATGCCGTTCTTCGGTGCGTGGCAGGAAGCGCTCACTAGGTACACGGGGCTGGCTTACGAGAACCCTGTCACCATCGCTCGCGCTCTGTCCGTCTGGAACGGCGACTTCTGGGACGAAGACGAGGAGACCGGTGACTCCTACCTGACGTTCCAGCTCCCCGACATGTTCAGAGACATGGCGAACAGCGGGGCGTTGTTCCGTGGTGCGTTCGACACGACAGGTGAGATCTCGCTGAACAAGAAGTCGTTGAATATGTTGGGCACTCTGCCTGGCATCGGGCCGTTGGTCCAGTTCCCGTTGGCCCAGGCAATAGCTGAGCGCCCTGAGCTGGAATCGACGATGGAGTTCCTGTTCCCCTACGGGGCACCAGAGTCTGTAGAGGCTGCGTTCCTGCCAGCGTGGATGCGTCGAGCTAAGTCAGCGAAGATGGACGACGAGGCGTTCGCTCGTATGTACATCTCGAACCTTCGCACAGCTCACGTCCAGATGGAGTTGGGTGACCGCGACTTCGTCGACATGACAGACGCTGCGGCTCGGCAGAAGTTCGCTGACGAGATCCGTGACCAGACCAAAGCGCAGGCTCGGATCAGGACGGTGGCGTCGCTGCTGTCCCCGGCTGCTGTGACGTTCCGGTCTCCGTACGATGACTTCATTCAGGCATACCGAACCCTTCAGGAGGAGGGCGACGTCAACGGCATGTCGGCAGACGACAGGTTCCTGATGATGTTCGGCGAGGACTACTTCGCTCTCACTGAGGCGACGACCCGTTCAATGAACGGTGTCCCACCGACACTGGCGGGTGTCGACGCTGAGGAGAAGTACGGCGATGTGCTGGCCCGCAACCCTGAGCTGGGTGGCCTGATCGTCGGCGAAGAGGGCGGCGGTGAATACAACAAGTTCCTGAGGACCAAGTACAACCAGCAGATCAACTCGGGGACCCGTGAGCTGAAGTCTCCTGATGACATCCTCCGAGGTCCTAGCGTCAAGCTGGGCTGGATCGAGTATTCGAGGGTCATGGACCACATCGAGTACCAGCGCGTGGACCAGGGACTCCCGAACCTGAGAGTGAAAGAGGCTGAGCGACTTGCTGACGAGAAACGAATCTCCATACAGGCTCTGGTTCAGAAGAACCCTGAGTGGGCTGCGAACTTCTACTCGATTGATCGAGGGGCTTGGGACCGGCGCATTGAGGGCCTTAGAGAAATTGCCAACACAGCTGGTCTCGGCGCACCCGACGTTGCGGGTCTTACACGTCCTGACCTGGCACCTCTTAGCAGCTATCTGCGTATGCGCGATCAGGTCCTCGTTACGTTGGAGCAGCGGAAAGCTGATGGTCAGCCTGGGACGTTGGCTGCTGCGGCCAACCAAGACCTCGTCCTCATCTGGGAGAAGTTCACGAACGACTTGGTCGAGCAGAACTTAGCCTTCGCCTCACTGTTCTACCGGTATCTCGACAATGACCCACTGAGGGCACCGCTTTCCGGCATAGCCCCGACAGCTGTCCCGTTGAGTAACCTGTAGTCATGGCTGACGATGACGCACCAGAAGTATCCGACGAGGCGGGGCTAGACCGGCTCGACTCCGAGGGTGGCACGATCACTGTCAGAGACGACTTCGACAAGGGCCTCGACCTTGACGAGATCATGGCGGGCCTCTACACGGAGGAGGGCCGCGACCAGATTTACACGCAGATCAACCAGCAGCTCGCGTTGGAGTTCGGGTCCGACACAACGGTCGACAACATCCCTCTCGAAGCGCTCATCAGCCGTGTCGCGATGCAACGCCACCTGTACGTGGGGCCTGAAGCTTCTGACGAGTTCCTTGAAGGGATCGTCGCTCACGGCAACGACGACATTCTCGCCGCGAAGTCACCGAGCCTTGAGGTCGGTCTCCCTCCCCGTCGGGAGTTCCCGATTGACGCTGACTCTGCTGTCCACTCAATAGATGGGCTGGAGGCTTACCTGCTCGACACGTTCGGGGAGGATAGGGAGATGAAACGTCTGATCTCTCAGGTGATGCCCGAACTGTTGGGCGGAGCGCAGGGCCTCTTCGATCAGATCGACATGGAAGCTGTCGATCCGAACACGATGAACCCTGTCGCATATATGCAGCTCTTGAAGACGAAGGTCGCCAAGGCTGATGCCGACAAGAGAGCGAACGGCACCTTCTTCGACAAGGTCACAGGGGACGTCGGCAACCCGACGAACTATCCGATGTTCGACGCGATCTTGGAGGAGTACCAGTCGGGCCGTTCTGATCTGCCAGCTGGACATTCTGGTCGTGACCCGTCTGGTCTCATCACCCCTGTCGAGGAGGCGAACAACTCGAAGCGTCTTCGCAACCTTGACGGCAGCGACGGGTTGACGACGAAGATCATCGAGTTTCAGGACCCCAACATCCTGTTCGGGATCGACGACTTCTCCGCTAAGGAGATGCAGGCGTACCAGAACATGTTCTCGAACCCTGCGTACACACAGGAGCTGGACCCTGCGATCAGGGCAGGGATGCTGAACGACTTCACCATCGCGTCCACTGAGCGTGCAATCAACTATGCGTGGGAGCTGGGGTCGATGTCGCAGCAGACGATCAACGACCCGATCACAGGTGTGGCCCGCAACCTGTTCAACGAGGACTCCGTTGTCCATAGCAAAGACATCTACTCGAAGTCGCAGCAAGGCAAACTTCAGAGGGAGCTGTCCGACCTGTTGTCAGGTGTCAGCGAAACTCCCGACGAGGAGCAGCGCGAAGGTATGTGGGGCGGGCTGCTTGACATCATCTCAGGGCAGGTCAACGAGGTGAAGAGGCAACAGATCCTCGACTCGACCGACATTGATGAACGTCTCGCGAACCAGACCTTGGGGGCCGAGGTTGCGTATGACTACTTCTACAACATGAGCGACAAGGACTTCCGTGCCTTGCAGCTTGGCGCGTTGAACTCTGGGATCGTGTACCCAGAGGGCACCACCATTGACGACATCAGGTTCGGTGACCGGACAGATAACTTTGCGTTCAAGCATTGGGACAACGCGATCGCTGAGTCGGCACGCCAGGATCTCCTTGGGCAGAAGGTGGACATCAATACGATCTTGGACAACGCCTCGTTCACAGGTGAGGAGCGCCGCCGTCGAGCTATCCAAGATGAGCGAGACAAGCTGGTGTCCGACCGGAATGCGTCGAACCAGCGGATCGCTGACATCAACGTGTTCAACAACCCTGACCCGCTCGCCATCCGCGACTCCGCTGACAGTTGGGCGCAGGACCTGTTGGGTCGGCGCGCCACCGAAGCTGAACGCAACCTGATGGTGAAAGCGATCTCAGCTAAGCAGAAGTCGAACCACGCTGAACAGGTTCGGGCAGCTCAGACAGCGGCAGCGCAGACACTCGGCGACCAGATCAAGGAAGCCGAGAAGGCTATAGCCGAGTTCGAGTTCGAGAGGGTCGAGAACCAGATCAAGTCTGAGACGATCGACGACTTCGAGGTCCTGGGCGCTGAGGGTGGTGGCGGTTCGCTGTTCGCTCCGGGGTCCGACGCCCTGTCTGGTATCACGCAACGTATCGGCGAGCGCGAGAACCGCATCCAAGCTGAGCGCGAGCAGCGCGGCTTGAACGATGAGGTCAGCGTCGACGCTGGTGTCGGTGGCGGGACAGGTAACGGGGGTTCTGTGATTCGTGAGACTCAGGCCTTCGACCCGAACGCTTGGATGAGGAACTACTTCAAGACGAACAACAACGGCGAGTACAAAGAACATCAGATGCGTGAGGTGTTCGACAACTTCACTGGTCTCCTCGGCCAGCCGATCCAAGGAATCTGATGGCGAACATACTTGACGCATTCAGGAACGACGAGGAAGAAGCTGGCGTCGACCCGTTCGAGCCGAGCACAGCCTCAGCTCCCGCTGACGCTGACGACCAGGTCCAAGAGATCATCGACGACAGCCCCGGCTCGCCGACCGGGGCGATGAAGGACAACCCTGACAACATCCTCGGCACGATCTCCGGTCTGGGTAACATCGCCTTCCCGGTCGCCGACCACGGGGTCGGTGACATCAAGTCCGTCATCGGGCAGGAACGTCCTGACGACCGCAAGCATCGCGGCGTCGACATCTTCGCTCCGATGGGTACACCTGTCGTGTCTGTGGCAGCTGGCACCATCTCCGCGATCGGTGAGATCAAGCTGGGTGGGCAGCGTGTCTCCGTCACCGACAACCAGGGCAACCGCTACTACTACGCCCACCTGTCTGGCTACGCGAACGGGATCAAGGTCGGCCAGACTGTGGCCGCTGGTACCGCACTCGGCTTTGTCGGGAACTCTGGCAATGCGAACGGGATGGAGGCACACCTTCACTTCTCGATCAACGAGGCGAATGGCAAGGACCTCGTCGACCCGCTTCAGCTGTTCCAGAACAACCAGTGGACGACCATCGACGCTGCGTCCCTCGGGGAGAACGGATCGAAGCACGACCTCGACACGCTCTCCGATGAGGAGGCGTTCGGTATCGCGACCGCTGACCTGCCGTTCATGCTGTCCTTCATGGAGGACCCTGAGCTTCAAGCCATCTTCACTGACGCCGTCACAGAGGGCCGCACAGGCGACCGTGTGTGGATACAGCAGCGTCTCTTTGAGACTGAGTGGTGGAAGACCCGCAACGCAGGACAGCGGCTCCTGGCCGGTCTGAAGGCCACTGACCCTGGGTCGTACAACGACAAGGTCATCCAGATGGCGAAGGACGTCAGGGCGCAGTACATCCAGCTCGGGTTCAACCCTCCTGCCGGTGACCCGTTCGGGATGCTCGACGCCTCGTCCCCGCTGTGGGTTCAGGCTGAGACGTACCTGATGACCGGTCATACAGGCGCTGACATCCAGGCTGTCATCCAACGGGCAGCGATAGCTGGCGTCGAGTTCGATCCGCTTGACCCGACACCTGCCGGTGCGATGGGTTCACAGATGGCGTCGATCCAGACGTTCGCTCGCCAATACATGGTCGGCATCTCCGACGAACAGGCATACGAGTGGTCTCAGAAGATCGCGATTGGTGACATCACGGTTGCTGGTGTGGAGGACAGCCTTCGCGACATGGCGATGTCCAGGTTCTCGTTTGATGAGAACATGACGAACAGGATGCGTGCAGGGTTCACCCCCGAGCAGCTGCTGTCGGGGCACACGAACCAGATTGCACAGACCTTGGGCCTTGACCCAGATAGCATCGACCTTGTGAACGATCCGGTGTACAAGAAGATCCTGACGGGCGGCAAGAACGGCAGCGTCATGTCGGTCGCTGAGTCCCACAAGTACATTCGTGGCACTGACGCCGGTTCCAAGTCCCGTGAAGTTCAACGTGACGGGGCCGGTGTCATCAACGGTCTGATGAAGACCTTTGGGCTGAGGGGCTGACATGGTCACGTTCGCTGAGGCGATCGCTCTCGCCAACAAAGGTATCTTCAGTCCCCCAGCGGTCAAGCCTCGCGCGAACGCCGACCCTGGTACCCGTCAGCCGACGGTCACACCTCAGTCGGACCCGAGCACAGGTGAGGGCGGTTCGGGTGGCCTGTTCCAGTCGCAGATCCCAGCGACCCCATTCCAGCCAAGCATCTCGCCTGGCAGTTTCGGCGGTGGGGGCGGTGGAGGGTCCGCTGCTCCTGCCGGTACAGCGCCACCGCCTCCGCCCCCGGCGGCTCCTCGTCCGTTCCAGCCACCTCCCAATCTTGGGAACCCTGGCCCTGACCAGTTCATCCCCGATGAGGCTGTGACGCCTGACGACATCAACGCTGACCCTGGTTCAACGAACACCATCGGCGATGGTGGCACGGGTGACGGCACAGGTGGTGGTGGCGGTGGTGGTGGCGGGAACGCTGCGGATGACCACTTCAACACGTCGGTGTTCGCGACGATCAGCTTGCTCCTCAACCGGTACGGTCTCGGGGAGCTGGAGGGTTGGGCGCGAAGCCTTGTCACCACGCCTGATGTGACAGCTGACGAGATCGAGATTCTGTTGTTCGATCAGCCTGCGTTCAAGAAACGGTTCCCTGCCATAGCTATGATTGAAGAACTCAACAAGGGTGGGGCCAAGAGAGGCCAGATCTCTGCCGAGGACTACCTCGGTTTGGAGGCCAACTATTTCGAACTCCTCGCCTACTCGGGTTTGGAGGGTGCGTTCTACACGCCGTCGCGTGTCGCCGAATGGATCTTCGAAGGGGTGTCCCCTGCTGAGCTGTCCCGTCGTGTGACGGTCGGCTACACAGCGATGGCTCTTGCGTCTGCTGAGACTCGCGCGTTCTTCCGTGACACGTACGGTGTCGAGGGGGACACTGCGATGGCGGCGTACATGCTTGACCCCGACAACGTGGCGGAGGAACTGGTACGCCAGGTCGAGGTAGCACAGATCGGGGGCCGGTCTCGGATCGCGGGGATTGGGATTGGCGCTTCCGGAGCCGAGCGCCTGGCCGAGCTGGGTGTCACCGCCGGTCAGGCCGGTTCCGGTTTCCAGAACATCAATGCACGTTCCGGTCTGTTCCGTGAGACCGCCAGTGAGCGTGCCGACCTGTCGAAGGCAGGTGAGGGTTTCCGTGCCCAGTTCGGGTTGGACGACGGCACAGCCCACCAGACTTTGAATCAACGACTCGCAACCAGGAAGAGTGCCTTCCGGGGCGGAGGCGGTGCCTTTATCGGGCAGCGTAACTCTGGCTTCGGTGAGGCGTAGCCTGACATGACCTCCCCGCCTGGGGAAGGGTGCCCACAACGCTTGGCCGTTGTTGTGGGGCCTGTAGAAGCCACCGGCCACACCTGTGAGAGAAGAGACCCATGACTGACACAACTGGTACCGAAGACAACGGCAATGTGACCGTCACCAAAGCTGAGTTCGAGGCGATGCAAGCAACGAACCGCAACGCGATGGCTCAGCTGGCCGGGGCCGACCTTGGGAACCCTGTCACCGATTTGGTGATGCGGGAACACTGGTCCCCTACCGTGACGATCGACGACATGAAGGCCGTTGTCGACAAGTACAACATCGGCACGCCTGCCCCTGTGGTGAAGGACGGTGAGGAGGAGACTCCTATCACACCGGACCCTGAGCCGAAGGTGGAGGAGCGTGGCGGACCGGAAGGTGTCGGTGCTGGGGGTGACGTGCGTTCCAATCTTGCGAACGGTACGAGCGTCGCCGGTACGTCCCCAGGATTCTTGGACCCGACTGAGGAAGCGAAGAAAGCGTTCGCTCAAGCTCAGAAGGACGGCTTGTCCGACGAGGATTCTCGGGTGCTTGCGTTGCACGCCTCGCTCACCCATCAAGGATCGGTTCAGGCTCAGGCCAGGATCGCTCAACGTAAGACTGATGAGGAGCGGGTAGCGGCAGCATTCGCGGCAAGAGAAGCGGCAGCGGGTAACTGATGCCTCAGTTCTGTGACGACGAAACCACAACCTACGAGCAGTGCGCTGTGTGCCCCCATGTGGACACGCAGCATCCCTGCTGGGCGGCGAAGGTCTCGTACTGGCAGACGGAGGGTCCACTCCAACTGGCGAAGTCTGCGGTGCCATCCAGATGGCGTGCCGCAGCTGGCCGACGTGAGTGGCGCGAGGGTGAAGTCACCACCGCACCAGCTGGCGCTTCTGAAGGGTCGAGGGCGCTCGACCATGCGATCCCTACCGACGAGCGTGGGTTACCCTACTTGGGTGCCGACCTTGAACCGCTCACAAGGAAGGAGATGTCAGTCCGCAGGGCCGACATCGCCGAGACCTTGCGGGGTAGGGCCTCACGGGACAGCAGAAGGTAATTCCAAACCAAACCATCATCCCCAGGAGGAATGATCATGGCAGCTGATGTGAATGGACTTCTGTCCTCATACGGCCTGACCGGCGGCGTCCCGATTTCGATCGACGTTGTCATTGACCTACTCGACTCGACGGAACTTCCGTTCCAGCGCGGTTTCATGCTTGGCGGCAAGCCAGCGTTGGCCGGTATGACCGTCACCAACAAGAAGATGGAGTGGCAGGACGACACGCTCCTCGAAGCACTGTCGACGATCAACGAGGGCGGTCAGTACAGCAACTCTGACGTCACACTCACGGCGACCGACGGCACACGCTTCAAGGAAGGCGACGTCATCCGCATCGACGCGGAGCATCTGTACGTCAGCTCCGTGTCCACGAACGACTTGACTGTCATTCGTGCGTACGCGGGTACGTCGGCCACCACTCACGAAGACGGTGCACGTATCCTCGGTGTGGGCCAGGCCCTCCCCGAAGGCAACGACGCCATCCTCGCATCGCACGTCGACCGCGACCGCAGGCACAACTTCACCCAGATCTTCGGACCTCGCAAGGTCCAGGCGACGGGCACCGAACAGAACATGCCGAAGTACGGCCTTGTTCAGGGCGGCGAGATGTTGTACCAGATCGACAAGGAGATGATCGAACTCTCCCAGGTCGTCGAGCGTGCGATTGTCTACGGGCAGCGCTACGACGACGGTGCCGATCAGCGGACGATGGGTGGCATCGAGTACTACATCACCACCAACGAGGACTCCACGAGCACCGCGCTCACGGAGGCCGCGATCGGTGACCAGATGGAGAAGATGTACAACGCTGGCGCGCGGCCAGGGCAGGGCTTCATGCTCGCCATGAACCTCGCGAACAAGCGTGTCGTCAACGCCATCGGCACGGTCGAGTTGATGCGGGCCGACAACGGTCGTGGCACGTTGGTCGATCACTTCGACCTCGACACCGGTCGTGTGCAGTGCGTCATCTCTCCGTACATCGAGAACGGTGACGCTTTCCTGCTCACACCAGACCAGGTCAAGTTCGGGGACTTCCGTCCCTGGCAGCTTGAGCCTCTGGCGAAGACAGGCGACGCCGACATCATGCAGCTCGTGTCGGAGAAGACGCTCGAACTGAAGCGGCAGCGTCACGCTGCGAAGTTCAGCGCACTCACCACCACAAGCGCCTAGCACGCACCCCTGACGGGGTATCCGCTACGCTGAGGGTCAGGTCCTAACGGGATCTGGCCCTCAGTTGTTACACAGGAGAGATCAATGGACGTCATCGAAAGGGACACGCCCTTCACGGGACGTGTACGAGAGAACCTTCAGTCAATCGGCATCGTGTGGTGTACCGATGGTCTCGCAGCGAACGCTTGCGACGATCCAGCTGATTGGGTTGCGAACATCGAGCGTTGGTACAGCGAACGCAACCCTGACAAGCCGAAGCGCACCCCGTACCACTTCTACGTCGGGCAGGACGGCTCGACCCATGAGGGGTTGGGCTGGTCTGCGTATTCGCCGTGGCACGACCCGGACTTCCTTGGGAAGAACACTGACGAACCGCACGACGGTTCGAACTCTATCGTTGTCATCTATCTGGGTGCCGGTGAGAACTTCACGCCTGCCGCTCAGGAGGCTGCGTACGACCTTTCGCAGGAGCACGCCGCGAAGTACTCGCGTCGCCGTCGCGACATGCTCCTGTCGCAGGTGAACACGAACTCGAAGTCCGGTGGCAGCGAGGTCCCGAACTCGTTGGCCTCATGGGTGAGGATCGGTCAGCCGTTGGAGCGTCAGCACCCGGAGTTGGATGGCCCTCGGCCGCTGGTTGAGGTGCTGTCCCCCGAGGCGATGCTCGCTGACCATCTTTCGTTCATGGACATGGATCAGCTTCGCGCGATCCTCGACGAAGGTGGGGTTGAGTACCCAGTGCGGGCACGCAAGGGCACGCTGGTCAAGCTGGTCGTCTCCCACAACCTCGTGGAGACTGTCGACGTCTGATGCTTGTCCTTGCGAACTTGCGACATCTGAAACAGGGGGACCTTGGTCATCAGGTCAAGGTCCTCCAGTCGTTGCTCACGTTTCAGGGCTACCACACCGAGACCACCGGCGTGTTCGACAACGACACTCGGCTCAACCTTATGAAGGTCCAGCGTGTCGAGTCTTTGGACCCTGCGGTCATGGGTCAGTGCGACGCGATCTCGTGGGCTTTCCTCCTGAAAGGGGAATCCAGTGCAGTTGATCTCCAGGTCTGAATGGGGGGCCAAACCGGCCACGTCTTCACGCAAGATCGACTTGAAAGGGCCGACCACTATTCACTGGAACGGGTCCGGCAAGAAATGGGACCGTATCGACGACGACGCCCACCTGGCGTGGGGTATCAAACAGATGCAGGTCGGCCAGAACTTCCACATGGAGGGACGGGGTTGGTCTGACATTGCGTACAACTTCGTCATGGACCCGTGGGGCGACTACCTGTACGAGGGGCGCGGCTTCGACGTCCGGCCCGCCAGTCAGGGCACCACGGAGGGGAACGAGACCTCCCATTCGATCATGGTGATGACCGGCGTCGGTGACCCCGCCCTCTCAGAGGGGGCGATCGCTGCGCTCGACGAAGCTGTCGCCCTCATCGCCGTGAAGGGCACCGCCGAGGACATTGCGATGGGGCACCGTGACTGGAAGGCCACAGCCTGCCCAGGTGACGGGATCTACGGCCACCTGTCGACGATCAACGACCCGAACTACCGTGACCCCGAGGTCACCCCTGGTCTTCAGGAACCTGTCGGCATGTTCGTGGTGAACGGCGGGTACGGCGTCGTCGACGCGAACGGTCGTGTTGAGTTCCAGGGTGATGTCACTCATAAGGGGGACCTTCGTCATGAAGATCTGGTTGCACCGGTGGTTGACGCGGAAGGAACGGTGGGTGGAGACGGTTACTACCTGTGCACCGCCGACGGAGGAGTCTTCACGTATGGCAACGCTCCGTTCCACGGTTCGATCGGCGGTGCTCCGCTGGACCGCCCCGTGGTGGCGATCGAAGTAGAACCAGGCGGCTACTACATGGTCGCATCCGACGGTGGCATCTTCACGTTCGGTAACCTTCCTTTCGTGGGGTCTTTTGTGGGTGAGGTGAATGAGTAATGGAGGAAACTTTGTTGCAGCTTGGCGCGGGTGCGTTGGCTGTGGCTGCTATAGGTCAGGTTATTAGGATGGCGTTTCGGGGTTTGAAGACCTTGATTTACATTTCGGATTCTGTCGACAGTTTGCCTGACCAGATTTCGGGTTTGAAAGATTTCATTTTGCGGCAAGACATTCAGTTGTCTGGCGACAGGGAAGAGATCCTTGGGCGTGTCGACGAGGTTGACCTTAAGGTTGATGAGGTGGGGCGGCGTCTCGACGATCACATCACTGAGACCGCTGATGATTACAGGACTGATCTGGCATGACGACTACCTTGAGCGGGATGGTGGACCGCATCAGCCTCTCGCTTGAGGGGTCCACCGGTCCACCCGAACTCGACATCATGAACGGGCTGATCAACAGTTTCGTGACCGCGTTCACTGCGACCACAGCTTTGAAGGCTTACCGTGTCGGGGCCATCGTCCAGATCGAGGACGAACTTATGCGGATCACGTCCGTGTCGGGACTGACCATCAACGTGATCCGAGGCGTGTTCGGTTCGACTGCCGCATCGCACGACAACGGTGCTCCTGTCTACTTCAACCCTCGCCACTCGCGGGCCGCGATCTACCAGAACATGAAAGAGGAGATCAACTCATGGCCGCGAACCATCTTCAGGGTTGCGGAGTATCAGATCACTGTCTCCCCTACTGCGGATGTGATGACGTATGCAGTCTTCACCACCACGGCAGCTGCCGGTCTGTACATACGGAAGTTGAGGCTCCTCGCGCACGCTCCTACCTCCACGTCGGAGCGGTGGATCACACCTCGCCGCGCGAAGATCATGACGGACATGCCTGCCGCGGACTTTACGTCGACGATGTGTTTGCAGTTGGCGGGGAAGGTCCCGAACGTCACGCAGTATGACCTGACGTACGCTCAGAAGTTCGACACGGCGACAGCGTGGGCTGCGACCACTGACATACAGGACGACATTGGTGTGCCCCTTGAGATGGAGGACATCATCGAGTACGGCACGATGGGCAGGCTCCTCATCGGCAAGGAGTCCCGTCGGGTGCAACGCAACCAGCAGGGCCAGCCTCGTGAGGCGCAGCAGGTCCGTGAGGGTTCCATCTTTCAGACGGCTGCCGGTTACACGGCGCTGTCGAGGTCACGTATCTCCGAAGAAGCGGGGCGGCTCGCTGAGCAGTGGCCGCTCACGATGAACTAGGACTGACCCATGCCAGGAATCCTTCTCCAATACCCAGATATGAAGATGCGCAACTCGTTCATCTGCATGATGATGCCACCGAAGACGGACCAGGGCGTCTGGTACCCGTTGCGGTTGAACTTCGACGACTCGGCCCAGTGTGTGGTGGGTGACATGTCTGAGATCCTGCTCGCTGTCGCTGCCGGTCACAAGCCGCTTGAGGGTTTGACTCAGGCTGGTGTGTTGCACTCCCCGCCGGACCTGGGGAAGAACCCCCCCACTCAGGTGAAGGGGTACATCGTCGAGGACGGCGAGTTGAAGAAGTTCAACATTGACGACTGGAACGGTCTCCTCAAGGAGCGCCGTATCGTGAAGAAGAACCTGCGGATAGCCGCGAACACTCGGGCAGCTCAGGCGAAGGCTGAGGCTGAGGCCCGCAAACTTGCACGGAGGGCCTGATGGCTGCTTATTTCGATTCATGGACACAGGACCAGCATGGCGACAGCTCGGGACCAGGTCACGGTGTCACCAACTTCTTGACTGACGACATTCGTGTCGCGCTCATCGACACGGGGACCACTGACCCTGCGATCGCTACTCATCAGGACTGGGCTGATCTCAGCTCGGCTCTGATCGGTTCGATCGTTCAGCTTCTGTCGCCTGCGTTTGCGCTCGCGTCGAACCTGCTCGACTTCGACGCTGCGGACACGGTGATCCCGTCGGTGGCGTCAGGTTCAGCGGAGGAGCTGGTCCTGTTCGACTACTCGTCCGCCACAGCTGCGACCGCCGGTCTCATCATTCAGTGGGACTCTGGCGATGTGACTAATCTTCCCGTCACCGCGAACGGTGGCGACATCACTGTCGTCTGGCACGTCGACGGTATTCTGAGGTTCTAATGGTAATCGCGGCGGGTGAGAAGTTCATACGTCGACAGTCAGCGGCAAAGTCGGGTGTTTCAAACACGTTGGTTGCTGATTTCACGTTAGATACTGCTGTCACCTCCGAGGGTGGTTACGGGACGTGGGGCAGCAACGAGGTGACAGTCGACACGGTCGGCAGGTACCTGGTGATTCACGGCACCGGCGAAGTTGTTGAGGCGGGGACACAACGATCGGTCGGCACGAACTCGATTCTGGTGGGTGGCACCAGTCAGGGTATTCATGGTTTGTCGACACATAGGTACTTGAGGAACACGGGCGGCGCTGATGAGGGAGTGTCGCTCGGTGTCGGCATCGTTGACGCCACGGCAGGTACCGAAGCGATTGGTTCTCAAACTGACGGTTCGACTTACGCTGATGCTGTGGGTAGCTACGATTATCTTGCGAACGATGGTGCTGGGATTCAGATCATTTCGTTGGGGACTGGTAATTTTCTTGAACTTGAACGGTCAACTCAGCAGAACGTGGCGCTGTCGAATATCAACCTGACACGGCCGTGGTTGGAGTCGTCGGGGACGTGGACGAAAGTTACGTGGCCTACGGAGAATCATGATGAGGGGAACTGGCATGTGGCAACTTCGGGTGACGTCGTTTTGCCTGCCTCGTCGAAGTTTCTGATTTCGTGGTCCCTTCAGTTTGAAAACGCGAACACGAAACGCCAGTCCGGTATTGGACGGTTGAATATTAATGGGACGTCCGTTCAGTATTCGTCGGCGTTTCATCGCAACGCGTCGTCGCAGGGTTGTGTCGCTCAGGGGCTGATGTTGTGGGAGACGGGCGGTTCCACTGAGACGCTCTACGTGGAGGCGACGCAGGAGCAGGAGGGTGGTGATGGGGGGACGCTTACCGTTAAGCGGGGGTCTGTGCAGATCGTCCAGTTGGCTGATGAGGCTGAGTGGATTCATGTTGATAATGGGGCTACGGATGTTCACACCACTGAACTGGCTAGCGTCACCACTTGGTATACGGCTCCGTTATCGTCGACGTATCGTGCTGACGGCAACTCTCGCCTCAGCTTGGACGGCACGAACGATGGCGTGCAGAACGATTCGGGCGGCAGCCTGTCAGTTCTCGCTATCGGCTGGTTGAACTGGGATCGTGACTCTGGGTCGTCTACGACTAGGAAGACTCCAGCGTCGACGTTTGCTGAGGCGGGCACAAATATTTTGTGGGGTTGGGGTGGCGCATATAATCGTGGGGCGAGTAGCAACGATGACTGTTTCCATTCGGCGTATATGGCGGCGTGTGCTACTGATTTGGCTAATGGTGCTGATCTCACGCTTGAATCTCGTGACGTGGCAAGTAGCACGAATCAGGACATGGGTGTCTGGTCGGGTACCGCTTCGAACCGTCATTTTTTGGGGGTTCAAGTTCTTGACTTAACGACGCTTGTAGCCTCGGGGGTAAGCGCTGTGCCGCTGTTGCAATATCAGGCAATGCTCAGGAGGGCATGATGCAGGAGATACGTCAGTCCACTGCTTGCACGATTGTTCTTGGACCTATTGTCGACGCTGCGGACGGGGTGACCGCTCATACGACTGCTATCGCTAACACGGATATTCGTCTTCATAAGGAGGGCGGTACGACGTTTGGGAATAAGTCGACGGGCAGTTCGACGCATCGTGAGGACGGGTTTCATACGGCAAGTTTTGATGCGACCGATACGAACACGGATGGGAAGTTGACTGTTAATGTCAGCGTTACTGGCGAGGCACCGTATCGGCTTGACCTGATGGTGTTGTCGCAGGGGGCGTATGACGCGAAGTACCCGAACACGGGGAACGGTGTCCGTGCGAATCTGATCCAGTGGGCGTCATCGGCTGTGGCTACTCCTACTGTGGCTGGCGTGCCTGAGGTCGACGTGACTCACAATTTGGGGTCTGCTGCTGTTGGTGGCGGTGGGATCTTGAAGACGAATGTTCAGCAGTGGCTGGGTAACAATGTTGCGAACACCGTGGCTGGTCGTCCGCTTGTCGATGTGGGGCATGTCGGTGGGGTCGCTGAGGATTTGCCGACTGCGACTGCTCTCGCAACCGTTGATGGTGTTGTGGACGCGATCCTGGTTGATACGGGTACGACGCTCGACGGGAAGATCGACGCGATCGACGCGATTGCCGACTCGATCCTTGTTGACACTGGCACCACGATCCCTGGCCTGATTGCTGCGCTGGATGCGGTCGTGGACACAGTGAAGGCTGAGACTGCTCTCATCGTGGCCGACACCAGCGAGTTGCAGACCGACGACGTTCCCGGTCTGATCGCCGCGCTCGATGCGGTGGTCGACACAGTGAAAGCCGAGACGGCGCTGATCGTTGCTGACACGAACGAGCTTCAGTCCGATGATGTGCCTGGCTTGATTTCTGCGCTCGACACTGTTGTCGATGGCATCCCTGCCCTCGTCATGGCGGAGGCTGTCGCTGAGCCGTCGAACACTGACGAAACATTCACTGGTCTTACGGTCGAGAAGGTGCTCGGCCTACTTCATGCTGCGTCGATCTTGAAGATCACGTTCAACCGGTCCACTGGTGCGTTCACCCTCTTCAAGGAGGACGGCATCACGACGCTTCTGTCGGGCACGGACACTGATGACGGGACCACCTATACCAGGGTCGCCAGGAGCTAGTCGTGGCCTTCACCATTCAGACAGCTTCGGCTGTGATTGGGCTGGCCTCACCTGGTGGCACGGCACCGTTCCCTGACACCCTCTCAACGATCGGGTTGGAGGAGGCGGCGACTGTCATCGGGACGTACCCGCTGTTGATCAACAGGTCGATCACGGTTGGTGCGATCGCGACGAACAGTCGGGCCTCACTGCTCCCCTCCATCGAGTTCGATCAAACCGTCACCATCGGGTCGATCGTCACCAACGGACGTACCGCCTTCGGGTCCACACTCGACGGGAACATTGACGTCACGGTCAGCGCGATCATCACCTCTAGTCGCAGCTCCCACGACCCGACAGTCAACTTCGATCAGACAGTGACGCTGGCAGCGATAGCGGCGAACGGTCGAGCGACGTTCAACCCGACAGTGAACTTCGATCAGACCGTCACCGTTGGGGCCATCGCCTCGAACGGTCGGACGTCGTTCAACGGCTTACTGAGCGCGTACCAGACCATCACCGTGCTCGCGCTCGCCACGCAGACGATGAGTTCACACAACCCAGAGGTCACACGGGGGTATCCTTCATACACACTGGCAGACGTGAGGACGACTATGCCTGTCTCAATCAACGGGACGACCTACGTGGTTGACTTTCAGAAGTTCGCGCGTCAGAACGCGCAGACGGCACGCACGTCCTCCGATGAGGGCGGCGATCCGTTCGAGAGGAGCATCGCAGATGAGCAGCTGTGGAAACGAACCGGATACAACTGGGAACTCGGAGCCGGACAGGACTATTGGGACCGACGTGAGTCCGACCGATCTCGGTTCCGGTACTCCTTGGGAGTCAACCCATTCGACGAGGGGAAACTCAAGCTTTACGCCGGGGCGACCGCAGAGTCCGAGTCCAACATCGACGACATGGTCGTCGCCGGGGACTACCTCTACTGTCTCTCATCCACCGCGGTCAGGCGAATCGCGAACAAGACTGACACTTTCGCAAGTGTTACAGGACTTGCAGCTAGTGGTCTCGCATCAATCACTACCGACGGAAACCTTGTCTGGGTTTCTGACGGAACTCAGATTGAGTCTTTCTCCGGAACAGGTGGGGCAACTCCGTACTCGACCTTCAACGCACATCTCGTGGGTTACGCGAACGGCCGACTCCTTGCGACAGACACCGCAGCAAAGGGCACTCTCTATGAGATCCAAGATGGAGGCTCTACCTCCACTCTGATCTGGGCGCACCCGAATACCGCGTTCGAGTGGAAGCTGATCGTCCCGTCGCCGCAGGGGATCTACGTTGTCGGTGACGCTGGCGGTCAGTCCGAGGTGTACAAGATCACTGTCGCTGACAACACAGGCGATCTGATCCCGCCGTACTCTGCCGTGTCGATGGAGTCAGGCGAGATCATCAAGGACATGGTCTCGTATGGCGGACTCATGTTGGGTACGACCACTCGCGGGTTCCGTTTGTTCAACGTCGCTGACGCCTCAGGTCACCTGACGTACGGCAAGGCGATCGCGTTTGACAACACCAACGGCGGCGGCGGCATAGCTACCCGAGGCGAGGACGTGTACTGCGGTTGGGGTGGGCACACCTTCACCGACGCCTCAGGTTCCACGATCACCAGCTCCGGTGTCGCGCATGTCAGGCTCACCGAGTTCATCGACACGCTGGTCCCCCCGTATGCGATGGGTCCCGCCTATCGGTCCGCTGCCACCTCGGACGACGTGGTCGCGGTCGCTTACTACGACGACCAGATCTTCTGGTCCGTGGACGGCACGCTCTACTCCGACCAGGCCAACTCGGCGGTCGGCTACATGGAGGTAGGTAACCTTGAGTTCGGGTCGGTTGACGAGGACAAGAGAATGGTGGCGGCGACGCTTGTCACTGAGCCGCTACCCGCATCCACACAGGTCGACTTGGAGATCTTGGATGTGGGCGGTACGGCTACCACCGTGGTGTCCTCCTCAGCCACCTCCGCTACAGCGAAGCGGACTCTGGTGGCCTCGGAGATCGGAGAGAGGTGGCGGGTCTTCGCTACCCTCACCCCGTCAGGTGCCTCGAACCCTGTCGTCGAGCGTTGGTCCATCGAAGCAATCCCGTCGCCTACCCACGCCGAAGATGTCGTCTTCCCGGTGATGCTGTTCGACGAGGTCGAAGACGAACTTACCGAGACCACTGTCGCCTACAACGTGCTCACCTCATACCAGGCGTTGAAGGCTTTGGCGGAGTCCCGTGAGATCATCACTGTCCTCGTCGGGGATCAGACGATGACGGGGTTCGTGTATGACGTGGCGCTCCCTCGCGGTGACGCTGGTGAGTGGACCAACAACGAGGAGTACGTCGAGGGCACATACCATGTGTTCTTCCGGACAGTGGAGTCGTAGTGGTCCTCGCGCTGAAGGAGAAGTTCGGGCCTCCGTACCAGTTCCCTGCCGGTGCGCCTGACGTCATCGCTGCTGCCCGCCTGCTCGGTGGGACGCAGGTTCTCGGCAACGGGATCATCCAGTCGGAGAACTGGGTGTCCGGCACTGACGGCTGGCGCATCCTCGGTTCAGGGAACGCGGAGTTCAACTCGGGGTCGTTCACCGGTTCGCTTGAGGCGACAGCGATCAATGTGCCGGACACGACGACCGTGAACTCGTGGCATGTCGACAGCACTGGCCGCATGTGGTCGGGTGCAACCACGTATGCCGGGGCGACGTTCAAGGTGGACAACGACGGGGCGGCGACCGCTTCGAACTTGACGTTGACGGGCACGTCGGCTGTGCCTGGCGATTTGATTACGGCTGGGTCAACGATTTCTGCTGGTGTGGTGAACATCACGAACATTTCTGGTTCGAATGTGAACACGGGGACTATCGGTTCGGGGACGGTGGTGTTGGATGCCGGGTATGTGACGCAAGGTACGTTGCCTGCTGCTCGTATCGGGACGAACGCGCTTGGGATGAGTCAGATCGAGTTGGACATGGGGCTGGTCACGGGCCAGTACATGGAGTCAACGACTTTCACTGGCGGTTCTGCTGGCTGGCAGATTAAGGCTGACGGTACTGCTGAGTTTGACAATGTCACTGTTCGAGGGAACATTGCTTCGAGTACGTTCGGTGATGTCGCTGCTGAGCATTGGGATTTTGGTGCTAACGCTTCGTCGGTGCTGTTCAAGGACGCGGGGTTGACTCCTGCTCAGCGTGGTGTGCTCGGGTTTGCTGGCGCGTCGTATAGCAACGGCCTGTTTCTGGCTGGTACGTCGGCTGGTGGTACGTTGCCTCTTAGCGCTCCCGCTCTGCTGTTCGAGACTGACGGTGACGCATTCCTTTATGGGGGTGTCGGTAACGATCTTTATCTTGGTGGTCTTACCTTGGGGGTTTCGGGGCGTTCTAACACTATTTATATGCAGTCTTTGAACGGTGTCATCTTTTATGACAGTGCGTTCAAGATCGCGCAGATCCATTCGGGTAATACTCATGCGACGTTGGACCACGGTGTGGTCAAGGTGTTCTCGGAGCACGCGACCGACGGTGGGAAGATCATTCTTGAGGGTGGCACTGACGTGGGGACTCAGGACGGGTGGTTGGATACGGTTGTTTCTGGGTCTGCTACGTCGTTCCGTGTTCGGAATGCGGCAGGTGTCGAGTTCCTGTCGGTGGGTTTGGAGGCGGACTCGAAACTGAAGGTGTCGTCTGGTGGGGTGAATGAGGGTGGTCAGTTGAACCTGATGCGTGGTTCTGCTGGTGGTCATGACGTTGAGTTTGATCAGTGGTATGACGGCACAACGAACGATTATTTGCGGGTGCTTTCTGCGGGTTCGATCATGTTCAGGGCTCGGTTGGATTCGACGGTTTATGCTTTGGCGGTTTCGGGTCGAGATGTCATCATCAATTCGAGTGGGACTATAGGTACGGCTCTTTCTTCTCGGCGTTACAAGGAGGAGATCAGGAACTATGTCGAGTACCCGTGGAAGGCGATGATGAAAGTGTCGCCGGTCACGTTCGAGTACAAGAAGAGCCATCTCGACACCCCGTCGTACGACCGGCACTTCGGTATGATCGCCGAGGACCTGGCGAAGGACTTCCCTCATCTCGTGCACTACGATGATGACGGTGTGACTCCGCACTCGATCAACTACAAGCTGATCGGCGTCGAGTTGTGGGGCTTGGTTCAAGATCTCAATACGAGGGTTCAAGATCTCAATACGAGACTGACTGCATTGGAGGCAGCATGAATAAGGTAAAGGCATGGGCGGCACGCGAGCCGGTCATCATCAGGACGCTCGTTGTCGCTGCGGTGGCCCTTGTGGCTACCCTGTGGCCGGACATGGACGTCGACAACGTCACGGGCTTCATCCTCACAGCCATCACGCTCGCCGTGGGAGGCTCTGTGAGAGCGAAGGTGTCCCCGGCGGAGTAACTTGTGCACTCAGGGCAGCAGAAACCCCCCTCGCAGGAGCTGCGAGGGGGGTTTCCTGTGCCTGTGGTGGGGCGTTCTACTGGGCTTTGGTGTCGATGAAGTGGATCTCGGGGACGAGGCCGAAGGCGCTCATCCCTGGCTGCGGCTGGAACTGGGTGGTCGCTACGCCTGCCACCATGCCGAGGCCGTGCCGGTCGAGCAGCTTCTCCAACGCTGCCCCGAACTTGTCGAGACGTTCGTCGTACGAGAGGGTGAGCAATGACGGTGCCGGTGTCTTCTTTGGTGCTGTCATAGTGGGTCTCCTATTGGTGGTCGCTAGTAATCTCGGTACCACTGGTACACGATGTCGCAGTCAGTGCCGGTGGCTCTGATCACACGAAGGTTGGACGGCTCAGCTGTGTTGTGGTCGACGTAGCTTGGCAGGTCTGCTGCCCCTACGTCCACGAACCAGCCGGTGGTGACATCGGCAGCTGTGGGATCAGTGCCGTCGTACCTGACAAGTATGCCGTTGGCGTCCGTCGGTTGGATGCGTACCCCTGTCGCGTTGCGTGGGGTGGTGAGAGTGAGAGAGGTTGTGGAGACGGTGACTGTGGTCATCGTCCCCAGCCAGGTGCGTGCGCCGTAGCTCATGGTGTCTCCATTCGGTGAGGCACCCAGTGTATCCCGCCACCCCACGGAAGGAAGGGAGGGACCGTGGCCCAGCTCCCCTCCCCCCTTGACCAGCCCGCCGCTAGGCGGGGCTTTGGTGGGTGGATTGAACACAGTAGCAGGGTTTCGCCGTGTATGCTGCTGGCGGGTGCTGCGACTGATCGTCCCAAACGTGGGTTGCTACCTTCCGAAGACCCCCGGCTCAGGCTGGGGGTCTTCGTCGTCGTCGGGTCAGCTGTCCGTTTACAAGAATCCATCGTTGCCTGTCGTGCGCCTTGTCGAGCGGAGTGGGTCCGGGCCTGACGTTGTCCCAGTCGGGCTGAGGTCGGGGTAGTACGACTCGCGGGGCTGGGATATGGCTTGGCGGATTCTTTCGTCGACGACGCTTCGGCTTGACCTCCGGATCAGGAGGCGCAAGAGCAGAGCGTGGGTCCCATACCCCACTGCCGCCGCGAGCACGAGAGAGGGAAGTCTCGTTGCGCTCCCACTCAGCGAGGTTCCGTGCGTTGTACATGAACGGCATGTTCGGATCATTCTTGTTCCTCCTACTCGTGATCATGTTGGCGTCCCAGCTGAAGATTCTGCACAGCACGTCGACGGGGTCCTCCTTGTCCTTCACGGAGGAGGACCCCTGAGGCTTGCGCCTCCGACGTTTCTGGGTCACGCAGCTTTCGGCTTCCGTGTCCGCTTGGCTGTCGGCTTCGCTGCTGGCTTGGCCTTCGGCTTGGCCTTGGGTGCCGGTGCGGTGAGGTTGATCGTGCTGGCTGCACGCTTCGCCTTGATGGTCGCCGACTGCTTGGCCTTGCGGCTTTCGTTGCGCTCGTTGATGGACGCAAGGATCTTCGGTGCCTTCGCCTTGAGGAGCCGTGCTGCCGGGGTGGAGCCTGGCAGCTCAGATCCCTGGGCTGCGTCGATGAGGGTCTGGAACGTCTGTCCGATGATGACGTCCTTGGTGTAGACCTTCTTGATGACGGCCTTCTCGTCGAGGTCGAAGTACTCCTTCCACATCCGGTCGCTGAGGCGCAGCTCGGTGGCCTTGGTTGTGGTCCTGTTGTTCACTCGGGTCATGATGCCTTCTTTCTTGTTCGCTTCTTGGGTTGGGTCACGGCTGCGATGATCGCATCCGCTGTCTTCGGACCGATGCCATCGACATCGGTCAACTCTTCTCGGGTGACACGCATCTGGAACGGGCTACCGCCCAGCGCCGTGTCGATTGCCTGCGCCGCCTTCGGTCCGACGCCTGGTACTGACTGCAACAGCCAGCACCTGAAGTCCTGACTCGACGCTGATCCCCACTCGGAGGTCATGGCCGGTCGGCGTAGCAGACTGATGTGCTCCTCCTTGGATGACCACTCCCTGAACGACTCGATCATCTGGATCGTGTCAGTCATGGATGACGTCTCGTGTACCGCTACGCCGTGGTTCATCTGGATGGTGAGCCTGAGACTTCCGTATTGCTTGCGGGTGAAGTCCGGCCCGTATTTCGTCATCAGCACACCGTCGGTGGTCCACATCGGGGCACCTTCGATGATGAGGATGGCGTGGTCGAGTCGCTGCATTTGTTGTAGCTCCATGCCTAGCCTCCCGTCAACGAGTGACCCCATGAGATCGTTGATCTCCTTGCGTTGGACTCCCCATAGTTGTTCGTCCCAGCCTTCCCACATGAAGTCTGCGCCGAACGTCTCCGGTTCTGTGCTGATGGTCTCCGCCATCTCCTTGAGCCGTGATGGCTCAGTGGAGCTGACGATGAGTCCGCTCATGCTTTCCTCCTTCTCCTTGGTTGCCGTTCGGTCCAGCCTGCGACGGGGATCATGTACTCCTCGACGAAGGATAGGTCGGTCATGTCCTCGTCGGCCCAGTCGCATTCACGTCCGACTCTCTCCTTGGCTGACGTCATCATGTACTTGTTGTCGGCCCCCTTGTAGGTGAGGCGGTGGCAGCGCAGCACGGAGTGGAACAGGTGCGGTATCCGCTTGTTCCCTCTCGGCTTCAGCTTCATGTGTTTGAAGTCACGGTCGGTGGGGTTCTCCCATGTGCCGTCCGTGATCTTGTCCTCTTCGGCGATGACCAGGACATGTGCTTGGGTCTTGGTGATGGTCAGCAGGAATCTGTTGTACATCCTGTTGATCTCCACCCAGTTGTAGTCGATGCCGTCGGTCGAGTCGGGGATGAAGGTGGACATGAGGTCAGCGTCGATGCCGAGCCTGCGTTGCGCCCAGTAGTCCTGGCACCAGGCCCATGTCGGGGAGATCATGTCGACGATGAGCCAGTCGCCGGGACCTGCTTCGTCCTCGAACGTCTTCATCCCTCGCGCTGCCTCCACGTAGTCGGCAGCTGGCGCATGGACGAGACGACTCGTGTCTCTGTCGGCCCACATACGTTCGACCGCTATGTCAGTGTCGAGGATGAAGAAGGTCCCGTCGGTGTTGTCGAACATGTCGACGTACGCTCGTGACTTGCCGGTGCCTGGTTCCCCGTAGAAGAGGAGGCGTTCCCGGCAGCCGGGGGGTGGGTCGATCATGTGTTGCTCCTTGTTAGTATGTCTTCGATCACTTTGGTATGACCAACTCTGATCGCACAGATGAGGTTTATCACATCAGTGGACGTGAAGCCAGAGATCAGCTTGGACTGTTCGGTCGGTTGGTTGAGCCAGTCGAGCCTGCCATTCACAGCGGCTGTCCGTTCCCCGATGAACCTCTCGAACCTGCCGATCAGTTCGTCGGGGATGTTGTGGACGTGCTCCTCATGTAGCTGGATGCTGATTCGTTCAGCTCTCATCGGTCCTCTCCGTAGATGACGGCGTGTCCCTCTTCGATGAGTCGATCGTTCAAACATTCCGATCCAGTCGAGTCGAAGATCCGTCCGAGACAGCGTCCATATTTTCCGGTCGAGAAGTCTGTCGATCGGAGGATCACCTCTCGGTGTTGTGTTGTGACCCATTGTTCGACGAATGCTGTCGCGGCGAGTCCGCGAGCCTTTTCGTCGAGGTCGCGCGTCCTCGATTCCGGCGCATCTATTCCGGCGAGTCGGACACGCTCTCGGAGGAGGATGTCGAACCCGAGATCGACAAGAAGATCGACCGTGTCTCCGTCGACGACTCTCTCGACTTTCGCTCGGTGCGTGAAGAGCGCCTCGATCATCGGCTGGGCTTCGAGTTCGTCGTTGGTGAGGTTCGCTGGCTTTACCATGTTTCGCACCTCGCCACCCAGATGCCTGTCGAGCGGCTGTGGTCTACGCAACAGCCGTCGGTTCCTTTCTGGCATGTATCGGTTTCGGCGCGATCGTCGGCGACGACGAGTGCGTTATCGGGAAGTGGTTGGTTCGTCTGCATGGGAAGGACCGTAGAGGGAGGTTCGACGGTGAGGGCTTCATCGAAGGCCTCGATCAGGTTGTCGGCGCGGTCCTCGATGACCGCCTCGGTGAAGCTGCTCTTGAGAACTGGTTGGCTGTTCATGATCGGTAGTTCCTCTCTGCGGGGGTGAACCCGAAGCGGTCGGTGAAACGGCGAACGCTGAGGCTGTCGGAGTTCCAGCGACCGTCGGCCAGGTGGATCTGGAAGTCGACCACGCCTCCGGTGACTGACGCCGGGTTCAGATTGCATGAGAGGATTCGCCCCGGTCGACCGGTGGGGGAGATGAAGCGGCACTCGACGTACGCTCCGAGGGTGAAGGTGGTCGGTGTGTTTGTGGATGTTTCGGTGTGTGTCATGTGTTCATCTTCCTCGATCGTTGACACAGTGTCAATGTCTTTGGGGGGTTTTCTTTGGAAAATGTGTGGCGGCTGACCGGGGAAGCTTCCAACGATCAACCGCGAGGGACGACAGAAAAACCCCCCGCCTCGCAGCGACCCCTTCTCCCGAAAGGAATCACGGGCTAGGCCAGCCACCACACGATCATGTCCGACGCCTCATGAAACCGGACTCATAGGCCCACATCGGATGCGAGTGAATCCAGTCATGGC
>Ga0255047_10000484_pt1 | contig 32930 bp, 44 predicted proteins | sample JV7_2_1_MG_FD_183640 | JGI IMG/M metagenome (GOLD analysis project Ga0255047, IMG submission 183640) | Seawater microbial communities from Jervis Inlet, British Columbia, Canada - JV7_2_1 | ecosystem: Environmental > Aquatic > Marine > Inlet | place: Canada: British Columbia | collected 2016-10-06
ACAAAATCCGACGACATTTCAATCCCGTCCAAAGTTTCAATTAATGTTTGAGTTTGGAACAACGCAAACAAAAAATCATAGTGGTCTTTTGTTATTTTTTTTGTTGTCCCATTCTGTCAAGTTTATTGATTTGATTATGTCATTTCTAAAACAAATTAATTTCGCGTGCATTCGTGTCGCTTTTGGTCTGTTTTCTTTATATTTTGTGAACGCATCGGTTGCAATTGATGCGGTGATAAACATTGAATTGAATTCAGAATTTTCATATTCATTTCCCATGATTTCAAACAATTTCATTTCACCGTTTTCAGTGGTCGGAACTATTTCAAGACTATTGCAAATTTTTTCAACGTCTGCAGCATGATTGATTTTTTTGAATTTCTTCAATGTTTTGATCGCATCGGTTGAACTTTCAGCGTTCACGAAATTTCCGTCAATTTTATATAAATTTGATTTCATGGTTTTATTTTTTAATTATTATAGTTAGTATTAAAATGACATTTGAATCGCCAATGGCGTGATAATAATCACCGGATTGACCGATAAATTGCACCGAACTAAAATCGGCAAACAACAACTTTGTTTTATTGGTTGCTTTTCCGTTTAAATATCCGACAACTTTCCATTCTTGATTGTTAGCAATACCCGGAAAATTTATTCGATGTTGATTTTTTGTTTTCATGGTTTATTTTTTTAGTGATTATTAAAACTTATACCGCAAATATATGCACAAATTCTTTCTAAAACTAATTTATTCGAATTATTTTTTGAAAAAACTTCCGTTCTTCATATCAAATTGACGTTTTGCCCATCCGTTTTTGTACCCGCGTTCCTTTTGTATCACTAACAATTCGGCAATTGTTTTCGCGTTTTTCACCTCTTGTTTTTTTATTTTTTTTAATTCCTCTTTTTTTATTACTTCAGCCTTTTCCATCTGAATTAATTCGCCGTCAATCTCGCGTGGTGATTTATATTCGGTTTTATTAGTATGCCCGCAATATGGACAAACCGGCGCGGGTTCATGAACTGCAAAACACGATTCGCATTGTTGGGCGCGAATATCTTTTTCCGATGCCGTCAATCGTTTTCCTTTTTTTCGTCCCTCCAATGTCCATTCGCGCAAATCGTCCGGGAATCCGTGATTCAATACATTTCCAACGTGGTCAAGAATTACGGCGCGGGTTTTACCCTCAGACAAACGCAACGCCCGTCCGACTTGCTGAATATAAAGTCCGGTTGATTGTGTTGGACGTAATAAAATCGCGCATTCAATCGCCGGAATATCTGTCCCCTCCGATATAAGATCGCACGACGTAACAATTTGAATCGTTCCATCACCTAATCCACTAAGAATTCGCGAACGTTGGTCGTCATCCATAGAACCGTCAACCGAATAAGCGGAAAAACCGGATTGTCTGAAGTCTTCGGCAACGTGTTCAGCATGGGAAACCGAAACGCAAAAAACAACGCATGGAACGCCGGGACATATTTTTGAATAATGTTCAACGGCTGAACCGGTGATTGTCGGTCTGTCCATTATTTCAACGACTTGCGTTTGGTCATATTCGCCCCGGACAACCTTGACGTCAGAAAAATCAATTTGCGTCGGTGGTGCGTATATAATAGGTTTTACCAAAAAACCCAAATCAATCAAATCCGGCGTTTGTGGTCCAATGATAATTGAATCGAACAATTCGTCCAACCCTTTACCATCGCCACGAATAGGCGTTGCCGTCACACCTAAAATTCGGGCATTTGGGAAATGGTCGACAACTTTTCGCCAACTTCCGGCGGTTGCGTGGTGCGCTTCGTCAATAATTATTAAATCCGGCGGGTTGATTTGATTAAGTCGTTTTATTAATGTTTGCACCGATGCAACTTGAACCGGTGCGGTTCTGTTAGGTGTGTATTTTGGATTTTCCAATCCATGTTCAACACCGGATTTCGTCAAGGCTTTTGAAGTTTGTCGGAGTAATTCAACCCGGTGAACTAAAATCAAAACGTTTTTGGATTTTTTCGCAGCTTCATGCGCAATGTGTGAAAACACAACCGTTTTTCCACCACCGGTTGCCAAAACAAAAAGTGTTGCACGTATTTTTTTTATAAATTCGGTACGAATTAAATCGACACCGTTTTGTTGGTATGGTCTTAAATTTAGCATTGAAAATTGAATTTTTCTATTATTAATTGAAGTACTTTCACGGTGATACTGTTTCCGGCTTGTTTATACAATTGCGAATCACTCACAACGAATTTGAATGAATCCGGAAAATCTTGCAATCGGAAACATTCGCGCGGTGTTAATCTGCGGATTTTATATCCTAATTTCAAATAGTGGTCTTTTGTCAGTCCGGTCGTTATTGTGTTGATATGGTCTTGATTTCTGAATTCAAGTTGTTTCCCTCTGAAATCATTTGTCCCGGTTTCACGTCTTGTTTTCTTTGATTCATTGGTTCGAACTTCTTTTGAAACCAAAACCGCTTGATTGCAATCCGTGTCAAGTGTTTGGGCAATTTCTTTTTCAACACGTCCGCGCCTTGTTTTACTATTTATATTTTTAAAATTTATTGAATCGTTTTCGGTTGCGACTTCATATCCATTTGACGTTGCCGACTTCACTTTGATATAATTGTCATCAACACCGTTTTTGAAACAACGTGCGGTCACACAACTTCCAATGTCAGTTCCTTTTTTTGGCTTGAAACTGAATCCATTGCCTTTTGCTTTCATTTTTTCTGTGTGATTTATCAATCCGTTAATTGCTTTATCACTCAAAAAATACTTTTCCGGAACATCTTTTTCCAAAATGTCTTTTAATTTGGTTGTCAAATGTTCTTCTTTTGGCCAGGTGAAAAAGTTGTCAGAATCGTCACGAATACCAACAATAAAAACACGCTCGCGATTTTGTGGAACATTATGTTTTTTTGAATTCAAAACTTTGTAGTAAATATGATATGGAACGGAATTTTCAAACGGAAAAATCACGGCGTTTCCGTTCACTGATTTTCCACCCAACATTGTTTCCCATTCTTTGAATGTTTTGCCATTATCGTCCGATAATAAACCCTTTACATTTTCAAAAATAAAATAACGGGGTTTGTTCTTTTGAATGAATTCATAAGAATTGAAAAATAAAATTCCGTTGTCACTGTCTTTTCCCTTTCGTTTTCCCGCCAAACTGAACGATTGACACGGCGGTGAAGTCATATAAATGTCAAGTGATTCCGATGGAATTTCACGTTCATAAACATTTTGTGGATAATAAATTGGTTCGCCATGATTGGCGATGAATGATTGGCGTGCGAATTTATCCATATCACACGCAAAAAGTTCTTTATATTTAATATTGTTGTTTTTCAATGCGTAATTGAACGCACCGACGCCGGAAAAGTCTGAACCGACTTTGATTGTATTTTGTTTCATGGTTTAAAATTTAAGTAAAAAAAACACCACCGATTTTTTTTGATCGGTGGTGCAATAATTAGAACGGCAAGTCGTCGTCACCCTCAGCGACAAACGTTTCGGCATTCTCAGTTGTTGCCGGTTGTGCTGAATTCGTTGCACCTAATGGCATGATTTTCCACGCGTCCAAAGTGTTGAAAACTTTGATTTCACCTTGCGGGTTCGTCCACTCGCGGCCGCGTAAATTGAAAAACACTTCCACCATGTCGCCGACTTTGTGTTGGTCTAACATATCGCAACGGTCTTGCACCGATTGGAATTGTATTGTTTGCGGGTATTGTCCGGACGCATCCGTCACAACGAATTCACGCAATTTGAATTTTTCCGAAACTTGACGCGTTTCGTTTATGACTTTTAATTCGCCTTTTAATGTAAACATAATTTATTTTTTTTTAATGAAACTTAAAAGTGTTTCAGTTTGTTCTTTTGCTACTTGTTTAGCGTTAACAGATAAAAGTGATTCTTTACTTTGAATTGTTTCCGGCTCTAATCGTTCTATTTCTTGCCACTTTTCAAACGCTTTTTGAATTTGTTTTTTTGTGTACTTCATTTTTATATTTGTTTATTATTTACTTGATTTATCTTGACAATATTGGCATTGAATTTTGCATGATTTTTCAGCCATACAAAAGAAACCATTTTCACCGGGTTCGATGTCCTTTAAATTCGAAAATATTTTTTCAATTGCGAACAATGTTTTAATTGTCCCCGGATTTTGATTTTTCCAATTCGCCAAACTGTCGCGACTAATATCCGCCATTCGACAAAGTTCCGACAATGAAATTCCGTTTTCTTTGCATTTCTTTTTTAATTCATCGTAAAAAAGTGGTGATTCGTTATTTATTAAAATTGACATATTTAAAAATATTTTTGTCAAATATAGTTATAATTATTAAATAATAGTTATATTTGACAAAAAAATATTAATTTAATTTTTAAAATCATGAAGCAATTAAAAAAAGAACTAAACCAATTAATTAAAAAGTACGGATATTGGTCGGAAGAAGTTTTTAAATTCAACTCAAATTTAGATTTTAATATTATGTCTAAATTAAATAATAATATTAAGAAATAAAACCATGAACGAAAACGAACAATATCACAACGACACGTCGGCAATTTCAAAGTCCGGAACGGATTTGATAAATAAAACGCCCGCGCATTATTACGAACGATATTTGAACCCCGACCGAATAATCAAACCACCGACAAAGGCATTGATAATCGGTTCGGCATTTCACGCGTATATTTTAGAGCGTGACGACTTCAATTCAATGTTTATTGTATTACCGGAATTTAGTGGCAAAGGTTCACGCGATAAAAAGGAACAATTTATTTTGAATAATTCCGGACGACAACCGATTTCAATTGACGATTATCAAACAATTGTTGGAATGTCCGATTCGTTAAACCGTCACCCGGTTGCGAGTAAATTAATACATGAATCCGGATTCGTTGAACGTGCGTTTGAATGGGTTGACAAAGACACCGGCGCAAAGTGCAAATGTAAACCGGACAAATTCAACACCACGCGAAATTTGATAATTGATTTAAAATCGACTGAAGACGCATCGGAAAACGATTTTAAATATTCCGCCAAAAAATTCCGGTACCACGTCCAAGACGCGTTTTATTCTGACGGTTTGATCGCCAACGGAATCACGGTTGCCGGTTTTGTTTTTATATCCGTTGAAAAATCACCGCCATATTTGGTTCAATTGTTTTCCTATGGTGACGACGAAAAGGAATTCGGGCGCGCTGAATACAAAAAGAATTTGCAATCATATGTTGAATGTAAAGAAAAAAACGAATGGCCAGGGTATTCGCACACAATAAAAAAACTTGAAATCCCCGGAATGGGTTTTGAATAACGCACTACTAAACGCCGTTTTAATGGCGTTTAGTAGTAGTTAAAAAATAAAAAAAAAATATGTCAGTAACACGAAAAGGACTAAATAAAAAACTAAATTTCGGAACAAAATATCCGGATAAAACCGCGAAACAAATCATTGATTCGGGCGATTATAAATATATTGAATTTTTATTCGACAATCGGATTTGTTTTTTCACACCGGAAACATACGAATATATTCAAAATTATAAACTAAAAAATAAAAAATAAAATGTCAAATCTAACAGTAAAAAATTATTTTAATCAAGATAGTGTCAAAACTAAATTCGCCGAATTATTGGGCGAAAATTCAACGAATTTTGTCACATCTTTGCAACATTCAATTAGTCAAAACCCGGCGTTGATGAAATGCGAACCGGAATCAATTTTTCAAGCGGCTGCAACCGCGGCGGTTTTAAATATGCCAATCAATTCAAATTTGGGTGAAGCTTATATCTTGCCGTATGGAAAAAAAGCGCAATTTCAAATCGGATATAAGGGGTTTATACAATTGGCAATCCGTTCGGGTGAATATAAAACAATCGGTGCAACTCCAATTTATGACGGGCAAATCGTTCAAAACAATCCATTGATCGGATTTGTCTTTGATTTTACAAAACCTAAAATCGGAAAACCGATTGGATTCGCCGCATCATTTGTTTTGAAAAACGGATTTGACAAAACTTTTTACATGACATATTCGGAAGTTGTCGCCCATGCGAAAAAATATTCAAAAACGTTCAACAAGAAAAACCAATGGGGCAAATTATTCGATTCGCCGTGGAACAATGAAACCGGATTTGAATCAATGGCAATTAAAACAGTGTTAAAAAAATTAATTAGTCAGTTTGGACCAAAGTCGCTTGAAATGCAAACGGCGGTGTCTGCTGACCAATCTATTATCGACGATTTTGAAAACGAAAAATTCCAATATCCGGACAACGAAAAACCGGCAACAAATGAAAGTGATTTGAATCAACAATTTGAATCCGCTGAAGTTGTTGAACCGATTGTCGTGAATGAAGACAATGAAGAAATAATGTAAAAAAAACATGGTGGCGACATTCGTGTCGTCACTATTAATTCAAAACCATGAACAAACCAACCATTCCGATTTTACTTGTCAATGTGACGTTGACGTTTCCAACTAAGAATCCGAAAAAATTCACACATAAAACGTATGAACGAAAAGTCACGAAAGGAACAACGCCCGAAATGGCTTTCAAATTCCTAAGAATACCCAAAGACGAAAAAAATCGTTGTTGTGATTACAAAATTGAATGCTTGAAAAATGTCGGAAAAACGTCAATGATTGACAATTGATTCAATCCCGGTAAAAATTGCGCGTGCGATTCTGTATTCGTTTTTTAATAGGAATTGACATTCATCAAAATTCGTCATAAATCCGCATTCAATTAAAACCGCCGGGCAATGCGTTCGTTTTACCATTGAAAACCCGCTTTCTTTGATTCCACGGTCACGAATTTCAGAAATCAAACGAACATAGTTCGAATGAATTATTTTCGCATAGGCGTCCGATTTTGTTTCACCTCTCGACGTAAACAATTCGAAACCGTTTGCCGATTCGTTTGAATGTCCGTTGGCATGAATCGAAATCAAGATCGCGTCACTATGTTTTTTATATATTGCGTTTGCACGTTTTACACGTTCCGACAAAGAAATGTCACTTTCTTCAGTGACTAAAATTTCGAACTTTATATCCGCCCAATCTAACAGACGCGAAATTTTGTGAACAATACCACGATTAAAAACGCCCTCGAACAATTGTGAACCGTCTGACCATTTTGGCGAACGTTTCCCCTTTGTTTGATATGTATTGTTAAGCATTCCGCCGTGTCCGTTGTCTAATATTATATACATAATTATTTTAAAATTAAAATACCGGACAAACCGGCGTTGATAATCATTGAAATATTTCGTTGACGCTTGAATTCTTTTGATTCTGCGGTTTTGATTTGGATAATTGTGTCTTTTGAATCAATAATATAACGTTGCGCAACAATGATTGAATCTTGACCGACTATCACGTTTTTAAGGTGTGAATTTTCAACGTTCAAAGTGTTTATGATTGTATCTTGGATTTGAATGATTTGAATCGTATCACGGTGGTTTTTCACCTTTTCAAGTTCCACAAATAAACTATCAAATAAAAACCTATTTTCGGCCGCTGAATTCTTTTCGCGAATGACTGTTTTTTCATTGTTGAAAATAATCGTGTCTTTTTCAATGATTCGGGTTTCAATTTCGTTGATTGTTGGTTGTGGAAAAACGGGTTTTTCGTTACCTCTAAAAATTAATAGATAAAAAACACCAATAAACCCGGCAAAAATTAAGACGTCTTTAATCTTCAGATTCATTTTTTAATTTTTTAGCTGAAAAAATCAAACCTTTTATTTTCTTGGTTTTTTCTCCTATAATTGTTTTTAATCTTTTACCTTTCACCAAATAATATTTTTCATCGAACGAATCGAATTCAATCCATAAAAAAATCACTCCAATGAATTTTGTGATAATAAAATCAACCGGAAAATCCGCCATGAAATAATTGACAACCGAATTCAAAACATAATTGTCAAGAACGAACAACAATATAATCGCACTTTGATATGTAATCATTTTACTGACTAAACCATGACGCATTTTTTTCGACGTCACTTCCAATCGAACGTCTTTGTTTGCTTTTCGTGCCAAATGTTTCGCGCACCACCTCCCGGCGAGCGTGTCAAGAATAACCGCAAAGCCGATCAAAACTAAAATCACGTGAATGGGTGCTAAATAAATAAAAATTGAAGTAAAAACAAATAAAAGTTTTGTTTTTGTTGCCGCTAATAGTGCCGTGTTTGTCATAGAATTACAAATGTATAATTATTATTAGATTATACCTTGTATTTTTCTAATTCTTTTAAAACTTTTTCATTAATATTAAGGTCTTTAATTTTTAATGGAATAAGGTATTTTGCACCATCTTCATCAATCAATAAGACATTAACATCTTCGGATATTATTTCTTTTACTTCTATTTTTTCACTTTCATTTAACCAATCAAATTGATATTTCATAAATATTTGTTTTTTATTGTGTCACAAATTCAGTTCTTAAATAGTGAATCCGTGAAAATGTTCTATTTGCTGCCGCACTTATTACTGACGCATTATTTGGTGGCAAAGGTGCAGCCATTCTCCACGCTTGTGATGGATTAGCCGTTGAAACCGTACAACTCCAATTATATGTTTGATTCATTGCAAAAGGTTTTCTTGACGAATCATAAAGCCAATTTGTGTTCGCAAAATCAATCAACATTATATAGTAGTTAATAGGCAATGTTTTCCAATCAGAAAACGTCAATACTGTTGTTGTTGCTATATAATTTAAGGCATCCCCAAACGCTTGAGCGCCACCTCTAACAGCTCTATGCCCTACACCCGCCAAATGGTCAATTATATATCCATCAACTAATGAAGCAGAACCAACGGGGGCGGCGAATACGTCTACACGATTTGAAAGTACTCCATACTTATCATAATAAAGGCCATCCATAAAATTATAATACCCACCATTTAAACCCGTAAATCTGAATTTATGACCAAATGCGTTTTTATAAAATAAATATTCACTTTTATAATTTCCACTAAACACGGTTAAATCTAATTTTTGATAAACGGCACCATTCGGCAATAAAAAAGGGGGGTCAAAATTATTATCAAACATCCATCCTTCATCGTATGTGAAAACCTGCGGAACATTTATAATGTCGGGACGCCAATAATATACGTCTAAACTATCGGGAGCCAAAGAAATTTCTAATTCTAAATTTGTTTTTGAGTCATTTAAAACGGTTGGGACAAATGTAGCACCTAAGCCATCAACTAAAGTGATTGTTTTAGTTCCCTCTGGCAATATTCCGGAAATAGTGACACCATTAAGGGTATTAATACCGTCAGAAATGGTGAATTTTACTCCATCCCACGAACCAACAACGTTATTATTCGAATCAACGACCGGAATGTCTATGGTTGCCCCACTTTCGGCGCTAACAACTGAAATTCCATTCAATTCGATTTGAACGTCCGGACAAACCGGCGGAACGGGTGGCATTGTATAATTTCCATATGTATATCCCAAATCTGTCAAATCCAACAACGCTTGCGTCGTATATCCATCAATGATTGTCGGAGTTGTTGCGATATTATTATCCGGTGCGCGAACAATAAATTCAAGCCTGGCCATCACAACCGAACTTGCGTCCATTGCGTTTTTTGGCGCGGCCATTTTAATTTCTTTTACTTCAGTATGTTCAATAAATGGTGGCGCTAAACCTAATGTTCTATATTTAAAATGCGATAAAATTCCATGAATCACACCGATCAAACGTTGCAAACGAATCGTCGCAGCTTTGTCGGGGCCTCCGTTGATTGTTGCTTTTGCTTTTTCATAACAATCAATTAAAAACGTCATGTTTCCGTCAACGGACAAACTTGTTTTCAATCCGAAATCACCGTCAGAAAATCCAACAATCACCAATCCCGCGTCTGAAATTTCTTCATCGCCTACCGGTTTAAAACGTTCGACAAAAACTTCCGCGTTCAATCGCGGGTCACCATTCAAAGTTGCTTGCGACGGTAATTCGTCCGCCAATACTGCGCCAATTTGATTTCGAATTAATTCGAACGCGCGTGAACCGATTGCATTTGTTATTTGTGCCATATATTATTCAAAATCAACTAAAATTAAAACTATCAAACCCAACTTTTCGTCGGGGTAATTCTCAGAAACTTTGTATTCGTTTACTAATCCGGTCGAATCCGCCACCGAAACACGGTGATTTTTCAACGTGCATTCGCCGGCGGTGTCGCGGGTTACATATCCCAATGAATTCAACAATGGTTCGGAAACTGCAATTGATGCAATTTTCGAATTCACCAACATTCCCGTTTCAAAATCAACCCCGGTGTTGTGCTTAGTATGTAAGGCGTTCGCCGTCACTGTTTCGTTTGTTGGCGACACAAAAACGCATTCGACACCAAAGTCCGTTCCGTTGCTTGTTATCTGTTGAGCGTCTGCGATTGCGCGTTCTGTTAAACTCATGTTGTAAATTTAATTAAAATTATTTAATTATTATTTTATTTTTAAATTCATTTTTTTTAGGGTACATCATTTACAATGTCCGCGGATGTCATGCCGTACATTTGCCAAACCAAATTCGCTTCCGTTCCGCTATCTTGCAAAAGTGGATATGTATCACCGTCGCCCATTCTCGACCAATGTTTCGGCGGCGTTGCTAAAGTTGAAAAATTGAATGGCGTTCCGCCGTTGTAAATATCTGAAATATTTGAACTTTGGTCACTATCAAAAAACGCCAATTCATCAACACGACAATTGTTCCGCATGTAGTTTTGATTATTATATCGCCCGATTCTTAAATTATCGGCATCGATACCACTAGACCAACCAAAATTCGAATTCCCCCAAACGCCATTGTTTACAACGTTTATTCCATCTATAAAAATATTAAATCTACTATAATAGTCATTAATTGAACCACTTGAAGAACCGGTCGTCCCGCCGTCATAACTGACAAAAATATGTTTCCATGTGTTTTGAGGTGTTGCATTGTTTGAACTTTCCCAAATTAACATATTATTATTTGAACCATATCGAAATTCAATTTTATCGTTTCCGCCCAAATACCTTATATATAAGTGTCCGCCATTACTGACATCGTTGTCGCCAAAATATAAAATTGTTTGAGAATTGTTGCTGCTTGTTCCACCCTTAAACCAAAAAGAAATCGACCACGCGTCCGACGCGCCCGAACCGTTTCCCGTTCGTCCTAAAATACCCGACAACAATGAAGCGTTCGCGCCTAAATAATCTTGATTTGAAAAATTTATGGATTTAGTATTCGAAAACGGTGGCGTTGATACTGTCAAAACAATTGTTTCGTCGTCGTCACCGTTGTAGTTTATAGCCTTAACCGGTATATTATAAGTTCCCGCCGAAAGGCTTGAACCGCCAATCAATTTTCGTAAATTACCATTCACGTTTGCCACGCCCGGAACGTTTGACAAGTCCCATTCATAAGCAACGCCATAATTTGCGATCAATTCATAGTTTAATGTTTCGCCTTGAACTAAAGAAATCATTAAAGGACTTGTAATTTCGGGAACTTCATTCGTTGGCGTTCCGGAACTTGCAAAAATTGCGTTTAATTGGTTGCAAACATCAACCGCCGACCCCGAATAACTGTTTCCGTCCTTGTCTATAAAATCGGAATGATTCGCGTTCGATACTATATCGATTTGTCTTGCTAAATCCTTAATCGTAACTTTGTCAACCGGAACCGTTGCTTGCAAACTGTTTAAAAATTGCGCGCCGTTTGCGTCTTCAATGAAAATCGAATTTGCGGCGTCGTCCTTATATATTTTTATACTCATTTTTTACCTTTTTATTAACTGAATAACACTTCCGGAGTTTGTCAACGTTCCGTTTGTACTTAATTTAATTTGTAATTTTATAGGATTATCCCTCGTATTCGTGTCACCCATATAAATCAAATCGGGTTCCAAACTAAAACGGTAATTTTGACCGCTTCCGGAATCCAATCTCCCGACATTTTTTTCCAATGTATAAACACCGCCGCCATTCCCTAATTCATACCTAAATTGAAGCAATGAATTGTTTGTGTTTGGGTTGACTTGATAGTCATTTCGAATTAAAATACTTTCGCCCAAATTTAATTCGGTCGGATTTATATAGCCCGTAGAATCGTTTAACAATTCGGAAACGCCGTCCGGTTTATAAGTTTTATTTGTAAACGAACCGGCCCCGTTGTTTGGAACATCCGTCCAAGTGTCAGCCAATAAATTAATTGCGCCGGTGGTATCGTTGTAATCCATAAAACCGCCGTTCGCCACGCTTCCGCCCGTGGCCGGATTAAAACCCGTATTTAATGTATAAAATTCAGTCCAAGACGCCAAATTGTAAGGCGCCCCGACTTCGTTTGTCAAATCTGACAACAAAACTTCACGTTTTCCAATCTTTTCCGATTCTATTAAATAACTACCTAAGCCCGTGTCAATTGGATTAATAAAAACCCGCGATTTATGGTCGTTCAAATGGTCATCATCTCCTGGAATATCAACTGTTATGTAATTGTTTTTTATAAAAATTTTTGTTGCCATATTTTTTTTTATATTAAAAAAACCGACATTTATAAAAATATCGGTTTTTAAATGTATTGTCCGAAATTCGGTTTTACTTTTGTAAATCTGCTAAAACTTTCGTTTTTTCTTCAAATTTAATTTTTGCTAATTCCAACGCTTTTTCAGCGTTTTCGATTTCTTCTTTTTCTGCATTTTCCAATGCGTCTTCAGCGTCTTTTAGTTCTAATTCTGAATCATTCAATTCAGTTTTTGCAACTTCAATTGCTTCAAGTTTTTCGCGATCTTTCTTTTCTTTTGCCGTTTCTTTTTTCGGCTTAATTTCTTCAAGAACTTTTAATATTGATAATTCTTTTGCGTTTCCGTTTGGAAAATCGCTTTCGGAAACAGTGTCCCCAATTTCAAACATTCGTCCGCCAAATCCACCGACGTTTCCTTTTTTTACTTTGTACTTTTTATTATTGGCCATTTTAAAAAATGTTAAAAAAAGACACGGCGTTCACCGTGTCTTTTTAGGTTAAAAATTATGATAATACTTGAACGGTGTAAATTGTATCAATTGCCGTTGGTATTGGTAACGGTGCAGACTTCACGTGTATTTCGTGCGCCCCGGCTTTTTCATCTCTAAAGTCTTGTACTAAGTACGCACCTTTTTGAGCGATTCCGCCGTTCTCATTAATCAATTGCGGTACTGCTGCGTAAGCTAAATCGAAATTTGTCACATCCGGTAAAAGTGTCACTTTTTTCGGATTGATGTATGGTGTTTGTACACCCGCCGCGTTCGTATAGTATTGAGGGTATGCCCAAAGTCTTACTTTATAACTTCCACAACTTAAAATCCCGTGCATTGTTGCACCCTCTGCATTTCTTTGCGGTTCGTGTACCGTGTCCAATGTAAAGTCTTTTACGTCACCTCTTTCACGAACTTTTGTATTTTCTAACAATGCCCCAAGTGCTTCAGAACCTAAAATCGCGTTGAACGTTCCGCCGTTAAATTTACCCTCTTTTCTGATAAACTCACAACCCGACTGCAACACGTTAAACGGTGAAACCGTACCCACTGAAAAATCATTCGCAACATTATATGCAACAATTGAATTTGCTTGTCTTTTGAAATCAATATCCGTTCCGTTCACTAACGTCACAACACCCGTTTCAAAAATCTGCGCGCATTGTACTTCAATCGCTCTTTCAATCTTCTTTTGCATTTCCATCACGTTCACACCTAATTCCATCGCTAATTGTGCGAAAAAAGTTGAATTCCCGGTCGTACTCATTGCGATAACTGTATCGTACAATTTATGTTCGTTTGCCGTTAAATATTCATCATAAAAAGGCGGTAAAAAATCTTTTTGCGTTTCCGTTGAAAAAGTGTTTCTATTACCATCTGAAAATCTGTTCACATCAACCGCAACTTTTTCAAAACCTCTTTTGACTGCTATCGATACATATTTCGTGAACGATTCGGTCGGAGTAAAGAACGATTTTAAAAATCCACTAACTGCGATTTGTTCTTTATATACTTTAATCACTTTAGAAGTGAAAAGCGATTGCGCTTGTACAACCGGAATCAATCCCGAAAGTGCAACGCCCGACATTGCCGGCACTAATAATGCGACTGCAAATCCACCAATTCCAACAAATGGAATGATAAACATTGATAATGCGATAAAACTTAATAATTTTTTCATTGTATTTTTTTTTACTGTTTTTTGTACTTTATTTAATTAAACGTTATCCGATTTTGTCATTTCAGTTGACGCAATCAATTTGATTCCTAATGTATCACCTAAGATTCTATCTTGTAAACTTCTTACATCAACAACCGTGTCCATATCGTCAGAACCATCAAAAACAACTTTGTCAATTGCTACGTCACCCGACACACAAATTGAAAATGTTGGTGTTTCTCCCGACAAAATTTCTTGATTGCCTACTAAAACCCCATAAGGAATTTGCGAACCATCCGTTGCACCGGATTTTAATTCCAAAAGTTTACCCGTTGCGGCAACTTTTCCCATCAATTGACCATCTGTCAAATTAATAGTTCCGCCCGGTGCGGTATATTCTACATTTTCAAAGGTGTTTGAACCGATAAAAACGTCAACTCTGTTATAAACGAAAGTTGCTTGATTTCCCGTTTGAACCGGGTTTGTTACTGTTCCACTCATTTTTTACTTATTTAATGTTTAAATCTGAATCAATTTTTGCCGACATTTCTTCAAATGCAGTTTTTTCCGTTTCGATTTTTGCATCGACAACGACTTTCGGTGCGCTTTCACCCTCCAATGCCTTTTCCGGATTGGCTTTTTTCGCTTCGATTTCTGCCAACACTTCGGCTTTTATCTTTTCGCGTTCAACTTTTTTCGCTTCAATCGCTTCATTTTCCGTTTCGATTTCTGCATTTCTTTTTGCTACACCCTCACCAACAACACTTGCGTATGCTTCCGGGTGTGCAATTTTGAATTCCTCTTTTGTCATTTTCTTTTCGACTTTTGGTTGTTCCTCTTTTTTGTTTTCCGGTTTTGGCGTGTAATTTGCCGCAACGTCGAACCTCTTTGAATCAATCAACGCCGTCATTTCGGGCGTTAACTTATTAATTTTTTTTATTAAACCGATTTTTTTAGCTTCTTTTGCCGTCAATTTTACATCAATACGCGAATCCATTGAAAAAATTTCTTTGACTTTTACGCCTTTTAGTTCTTCAAATGCTTTTATATCAACTTTCTTTTCGAATGCCTTTTTTAAGTGGTCGTTAATTGTTTTTAAATTCGCTTTCATTTCGTCCGTGAATCTCTCAGAACTTTCAACCCATTCCGGATAGGCCGCACGATGAACAACGAATTCCGAAACGTCCAACGCTTCAACGTTTTCAACCATAGCAACAAAGAAAAATCCGGACGAATTTGCACGTCCGTCAACTTTCAACAACTTATCGCCGTCGAACTCATTAAATTTTGCAACCATTCCGAACGTTGATTGCGGGTCACCGCCGTTCGTGTCCATTCTAACAACTAACGAATCACCATCAATCGAATTGATTGAGTTGATAAACGCTTCCGCCGTGAATGAATAAATGTCGCTATAAATTAAAATTTCGCTCATATAGAACAAAATTAAATATTTTACAACTCTTTATTTTTTATATATCTAATTATTAGATATATATTATTATATTTGCTTTTATGAAAAATTTGAGAATTCAAAACACCCCGGACGACTTGAAACAGAAAATCAAAACTTTAGCGCGTGACCGTGGCGAAACAATGTCCGATTTTATGCGACCGGTGATTCGTGAAATATCCGACAAATACAAAATCGAAACACCTATCAATTCAGAATTATCAACGATAATATTGACCGGGACGTCTGACATTGTAATTGAAGAACTGACACGCGCATCAAAAAAAATAGGCGTAACAGTTGAACAACTGCTACGCCTTGAATTGTTTCATTTTATTGAAAATCAATCCGAATTCAACAAATCATTGTTTTGAACGTTTTCGGGTTTCGTATCGAATCCAAGTTCTTCAGCGACTTCCAATTCTTTCGACGCTTGTTCAACGTTTGAATTCGCATCACCACCGTTCAACATTTCCGTCGCACGTTCTAAAGTGGTCAACGGTACGTTTCGGAATTGTTCCCCTAACTTTTCGCGTTCTGCTTTCGCTTCTTTTAATGGGTCAATATGTGGGAACATTGGTCCGGTGAATCTGACATTTTGATATGATTCAACGATGTCAAATTTATTCGTTTTGAACGCTTCCATAAATTTCGGCGCATCAATTTTCTTTTTCAATATCTCAGTGAACAACCAAAAATCAAAAATCGGTTCATAAAACTGAACTTGAAATTTGTTTCGCTCAACGTCGATTGTGTGTTCCCAATCTTTTGTCGCAGCTCTCGACGCTGAAAAACTATCATTGTAGACACTCCATGCAACATTCGGTGGAATTCCAAGCGCGGCGCAAATAATATCGGCGTTCGTGTTGTAAAATTCTTTGAAGTGCAATTCTTGTTTTGAATCCATCGACTTCAATTTCGAACCGACTGGCATATTCACAACCATTTTTTGAGTTGTGGCCGCAACTGCATTCGTCAAAGGTTGCCCCGTTTCATCATATGCACCGACTTTTTGATCGGTGTTGTGACCTAATCCAATCGCCAATGATTCACCCAACGGATTTTCGCCGTCTGAATTGACATCGTGTTCAATTACATATGGAATTTTTTGACGTTCTTCAGCACCACCCACGGCAGCTTCCTTATATCTGTCGATTTTCGCCAACGTTTCCAATGATGTCGCAATCGATGGAATTCCGCGCAAATTATCTGAACGATATTTCGAACCATAAACAAGAAATGCCATTCGCAAACCGGTCGTTTGTGACCATGCTTCAATTCGTCGTGATTTATTGTTTAAATCGCCCGGAATATGGTATGCGATATGTTTTCCACTGTCGTCAATTTCCACCCCGTTGATTATTCTGTTTTTATTTACGGCGTGCAACATCAAAATCGGCGAATCAATGTGCGCACCGTCAATGAATTCAACTTTCATTTCTCCGTTAATATATCGAATTATTACCAGGCCGTCACCACCAATTTTTGACGACTTGAATGTTTCGGTTGCAATCTCATTCAAACTTTGCATTCCATTAAATGACGCCCTTTTTGATTTGGCAAACAAATTGAAACGCGCTTCCGTTATTGAATTAAATTTTTCGGCATCGAATTCAACGTTTTCAGATTGCAAAACTAATTTTGCGGGTTCACATTGTAATTTCAAACCTTTGTCAATTATCCAAATCGTAAAGCGATCAAAAATCGTTCGTGAAATTTCACTTTCTAAATACGATTGCCACGAACGTGTTCTTAAACCGGAATAGTTCAAATTGTAATTAATAGCGGGGCCAATTTCACCGGCAGTTTTTTCACCGTCAAAACTAACAGTGTACGAACCAAATAAATTTCCATTGCTTGCGGAAATCTGCGGACGACTTTTCGGCGGAACTGCCATTGTCGTTTTTTCTTTTGAAATATTAAAACCGAATATTTTCATTTATCTAAAATTTTTAAAATTTGTTAATTTAAATTGACGCGGTGACAATTTATTCGCGTAATATTGACGCATTTTTTCGTACATTTTCAATGCGTCCGTCACTTGTTTCGGCTCAGTGTATTCAACTTTTTGTTTCGTTTGCCCGGTGTCCAATTCATATTGAATCATATTTCCGTTACCAACTGAAACCATTGCCGTTTCCAATAACGATTCAATAATGGCGTCAATTTGCGCGATTTTGGTGACTATTTGATCGCGTGAACGATTGCATTTTTCTAATTTAAAGTATATTATTTTTGTCGACATAGTTGCAAATATAAGTATTTTTTTTATAATGTTTTAATTTCCGTTATTTCAGCGCCGGAAATATCCGCGGACGACGGTGAAGACGCTGACGGCGTTGGGGTAGTTGCACCCGGAACACCAACAACAAGTCCAATATAGGGGTGTATATGCGAATTGTACGCCGAAACGTGTGCGTTGAAATCCGATTTTAATTGATTGAATGCGATTTCTAATTCTTGATATCGAACCATTGTTCGCGTGTTTCCACCAATTTCCGCCGTTCCGTCATTTTTTAAATGAATAGCAAAAACGGCATTTCCATCCGCATCCGTTGAAAAAATACGTTTTTCCCCAACTTCAGCGATTTGATTTTTATTAATATACCCAATTATCACGGGGTTTCCAATGTCAGACGTTGGCGCATATATCGCCACCAACTTTTCAACCGGGTGTGAATCGTCCCCAAATGCGGTTGCGACTTGCGTTTCTTGGACGTCATCGTTTCCCCATCCCAAAGATTTCACCAATCGGCGTTTTTGGTCGTCAATTTTACTTGAAATTATTTTAACAATTTTATTCATCTAAGGCGTGTAAATTAATTTTTCTAAATACTGAAATCACTTTTTCGTCGTTGTAAACTTCCGGTAAAACAAGATTTATTGTCGCCACTGTTTTTTCGTTGTTTCCCTCAAAATTAATTGATTCAATGAACCAATCTTTTTTATAATATAGATATAATTCCGGGGCATAGACTGAAATTGTGTTGTTCGGTTTTATTATTTTACCGTTAACAATCCAACGGTCGGTCACAATAGTTAATTTTAAACCTCTTAATTCATCACCTAACGCACGACGCGCGGCCGACTTTGTGTCATTATCATTCCCGGAAGTTTGCGACGCTACTTTCGGACGGTAAACCGAACCGATGACATATGGATTTCTAAGTGTATATGAACCGGCGTTCCCACCGTCCATTGATGCCGACTTTTGCATTGTAATATGCGAGTGCATCGACTGTCCATTGTAATCCATTGAAATCCGTGTTCCGGGTGCGGATTCTTTTGTCGTGTCAAGTTCAAAAAGTGGTTTCGCTTTTGTGTTTGCGTTCGTGAAATAAAGTTCACCTTTTTCGTTGTGTGACAATATAATGTCTTTTTGTGTTGCCAACGTTGTCAAATAATCTTTGATTGTTTGTGTTGGTGATGCCGTCGAATTCTTGAATGTTCCGTCCATTTTGGATTGAACATTCGGGTCGATTGCCATTGTTAAATTATAATTTCTTTTGAATGGCTGAATAACTTTTGCCGCTATTCTTGACAAAGATAAACCGTTCGATTGTAGTGGATAAATAGACGGCGGAATTTGGCAATCTTCAAGGACACCCGGTTTCGAATATCCACCGAACGTTGCCAATACTTTTTTATTTTCTTGCGTGAAATTCTGCGAGGTCAAAACACCCGTCAAGAACAATTCGCCGTTATATTCCAACGTAACTTCATGGAAGTGCGTCACGCACGACAATTCTTTTAATTCAATGTCAAACGGGTCGAAATAAAATTTAAAAGAAAACGTCGAACCGACGGCATCGTGGACCAGGTTAAAACGAAATTCGTTGAAATATTCAACCTTTCGATTTCTGAATCTGTCATATATTTTCATCACTAAACCCGTCGCCATATCTTAAATGTAATAAATTATTTTTTTACCTTTTTTAATCTCAATCAATTCCGACATTGATAAGTCGTTTTGATTTATGAATTGATTCAAAGTTGCGTCGCCGTCAACTAATCCATAAAATCGATGCGCCAATATAATCGGATTTGAATCACAATCCAAAATCAACGAACGTTCCGATTGTGCGTTCAATGCAATATTTAACAAATTCGCCGTTCCGAAATTAACCAATGCGATCAATTCGTTCAAACTATCAAAGTCGGGAATATATGAATCAACCGTGTCGTTCGTGTCTGTCTGAAGTCCGTTCAAACTGTCAAGATAAAAATTCCATGAACCCAAAACGGTTTCGATTGATTCGATTACCTCATTTGAATTTTGAAAATCGTCATCCGCCGGATTAATAGTTGCGTTTATCATTGCGGACATTATACCCGCCCCGGACATTTCAAAAATTGTTTTATCATTGAACGTTGTCAAATTTTCCAAGTCGTTCGACAATGCAATCAATTGGTCAACCAATAAAGTCAAACGATTTTTGATTCCATTCACAAAAAGTGACGGATATGTGTATAAATCAATAACATATTGTACGGCCGAACTTGTATCGGCTGCCAATTTTCCAACTGCTGAATTTGCTTTTTGATATATTTGAAAATATTCATTTGATTGGTCACCACTTTTCACCGCTTCAGAACCTAACGAATACAATTTGTCGTTGTTGTCCGCCATTTTAACAGAATCGGCCGCCGTCGCTTGGACATTAGCGGAAAATGATTCAACCAACGCCGTTTGTGTATTCTCATAATCAAACGCGATTTTATTTCGTGGGTCTTCAACAATTCGCGGGTATTCATCCGAAATTGTTTCAATAAATTCACCCGTTATTTTCGTAATGCTTAAACCCGTCGGGTCATATTCCAACGTTGTCGGTTGAACTGTCATCAACCCGAAAAACGGGTGTGAAATTTTAAATGGTCGTTTGTCTTTTGCAGAAATTTCAAACGCTTGCGATTGGTCCAAATGGTCTTCACCGTCAAAATAAAATTCAAGGTTTAATTTAGTACCTTTTACCAATGATTTTTTGACCAAAGTTCCTTCAATGTTTGGAAATTCAAATTCCGCAACATTGAACGGCGTCACTTTTGGGGTCAACTTATAAAGTGGGAAATATTTTTTTCCGTCCCCCGTGGTTATCTCTAAACCTTTTTTTAATTTTTCCGTCCAACTCATTTTTTTATTATCTTAATGCTTTTTCGAATTGCCTTTCGGCTTCTTTGAAATATATGTCATCCGCTTTTTTCATTGTCAATTCTGTCGCTTTCTTCATGAAATGCGTCGCCTTGATTGAAACCGAACGTCCTTTTTTGTACGAATATAGTGCATCTAATTTGAATTTGATGCGACCTTTTGCGTTTTTTATACTTTTAACACGAAACAAAGTGTCTTTTGTTAATATATGACCACCAATCCCGGCAGTAATTACCGAACGAATAAACTTTTGCCCCTCAGAACTTCCACGCGTTTTTGAAACGTTCACGATGTTTTTAATTTTACCCATTCTATTCGCACCACGAACCGAACGTTTTCCACTACGCGACACCCTTGCTTTGTTAGTGGCGATAAATGCACGCCCACCAATTTTTCCGCCGTGTTCTTGTTTTTCTAAATCTTGGACGGCTTGATTTGAACCATTAAACGGAATAAATCCGATCTTTGATTCTAAAGAATTGACACTAAAACCACGCGCCATTTGAACGCGTGAACTTGCTTTTAAAAAGTTTTTTCGACGTGTTTCAAATGTTTTCCCGGCAACTTCCGGCATCGTGTTTTTTTTAACGTCAAACGCCAATCCGTTCAAAGTACCGCGAACGGCATTTGGAAAAGCCGATTTGCTCAACTTTTCCAACTTATTCGTGTGAATAATTACTTTGTCCGTGTCGACATTGAATTCCATATTTTACGGCATTACTGAAAATTGCCAATGTGTCGACATTCTTACAAAATGTAAAGTTGTGCCGGCGGTTGGTGTGAACAATGAATCACTTGCGCTCACTCCGTTTTTTCTTATTATTGCGCCCGAACCTAAAGTCGAACTATTTACAACAAATCGCGGAATACTTAACGATAGTGGATTCATCCAAATAAAAACTTCCGCGCCGGGACTTGCATCACCCAAAGAAGCAATGTTCACACCTAAACCGGCATTTAATGCAAAATCTAATACTTTAAATAAACCGTCAAATTGAACCAAACCCGGCGAAAATTCCGTCATATCCGCCAACATCGCCCCCGGCGTTGTGTAACCTCTCGCGCCTCTTAATTTTATTTCGTTTGAAATGTCTTCCAATGCTTCAAACAATTGAAAACCATTCGTCGAATTGTCAACCAATCCATTCGCCACCAAACCGGATTCGGAAAACATTTTTTCGAAAAATTGAACGTAATCGGTTAAAAATATTTTATCAACGGACGTTCCATTAAATGTTCCATTGTCGTCCACTATGTCGCCAAATGGCCAAGTTCCCGTGATTGGGTCAACGTTTGTTTTGTTTATTATTTTAATCATAATTTTTTATATATAATTTACGTATAAAAATGCAACCGTTTGAACCGGTTTGATTTTCAAAATTAATTGTCTGAATTCGGTTTCACGCAATGCCGAAACGTTGGCAGAACTTCCGAAAACCGCCCCGCCGATTACAAATGTTGAACGGTAGTCAGTCGAAACAATAAAGTTCGAATCGATTGACGCTTCCAATGAATCAACAACTTTAAACAAATAAGGCATTGCCCCAATTTGGTATTGCCCTAATTGGGTTTGACCTAATTGAATTACAGAACCCAAAATCGGAACTTCCGCCAAATTTTCATGAACATAAACATCGAATCCGGCCGCTTGCAACGAATTTTGTAAATAGTCCCAACTTTGACGCGCGGGAATGTCACCGGGGTGATTCATTTTTCTAATTATCGCCAATTTTCGGTCTGCCAATGGCAACGCTGAACCGTTAATCATTCCCAATCGGTTTTCCCACTTTGTCGCATCGTCTGCCGTGAAATCATTGTTGTCCGGTAGTATTTGAAATAAAACCGAATATGCGTCGTCTGTCGCTCTCAATTCACTTTCAGACAAACCGGAAATCAATTTGTCCAAATCACCGTCAACCGGATAATTGAACGCACGCCCGGTCGGAAATAATTGTCGTGATATTTTTTTTATTTTAGCAAGACTAAACATAAGAAATCGAATTTAAATGTGGAATATCACCGTTTAAAAATTGGAACATTGAAACCGGAACGGAATCAACTTTCAAAACAATCGCACCAAATACGCTTCCGGGTGCTGTTTCTAAAATCAAAGAAATTATTTTGTTTGTGTCAAAAATATCATTTTTATTTGCAACAATATCAATTGAACCAACAAACGGACGAACCGTTTCCAAATCTGTTTCGATTGATGTCAAGATAATCGCTTCAAGTGCCGGAGTTATTCCAACGAAACCGGTGATTTCAATGTCGATTTGTTTAATTATAACCGGCAAATAATTCACCGCATGAACTCCAAGTGGTTTTCTTGACGGTCTTTCAACCGTTGGTGATTCAATCGCCGTTTGAACTTCCGTCAATGTTGTTGCCGATGGTGTTCCAAATCCGTCCGTTGAATCTGCGATTGTCGCTTCAATGAACAAATCAACTTCATTATTTGACAAAGTTGACGCGTATGGGTATGATTGTTCAACCGATTGAACGTCAGACGCCCAAATTCGATAATCAGAACCCGAACCCCCTTGCGGTTCTAAACGATAAGCGTCCAAAACTTTACGTCGATAGTCTTCAGTTTCTTCAGCCGATTGAGGTGCAACAATTTCAGCCGTCACCGTTCCAATGTCATCAACTAACGCAATGGGCGCGGTCAATGTCAATTCGTTTCCAATTTCCAATCTGAAATCCAATCCGGCGTCCAAAGATCGCAATTGTATCAATTCCGGAGGTGTTCCCGTCAATGTGAAATCCGTGTCCAAAACATAAAGTGAACCCGGTGACGTTGAATCGTCATTGGCTTTGAATGTTGTGTTCGCCGGAATGAATGCGCCAACCGTTCCAACGACTTCAATTGTATATTGTCCCGCCGTCGCCGGAAATGGGTTTCGTCCCAATTTAACCCGACCAAACCGTTCCAAAGTTCCACCAAACAATTCAGAATCCGCCGTGTCTGCGAAAATGTTTTTTTGAATCTTTGCACTAAGCAAATAATATAAATATAATTTACCCGCTTGAACCGATGCCAATGCGCGCAAAAAGTTTTTTCCGAATGCCGGAAGTGTTGTTGAATACTTTGATTCTATGTCGGCAACTATTGCCGAATAAAGTTCATTTAAAGTTGGAATATTAGCCATTTGATAATTCGTTTTTTGTCGCGTCCCAAATATAAACAAAATCTTTTGTTTGTTCGCCGTCCGGTTGCGTTATTTTTATATATATACTTAATCTATCATTTGCAAGAATCGACGCCGAAACTTCAATTGTTGCAAATTTATCCATGAATTTCAAATCGGATTTGATTGTTTCTTCAATCTCAATTCGTGAAGAACTTGTCAAAGCGACGTTCATCAATAGGCGTTCCAAATCTGAATTGAATTGAATATTTTCATTTTTCAACATCAATAAATTATTCGCCCAAAAATCAAAACGTTGTTCGCCCGGCAAATATTCTTTTGTATTTTGTTCTACATTACCGCCATAAATTCCCAAATAGGGCATATTTTCAAAACCATCAATGACAACAACGTCACTTCCGTTGAAAACTATGTCACCGCCACTTCCGGTTTCTATCATTTTTAAATCTGCCATATTATTGTCCCGTTGTTGGTGTCATTTGTGGAAAATTAAATCCATTCGAATTTCCACCGGTTTGTTCAATTTTATTTCCCGTTTCATTTTTAATTGTCAATTCGACTTGATTTTTCGTTGTTGTTTCAATGAAGTTGTTTTGCGAATCTTGTTTTGTCTTTTCGGAATTGATCGCATTCAAACCATTACCACCGTTTGCCGGGTCGTTCTGCAATTGAATCGTTTTGTCCGCCAACATTTCAATTTCCTTGTTTATTTTGTCAATTTGTTCGGTCGCGACATCTTCTTTGAAAAATAAACCCAATAAACCACCTTTTGAAATTGTTTCCCCAAGTCCCAAGCCTTTGTCTTCAATTTCAACAACTCTTTTTGTTTTTTCTAAAATTAAATCTTCAGTCGCTTGCAATTTTGCCCGTTGCATTATTGTATTAATCAAATCTTTTTCGGCCGCGTTGATGTTTTCAATCGCTTTCGTTTGCAAATTGTATTTTTCAACAATGCCCGGTTGTAATTGCTCTAATTTCAACAACGTGTCATTATATGCCGTTGTTCCTTCTTCGGCTTTTCTTAACGCCTTGAACAACATTGTAACTTCGACACGTTGGTCGATTGTATTGTCCAACGCTCGCGACGTCACTTCGTTGTTTAACTTTTGCGCCGTCGAAACCTTGTTCGTCGCTGTTGAAACCGCATACAATGCCGCGCCAAGTGCTAAAACACCAATGACAACCAGGCCAACCGGATTTGCGGCCATTATCATGTTGAAAATTATCATTGCTTTTGATGCAATACCAATTGCAAAAGATATTCCCGAAACTGCGAACGCTAATCCGCCAACAACTGCCAACACTTTCATGATTGTCGCCACTGTCGATTTATTTGCCTTTGCCCATGCTGAAAAACGTTTCAACACCGGCGTCACCGCTTCAACTAATTGCGTGATAATTGGAATCAAAGTTTGTCCCAATGTAATCGCTAAACTTTGCATATTGTTTTTGGCGATTTGCATTTGCGCTTTTCCGGTTTTGGCTTGCTTATCATATGCCGTTCCAAGGTCATCAACCCCGTTCGACATCGCATCCAATGTTGTCAAATACGCTTCATTTGTTGCCCCGGTTAACGATGTAACCGCCCCAAGTGCTTCAGTTGAACGCCATGTTTTGGCCGCGTTCAATCCCATGTCTTCAATTGCACCGTTCACCGCTTCAAATCCGCCAACTAATCCGCCGAACTTTTGAATCAATTCTTTTTCAGTGGTCACCCCTAATTTTCCGAAAACTTTCGTCATTTCTGCCGATGGTTTTTGAAGTGATACGATTGACGCTTTCAATTGGTTTTGTGCTTGCGACGCGGGTGTTCCCAACGTTGTCAATGCGGCCGTCGCGGCCGAAAAGTCTGCCAACGATGTCCCGGAACTTTCAATGATTGGCGCAACCGATCCAAACGCTTGCGATAATTCCGCCACGGTAGTTTTACCAAACTTTACCGTTTTGAATAAAATATTGTTGATTTCATTTGCGCTTTTCCCCTCCTTTGCGAATGCGTTAATTGCTGAAGTCGTCAAGTTTGTCGCTTCTTCAACCGTCGACAATCCCGCGGCCGATAATTTGGCAGACGCTTCCAAAACTTCAAATTGTTTATCCGCGGCAATTCCCGCCGAACGTATGTCATAAAGTGACGCCGTTAGTTCTTCAATTGGAACGGGTAATTTTGTCGACAATGCCAAAACTTTGTTTCCCATGTCTTCAATTGATTCCGCGTTCGTGTCAATCAAAGTCGAAACGTTCGCCATTGATGTTTCAAATCCGATTGCTTCATTTGCAAATAATGCCAACGGTGCGATAATCGCCGCGCCAACCATTGCCGATTTCTGAGCAACACCGAATGCAGTTTTCGAAACTTTTCGCAAATTTCTGTCCATTCTTGCGAATGACGCATCCGTTTTTTTGGTCATTCTGTCGACCGGTTTTGAAAATTTATCTATTGCCGTAAAAACTGACGGAATTACAAATTGCTTCATTGTAGTTTTTTGTTAATCTGTTTTTTTTGTCTTCAATTCGTTGTTCACCTCGGAAATATCTTCATACCAATATAATAAGCCAAAAAAGTCCGTACCGTCAAGGTACAGACTTTCAATTTCAGACGGTCGCCAATGGTGTTCACGGACGACCGTTTTAATTACATTGTCAATACTTTCGAGGTCTAAAAGAAAAAAATTGCAATCGTTTGAGCGATTGAATAGTCTTCCGGGTCGCATTGTCCAATCACACCGGTGTTTTGTCCGGTTAACGCACAAATATACGCCATGATTCGTTCATCTGCATTTTTTGTTTGTTTCAATCTTGAATGAATATCAATCATTTTCAACCTTGGTTGAAAAATCAATTCTTTTTTTCCACCGACTTCCCATTCCAATTTCAATTTGATTTCGTGCGTTTTTTCGTCAAGAATCAACGTCCCGTCTTCAAACGATTCAATCATTGTTTCGATTGAATCTTCATTGGATTTTCTTTTTCTTGCTTTTACTCTTTTAAAGTCCAACCATTTGTCGACCTCTTGTTTTGCTACTTCTTTTGATACTGCTTTGGCTGCATTCATCTTTATTTGTATATTTAAATTAAAATTATCCTACTATTTTTTTGAAAGTACCCGCGGCAATTTTCAAAGTCATTGTTCCCGCATTCACGTCGGGTGCAATATCCGCCACCGGAAACCCCGAACCGGCCCAAACAGTCCCATTAATTATTGAAATGGTATATTCAGCCGGAACAGAATTTGCAGCCAAACTTTGAATGACTTGGACATCATTTCGAATGTTCATGTCGTTTTCAATCATAACTTCAAAGAACGCACGCGTTCGATTTTTAGTCACAATCAAAGAACCGTCACCGGCGATTCCGTTCGCGTCATCTGACGTTCTAATTCCACCGGGGTCGAAAGTGTTTCCCTCTGCGGCTTTTGGGTAAAACACACCCGAACCAAGTGTCGGGTGGTTATATGTTACCTCGATAATATCTCCGTGTACTGCCATTTTTTATAAATGTTTTTTAATTATTACTTTTTTTTTAGCTTCCAAAATTGAATCCCGCTTCCGCAGTTGTCGACGCAATTCGAACAAATCCGGTTCTTTTATATTTGAAGAACGTTTCAAGTCTGTCCGGGTTTGAAGTTGACAAACCAACTTCCAACGAATCTTGCATGAACGACGGTTGTGCGATCAAAGCACGTTTTGCCAATCCATCGGCGTAAGTGTTCAAAATCGAAATCCATTGTTTCGGTTTGATTACGTTTGACGCGTCAACAACGTCATCATTGTCCGCGATTGCGTGGTCAACAACATTAATTTCTTCGAGTAAATAATAACCGAATTTAATATTAAAATCAATCATTAAATTTCTACAATATCTATATTGTGGAACGGCTTCACCTAATGGGTGATAAGTCGTGATGAAATCTTGAATTTCATATTTTCCCGAATTAATATCAACGGTCGTGTAACCCGCTTTCGCATATGCGTCGCGATTGTTATAATCTGACATTGAAATCAATCCCGTTGGTGTTGGCATATCCGGGTAACTTTTCCCGGCAACATCCAAATGGGGCGTGTCTTGCTCTATTCTTGCGAATAAAACCGCCATATTTGCGGCCGCTTCCATTGCTAAACCTAATGAACCCGGTGCGGGACAAATTGCGATTGTTAATTCGTTACGTCTTGCAACCGTGTCAATTGTATCAGTTGAAACACCGGCGTTTCTTAAAGAACCCGTTAACGCGATGAATGGTTTCATTAATATTCCAACAAAACGTCCCGTCGGTGTAACCGGGTCGGGTTTTCCGTTGTACGCTTCAAGTTCGTCCATTACTGAATCCGCTTCAATTCCGTAAGAATTTACAACGATTGTATTCCATTCGTTCGCAAATGTTAATGCTGAAGAAACTGACGGTGTTCCACTTCCGGCAACCGTGATTGCGTTTGAATAAGTCATTCCCGCTGAAATGTCATCCGTTTCAACTGTCGCGTTCATTTCGTTAGATGTCAACCCTTTCCATTTGGAAACAAGTGTCACAATTCCACCAACTGCCGATGCAATCACCGGTGAACCTAAAACGTTGTTTATTGCGTCAACAATTTTCGCCGCGATGTCGTCTTGGTCTTCACCCGTTAACACTGCGAATGAATAGTTGTCACCCTCAACACCCGTTCGTCCGTTTATCTTTACAATATGCGTTGCGTTTACTGTCGCAGTACCGACAACCGTGATTGTTTGTTCTTTTGCAACGTTCGCGCCCTCAACTTGTGGATAAACGATTGTTGGAATCCCTCCAACACCATCCGACGTTGTTGGACGCAAAATTCGCATCATGTTATAAATAGGCGAACCGAATCCGAACAAATTTCCCGCTTGTTGTGCTGAAGTCACTTCAGTCGCAACAAGTGGCATTGTTCCTTGATTTGCCGTGTTTCCCTCACCAATTACCGCAATTCTTTGTGGTAAATTTGGCGAAACTTCAGAAAAATTCCCACCGGTTAATTGATACCCGGTAATTCGTGAAATTCGTTCCGTTCCTACTGCGTTGCTAATCATATAATTTTATATTTTGTTTTCAATACTTTGAACAACAAAAATATATTTTTTGATTCATTTAGACGTTTATATGTCTAATTATTAGACAAATATTATTTAATTGATTTTTCAATTATTGCAACGTAATCACGCCACGTTCCATTTTTGATTTTGTATTCTCTGAAAATTAGTTCCAACATAATGTCACGCGCAACGATTCCATATAAACGACAATCATACAAGTGATTTTGATGTTGATTCGTTTTTTTCAACCAACGATAGTTCCCGGACTTATCGACAATTTTGTGTTCGGCTTCAAAATGACTGAAGAAATTTCCGAATAAATATTTCCCGTCTGACGGTGTTGGGAAATTCATGAATCCGTAAGGCTGAACCGTGTTCAATTCCTTAACCCATGTCAAATTCATATGGTTGTTTAATATGTCCTTTGTGTGATTGGATTCCACCAAATACAAATCGCGACGTTCCTTTGATGCTTTGAATGTTTTCAAATCGGCATCATATTTCAAAAATTTGTCGTAATCTTTACCCTTTAATGCGACAACCCTTAAATTTGTATTGCCTATAAAAGTATATGAATAATTCGTCATATATCCCGAATCTAATCCGGTAATAAAAACACGCATACTTTTCCCGGTGTTGTCGTTTATATATCCATCCGACAAAATCTTTTCAAAGATCGGCCAAACAGAATTCGGAACGCCGTGTCTGTATGAAAAATGTTCCCGTTCGTCCGGGTTTTTATCTTTAGGAATGAACGTCCCGACTGAACCATGATTGATTGAATACGTTGCGCCACTTTCTGAGTGGGCAATAATTTCCCAATCCAAACGCGCGTCGTCTTCTTTTCCATTCAAATCCGAACCGGCGGTCAACATTATTATTTTACCATTCCCGTCAGTAATTGACATTTTTTCCGGAATGGTGTCGATTTCATATTCACGAATATTTTTTTGCAATTGATTCGCGGATATACTTTTCCCCGTTGGTTCATATGTTTCACCTAAAACCAAATTTTTGAACGTCTTGAATTTTTCTTCATCACGTTTTCCATTCAACGGATTGCATTCCATGAAGTCACGAACATAATGTTCCCAACCAAACATATAAATCGGCGCATATAATGCACTTATATGGTACGAATAATACCCCGGCTTTGATGGAACCGCCGTCGGAATCCATTTTCCGGACTGAATTAATTCCGTTTTGTTCGAATCGTCAAAGAATCCACCGCATTTTTGACACGTATATCCAACGGATTCGGCGATCAATTTTCCGTCCGGGGTTGTTTCCCACGTCATTCCGACCATTTCGTTCCCGTTTATTTCGCTTTGAACTTCCCATTCCAACGGAATGAATTCATCACAACACGGGCATTTTATATTGTATTTTCTTTTGTCACCCAATTCGAAAACCGGTTCGATGTTCGACGTCTGTTTTAATTCGGGCGTCGATATATAAAACAATTTCATTTTTTTCGCGAATGCGGCGAAACGTTGTTCAATCATTTTTTGCGTGGCGCCGGCTTCTTTGGTTGAACCTTTCATCCCCTCAAAATCGTCAATGAATCCGTATTGCATTGAAATATTACGCAAAGTTTTATGATTAGAAATTCCAAGTTTCAAATATCCGTCCGGATATTCTTTCATATTATCAGTGTCACCGGATTTTGTGTTCCGCGCACGATTGGAAGTTGAACGAATGAACGAACGAATCCCGGAATTGTCAATCATTCGGTCAACCTTTTTCATTGAATCTTTGACCAAATCTTCATGACCAACCAAAAACAAAATGTTTCCGGGGTTCTGTGATATTATCCAACCGATTCCCGCTTCAATTACACCCGTTGAAAATCCAATTTGCGCGCCTTTCATCACCGCAACAATTCGTGCCGGGTGGTCGGGCGATAAACAATCGACAATTTCTTTTGAATATGGTGAATTTTCATAGCTGAACGGACCAGGTATTGGCGAAACGTCCGGCGTCATAATTCTGTTTTGTTCACACCATGCCGACGGCTTAATGTTTGAAATCTGAACGTCTGCCGAATCAATCAAATTGAACAATCCGTTTTTATACAAATATATTTGGTCGGGTGCTATGTCTTGAAAATCGGTTTTCATGGTTTAATTTTTAAAAATGAAGTCTTGAAAAATTAATATAAAAATAAATATAAAAAATAATTTTATTTCGTTTTTCATTTATCTGTTTTTACGTTTTCTTTTTTTTCTTAATTGGTCACGTTTTGTTTTCGATGGAACTGACGATTGAAATTCCTTTGGGAAAAACTTTTCGTCTTCTTTTAGTCTTGCATATGGATTTGAATATTCAAAAACCTTTTCGTCTGAAATATCCGTCGCCATAAAATCGGCGTGTTGTTTTGTTTGAACCATATCTTTTTCACTTACATTTGTAAATATTGGACCATTCGCAATTCGTGAATGAGCGTGCAAAATTGCAGCCAATGAACTACCATGACAACCCGCACCAATTATTCAAATCGTTTTTCGTTTCATTTAATCTTTTTTATTAGCTTCAACCGATGCAACTTCCGAAACGATTGTTTCAATTGTTGTTTTCGCTTGTTTGATCGCGTCGGCGTGTGATTTATTTATCAATTTTATTAATTGACCTTTGAATTCCGCTTCCAATTTTGACGATAATTTTGCTTTGTGCGTAATTTCCAACAACAAAGCTTCAGCGCCATTTTTATACGAACTTTGAAAACTACGTCCCAACGTGGAAACGACACCCGAAACCAACGCCGTCGGAATAGAATCGCCCCGGAGTTTGGCCGCTTGCAAATCATTTTTTTCAATCTGCGAAATTTTGAAACGAATTTCCGCTTTCTTTTTCGCCGTGTCTAAATCGTCGCCCTTGGAATCCGAAATGTCAATTTCTTGCGGCTCTGAAATATTCGGCGCCGGCAAATCAACTTTAACCGGTTCGGAAATGTTTGGCGACTTCAGTTTTTTCGGTGCGGGTTTTTTCTTAACCTCGTTTTTTTTCGCGGTCCATTTATCCAAAAATTTTTTGTTCTTTTCGATTTTGTCGTCAATATATTCCCCGGACATCACAATCGATTCCCTACCGACGTAAACGTTTAACCATCCACGCGATTTTCCAATCAATTTTGCGAAATCCGCTTGCGTATGAAATGCCATTTATCCAAATATTAAATATAAACCAAAACCAATTCCACCAAAAAAACAAAGCATGATGAAACCGAACGTCATGTGAATCATTAATTCAACCGCTTTTTTATATTCGTCGTCGTCGTTTTGGTAAATCATTTTTTCTTTTTTCTTAATTCTTTTTTGATCGCTTTTTCTTGCTTTTTTCTATTACGTCGATTCATTCCGGACCACAATGCAATCGATTTTTTTGTTTGCGTTTCAAAGTCGTTCGATATTAATCGACCTAAATGAATTTTTAGTCCATGGAAAAACATTGAACCATATAAGAAAACGCCCGCAATGATATAAATCAAAACGCCGCCGTTTCTCCAACCATAAATCCCGGACGCAATCGCGCAAATCATGAATATTAATTGGGCGATGTATAAAACTAAAACCGTTGTCTTTAATTGCTTTTTCATAATTTAACAGTTTTTAAAATCAAATATAAATGAATTGAAAAAGTTCAATAATAGTTCCGTTTGTGTCATTTTTGGACACATGAACGATTGAATTGTCATTGATAAACTTGACCAAATAATCGAAAAAACGATTAATAAATAAATAATCCAAAGGTAATTTTTTAATAATTTCATGGTTTAAAATTTTGTTGACAACATATCCGGAAGCCTTTAAAAATATAGGTACCGACATTTTGTTGACAAATGTTTTGCACAAATATAATAAAAATTTAAACAATCAAGTCAACACCGAACTATTTTTCGCCATTAAAGGTGAAAAACGGGGTGTGGCATCCCT
>Ga0255047_10000486_pt1 | contig 32819 bp, 26 predicted proteins | sample JV7_2_1_MG_FD_183640 | JGI IMG/M metagenome (GOLD analysis project Ga0255047, IMG submission 183640) | Seawater microbial communities from Jervis Inlet, British Columbia, Canada - JV7_2_1 | ecosystem: Environmental > Aquatic > Marine > Inlet | place: Canada: British Columbia | collected 2016-10-06
TGACTGAGCGGCGGTCATGGTCCATGGGCTATGTCGCCTGCTGGGTCTGTGGTCGCACGCCACAGGTATTCCCTCTGGAAACACACGAGATCGAGCGGAGGAGTCAGGCTCCGTGGCATCGCTGGGCTGACACATGCAACTACTTCCGCACCTGCCATAGCTGTCACAGCGACCAACTGGCGGCCATGCCACACGCTAGGCAGTTGGCCTATAAATACATCCACGATCCGGATAACTTTAACCTAGATCGCTGGCTCCGCCTGAAGGACCCTGAACTCAGAGCACCAGATCGAGTTACGGAAGAGGAGGTGCTGTTGCATGTCGGCGAACTCCTTTGAGATAACACTGCCCTTCCCCCCGTCCATGAATGGCTACTGGCGGTCCATTGGCCCGGGCCGTGTAATTATTTCCAAGCGGGGCAGAGAGTACCGAGAGGAGGTGATCTACGCCTGTATAGTAGAGCGAGGGGCCATCAAGTCGGACCCCATGGAGGGGAGGTTGGCGGTGACAATCGAGGCGATTGCCCCAGACAAGAGACGCCGTGATCTGGATAATATGTTAAAGGCGATACTGGATTCACTGGAACACGCAAAGGTGTATGAAAACGACTCGCAAATTGACGACCTTCATATCACCCGCCTGCCACCAGACAAGCCCGGGAGCGTAATTGTCACAGTCACGGAGATCGAAGATGAGTGATGGGGTCTGGCTGCTCATACCCAAGCTGATCATCTGGTCATTTATCACAATGGTATTTGTCTGGGATGTGATAGCCAATGTGTCCGGGCACCACGATGCCACCATCAGTGTCTTTCTCTTGTCCACCAGCCAAAAGTACCCGATAATAGCATTCCTGTTCGGACTGCTTGCCGGACACGCCTTCTGGCCAAACGAATAGACTCAGGAGTATGACACATGGCTACCAGAAACAAGGGACGTTCATCAGCAGAGCCGGTCTTTACGACCCAGAAGAACCATCTTCTGGAGTCATCCATTGTGGATGGGCTGGCCTTCTCGTGGTCAAATGCCACCTATAACTATACTGCGGCGGACACAATTCTGGCTGTTCAGAATACTTCCACCACCCACAACCTCCATATTGACCAGATATGGTGCCATGGGGACACCACGACTCGGGTGATTGTCCATGCGACAAGTGAAGACGGCTTCACCATAGCTGGAACCACTGTCACGGGAGTCAACTTGAACCGAGCAAGTTCCAATACAGCTTCGGCGACAGCAAAAGCGGACGAGACAGGAAACACGCAGGGTAATATCATCTGGGCTGGCAGCATTCCGGCTGACAACGCTACGCCCGTAGCCATTGGCCTTGGTGTTATTCTGGATCTGAACGATGTCATTGCTGTGGACTTCACTGACGTTGGCGGGGAAGCCCTTGTCACCATCATTGGCCACTACGAGAGGGCCTAATGGCAAGCCTCACAGTACAAGTAGAAGCCAACGCAGATGATGGCTACCGCCTCGGTGATGGCTCAGGTGGCAGTTTTACGTTCAACAATAGCGCCGCCTACGTCAGCATCGGAGCCCTAAACTCTGGCCCCGGATCACAGGACACGACTTGCTATTTCCGCTTCCTGAGCGTGGGCATACCCGCTGGGTCCACAATCCTTACTGCCAAGCTCCAGTACAAGCTGAATAGGGCTTACTCGGATTCCAGCAAGACGTGCGACATCCACGCCGAGGATGTAGATAGCGCTGGGGGCATTGCCAACGACAGCGCAATGACTACCTCTCAGGGCGCAGCTACCACGGCAAAGACTACATGGACCATCGCGACATCAAGCGATACCACTAACTTCCTTGACTCAGCAGATTTTACTGCTGTCATTGCAGAGGTCGTTGCCCGAAGCGGCTGGGCCGAAGACAACAACATCACCATCCACCTGCTCAACCCCACTGATGCAAGCATGATGGAAGACAGGGAGATGAGGATCAAGTCCCACGACAGTGCCGGGGCTGATGCCGTCAAGCTCGTTGTGACCTACACTGCCCCGCCCAAGGCTGGTGGAGTTGCGGCCAACGCCCTTACGCTAGGACTGTTCGACTGATGGCAGACACAGTTGGAATTCACCGGTTCGATCTCCACTATGATGAGCTGATCGTCCAGCAACTTTCCGACGGAACGGTTAAGGTCAATAAGGGTCTGGCTATGCAATCTGCGGCTGAACCGGCGGCCACAGATACTGTTGGGCTGCACGTGTTTGAGTCGAATGTGGGCTCTGACAAGGTGGTCCAGCAACTTGGGGATGGCTCGGTGAAGCTGAACGTGTTCTGACAAGCCACGCCTGTGCTCGACTGGCCATACTTTTTGATCGTCCACTTCGGGGTCATAGTAGGTGTGTGATACCCTGTATGAGGTGGCCTCGATGAACCGCCATCGCTTCTCGTCCTTCCAGTAAAGCTGCCACCGCCTGTCCCGGTAGCTGTATCTAGGCAGTGGGTCGCCCTTGCCCCACATCTCCCAGTCCATCACGTGCCATCGCTTCTTGGAGAAGGGCTTACTCTCCCAGAAGATCATCTGCACAAACCTCAACTTGTCGGTCTTCTCGTCGTACAGGTGGTTCAGCTCTATGATTGCCACCCTGTCCCGATAGGTGTGCTCGTGGTCGACGGACCCAATAAGTAACAACAGCCACATAGCTATAGCCCCTTCCGACGTGCTGCTGCTGCCTCCTTCGCCTTTTGGCCAAGGCTGTAATATACCGAGTACGCTCTAAGTGTGTCTTCGTCCATTTTCTTGATCACATCAAGCGGTGCGTACATATGTTCAAACCTTCTCATGCCACGCTTGCCAGACAATTGCTCTTCAAGCATCTTTCTGGCAGCACGGTTATGGGACCTAGCCACGTCAATCTCTGCGAATTTAGCCCCCATAACCGCTGGCCCAAGACGGGTCACCCAGTTCTGCATGGTGGCATCTTCGCCCCAGAGTGGCTTACGGGGGTCGGTCACTGTACGGGCTGTACTGATCAACCGGCTGATTGGCGACCGGTTCAGGATAGCATCCAGCACTGGATCAACTTCCAGCGGCTCCATGCTTCCTCGGGGGCCCTCGCCCACCCTGCCTAGCTGTGTCTGTATGTTTGCTATGGCCGTCCCAGCAGGGCTGGTCTGCTCTCTCAGGGGCCTGCCAGAGTAAAGGCTGTGACCTGACCCCCCCTCCCAGATCGCCTGAAGAATCGGGTGCAACCTTCCACCAGCCGCTGCCAAGCCTCGCTGGAAAGTATCAAGTGGATCAACCCCGGGCCGGAGTATCCCCAATACGTCTTCAGCACCACCAAGCAATGGGCTCAGGCCGGTAAGGAACTGTTGCTGGCCCTCTGAGTCTTCCCCCCCGATAGGAATGGCAATGCTCTGGGCAATATCATCTGGCAGCAACTGATCCTTTGTGGACTCGCGGCGAATTCGCCCCACGCCCTTGATCATCTGTGGCAATGCACCGCCCGGTCGCTCGGCCATGACCTCCACAACGAACGGGATCTGGCGACGTGTAAAGGAGTAGAACGGGATGATCCGACGCATCACGTTTCTCTCAAAGCCAGTCAGGGCACTGTAATCTACCTGTGCCAGCTTCACCTTTCGGAGAGCCTCGGCAACGGTGTACCCCTGCTTACGGAACCCAAGGTATCCTGAGATACGGACGAGGTTTTCAATGTACTCATTGGACAACTCACCGGCTGCTGCTGGCCGCCATGTCGACTCGGTACGGCCACCCACCCCGCGTATGTTCCGGATGTCCCAGTATTGGCTGTGCCTGCTAGGCACCTCTGGTGGCAGGGTTTTGAACACATCGTCCGTTGCCTCAACACCCAGCGGGTCTACGATTCGCTTTGCCCCCTCACGCACCTTGACTGTGCGTGGACCAGTGGGCTTCTCGGGAGCCAGCTTCTGCCACCACGCGGGTGATACTAGCGGGAAGGCAGCATCCTTGGGCCGCATCCCCGGAATGTTTTCCGCCACGCCCTCGGCCATGCCAGCCTGACCGACGAACTCTGCCCGGGTCTGGTACTTGCCGACCAAGTTGCCAGCCCACACTTCTTCAGCCAACCGACGGGTGGCCTCAGCGTCCGTCATGCCCTGAAAACCGGGGACATCATTGGCAATACCCTTGATTGTCTTGCCGTTAATCATGGCGTGGGCTTGCTTCTGAGGCATGAAATACTTCATGAAGCCGACCTGCTTGGGGTCGCCAGCACCAGCGTAGACGTTGGACATCAGGGCACTGAAGTAGTTACGCCAGCCAAACGCAGGCCATGGACTCGTGACAGAGCCCTTCCACATATTGGTGTAGTAATCCCACCAGTGCTGGGCACCCTTGATCGCGTCATTCGCATCCGCCGGATCGGAGTATGAGCGGAGATACCGCCCTACGTCATCAGCCAATTCCTTTGGCAGCACGAGGTTGTCAAGGATCTGTAACTCAAAGTCCTTGGGCATTTTGCCGCCAGACTCCACAGCGTTGGCCACATCGTTCCCGTGCTTCTGCCAGAGATCCTTCAGCACAGCATGGGTGTTGGGCGTCATGTGACCCTGCTGAAGGGCCATATCGGAACCTGCCTTATCAAGGCTCATTACCTCGTGGAGCTTTCGGGATATCAGGGACGGTGCCTCGTCCTTGTTCACAATGAGCCACGAATTCAGCACGTGCCTCAGTGTTGTGGAGCCAGCGGCTGGAAGCGACGACGCCGCTACAGCGTTAGCCACAATCAGGTTAGTAGCGGTCTCGGCTGCCGTGGCAGCCCTGATCGTATTGATCATGTAGTCCCGCACCGACTCCAAGGGGTTCAGCTTGTAGGCCGGAACGACTTCTGCTGCACGGCGCGGGTCAAGGTTACCGACCCAGCGAGAGAGCTTGTTGAGGATCGGGTCCTTGTTGCCCTCATACCACTCCCTCAGGCTGGCCGGGACAACACTCTCCTTGCTGAAGTAGTCTGCATCCAGACTAAGTTTGATCTTCTTGATGGCCTTGCTCTGGCTGTGGGGGTCAGCGGGGACCCGGCGAAGCAGGCCGGAAATATCCCCGTCTACACTCATGTCAATCAGAACATCTGTGCCGCCGGGGATATCTTTAATATCCCGTGGGAGGGCATGTGGATTAAACGTCCCCACCGCCTTTTTGCGAGCCATGTTCATGGCCTCGTCAGGGAACGTGTGCAGCGCCCGGGGGAAATGCTTGATGAACATATCATCCAGTATGTCCATATCAAGGCCAGCCTTGGTGGACATCTCCCGGGCGCGGCCCATCATGGCCCTGATGGCGTCAATGTCGTCTTCTATGCCTAGACCTTTAAGGTTGTCCGGCAACTCGCCCTTGGACCAATCCCCCTGCTCCCAGATGAAATCCGTTGTCCCCTCCTTGGCACCCGGAACCTCTTTCTTCAGGATCTCAAACTGTCCCTCAGCGTACCTCCGCACTGCCCGGGCATTGTCTGTGGCCAGCTTCTTGGCACCTATCTCATCGAGGCCACTGGTAGCACGCATGATGTGGTCTGCGTCGAACACGCCTATGTCATCAAACTTGCTGAAGACTGGGGCAAAGTGTTCAAGGACAGCCTGTTCAACCTCTTGTACCGCCTGTAAAGTCCTTGCAGACCTTACCTGTCCTGTCTCTGAGAGCATCTCGCCAGCAGCCGGGCTCATCTTCTGGGCCACGTAGCGGGGCAAGGCACTGTACCGCAGGGAGTGCCCAAGGTTATCCATTGCCACGGCGACCTTCTCACCCATCCCGCCCTTGGTTCCAAGGGGCGTGCCCATGAACCGGGCCACGCTACCGAGCGGCTCCTTGGCGATGTCTGCAATCTCTCCGCCACTGGGACCAAGAGCTTGGTTCAGGCGGGTCTCCAGATCCTGAACCCGGAGAGGATCTCGCGGCTTGGTGTCCACCCCCCCAGTCTTACCAAGGACATCATCCCATATCCCCCCGGGCTGGCTCTGAAGGAACTCTTGCGCCTTCTGTGGGGTCATGCCCGCAATCTCATCTGCTGACTTGCCAGCCTTCTGAAGAGCAATCCGCATCTGCTGGGTTATCTGCTGGCCCGGTGCCCTTAGTGCTGCGCCGGTACTGCCTATCCCCTCGCCGCCAAGGCTGCCCAGTTCCTTGAGAATGCGGTTCGCCTCCATCGGGCCCTCAGCCAGTGGAGTGAGGAAGTTCCCCTTCGCATCTTTTTTCAGCAGCCGCTCAAGCGTCATGTGCTGGAGGGCCTGACGCTTGCCCATCCCGACCTTACCAAGGCCGAGAGCCTCGGGCTCGTATTTGGCCATACGGTAGAACTCGTCCAGTAGGCCAGACTTCTTGAGAGCCTTGCCTGACTTGGAGAGTGCCGGGAGGATTCCTCCAGTGACGTAGGAGAGTGGATCGGTGAGTACCTCAGCGCCGAACCCGGCTACGTCGCCCCAGTCCAAACCGGGAGTGTTCTTTTCCAGTACACCCATGCCCTCAAGCAATCCACGACCACCGACAAACTCGCTGGGATCAGTAATCCCAAGATAGTCCGTGGGAATAGGAAGGACGTTGAGCATCTCCCGTGGATTGCCGCCCAGAAGGCCGTATAAGGCCCGCTGTGGCTTCTGGAAGACGTTTGCCACCACCGAGAGCATTGACAGTGGGATCTGAGACATCTGCCTCAGGACCGACGCCCGCTCCTCAGAGGTATTAAACTCCGAGAGGTAGTCCTCGATAGTAGGTCGGGCCGCACGGGCAGACTGGACCCCCGTGGGCTGGATACCCATTAGCCGGAGATTCCTGTTGATATCTGCCAGTGGGTCTGCGATCTGTCCAAGCGGGAGGGGCATGACTATTAGTCACCATGGTTCATCTGGAGCGCTATTGCTAGTTGCCGTATTTATATGACCGCACCGGAGCCGGTTTCTTGACGGTATCCAGTTCCGGGTCCGCCGCAATTATCTTCATGAGATCCTCGTAAGTAGGCCCCCACCCCGGCGATGCCCCGAATCCGTATAGTGGATGCTCCTCGGTCCCCAAGCCGCCGCCCGCCGGTCCAACCTCCGAGTTATACCCCCCCGTAATCGCATTCATTAGACGACGCTTTTTGAAATCCTCCTGACTCTGCCACCTTTGCTGGCTACGACCCCGCAACATGTCGCCCACACCCCTCATAACACCGTGGTCCTGCTGTCCCGACACGGGCTGATGAAACCCTTCTGTAGCCTGCGATCTTTTGATGGCCCACTGTCTCGCGGCTGCAAAGGCGTCTGCGCTGGCCCGTGGTCGCGTTCCCTCGCCCATGGCCCTAAGGGAATTTATCAACACTGTCTGCGCTTTGCTTGGCGAGGTTGTTGATGGATCTAGACCTAACTCTTCCATCAGCAGCTTATAGTTTGCGCTTCCCGTCCCGTAGTTTTCGTCTATAAATGCCTGTGCTACCGCCCGGGCATCCGCTTCTTCCTTATCCGAGTAGAGCCTATTAAACCCCGGATATTGCTGCATACTGTCACGTGGGGACACCGCTCGGTACGGACTTGGCTGACGCTCTGGCTGTCGCTGTAGGTCCTCCTCTTGCATTCTCCTGATCCGTTCCTCAATGGTTTCTACCCCGGGGTCCGTCGGTATTACCGGGGGCTTTACATAGTATTCACCCTGAGGTCGTCTACCACTAAATAAAGGATCTGGCATTATCGTCTCCCGCCGAAGAAATCAGGCAGGCGCATGGGCGGTGCCTGTGGGCTGTTTTGGAGTTGCGTCACGCGAGACTTAGCTTCTGCCAATGCTGCCAATAGCGGCTTGGCCTCTATTGACTGAGCCGGGTTTCGGCCCGGATTGTTCTGCTGCCACGTATCAAGTGCTGCCTGCGCCTGAGCCACCTGAGTCATTGCGTTCATGATGCCTTGCTGCCGCCGGGAATCTCCCTGCTGACCCTGCTGGAGCATGTAGTTCATGATGGCAGGAAACATGTTCCCCATCATTCCCATCATTCCACCCATATCCCCGCCCCCTGTCATTGACTGACCTAAGGCGCCAGCCATGGCACTATACCGCTGGGCATAGGCTGCGTCAGACTCGCCGGGGAATCTCGGCACATTGATATAAGGATCGCCCCCTTGCTGGCCATATCTCTCACGGCTGCGGCGACGGCGTGTAGCCAACCTCTTCGCCTTGTCAGCCTTTCGCTTTTCCATCGCTGAGAAAAATAGCTTCGACCTCTCCTTGTCATACTCCGTTGGGAGTATCTGAAGGTTGGGGCGACCTGTTTCCGGGTCAGCAACAAGGTCTAGCTGTGGGTCAGCGGCCAGACGCCGTATTCTGCTAGGGCTTAACCTCAGCGCGTCCCCCTCGTAAGCCGCTTTCGCCTGACTTCGATAGTCCCCGCGTGGCACTGGTTGCCCGGTCTCTGGGTCCAACTCATGGAAGCGAGCATCAAATATCGCTCCCGCTTTGCCCGCCCCCAAGTCCGACGGCGACCTCGCCACACCCCCCTCCGCTGGTCCAGCCACATACCGTAGCCGTTCTCTGCCAGTCACATCAGCGCCAATAGCGTCCACGCTGGTTTCTTCCCCGTCAACATCTCTCTGGGTGCGGCCAGCAGCGCCAATGCCCGTATCCTGCGCTGCACGCACAGCATCCTCCTCCGACACTTCAGCCATCAATGCCCGCATACCCTCAGCCTGCTCTGGGGCTACTAGCTGGATGGCTTCGCCAGAAAAGCCATGCTTGCCACGCAGTTGCGGCGGGACCCTGACCATGACACCCTGTGCTGCGCCGAACTTCGGCCTCGTGGTCGTTCTGCTCAGGTTGGGCTGGGCTAGGTCGCCCGCTAAGTCAGGGAAGTTCTCGGCAAGTTTCGCGTCCACTTCCTCAGGGGTGTCAAAGCCGCTGAGATGCAATTGACCGCCACGGCCCTCCCGTATGGCCTGAGCCTCCACGTCCCCTTCCATGGTAGTCCGCCATAGCTCTTCTTCTTTTCCGTCTATGATTCCATCGCCATTGAAGTCAAACCGCTCAAGACGGGTCATGCCTTCGCCTTGGGGAAGGTTCCGCTCTTCCTCGTCGAGGCGGCGTTGCATGTCCTCGAACTCATCCTGATGTTCGCCCATTGCGGCACCAGCCTTCGCCCCAAGGACATCCTCCTGCATGTTCCGTGCGTATCTCTCCATCGACTTAGGGTTGGGTCCCCACTTAACCTCTTTGCGGGGCCGGTCGAGGATTGGCGGCATTGGTACATCAGCGGTATCGGTCGCCTCCATCAGCAACCGGCGGGTAAGATCCTGCTCAAGCGGCAAGGGTCCCTCAACCATATCGAGTGGCATGAGCGGCCCGGGGGCCCGGCTGTTAAGGACATCAAAGCGAGACGGTTTCCGAGGACCGGTCTCGCCCTGTAGGCCAGCCTGCTCCGCCAGCCTGTCCAGCATGTACTGCTCTGCTTCCCATTTAGCCATCGCCTCCTTTTCCGACAGGGGCGGAAGGCCCGGCGCGGTTACCTCTGTCGACTGCCGTGGAACCGGAATGTTGCCCGGCTGAATACCTAGCTGTTGGGCCAGAAGCGGATTAAGCGGGGGAAGTGGATTTACCATGGCTGCTACCTGTTAATACCTGTTGCTGGTTATGTATAAACGCGACGGTCATCACCACGTCGTTGTCTGGTAACCTTGAGTCTGCTGGCCTGATGATTGTGGGTTGTAGCTCTGTCCGAGTAGCGTCTGTGCGCCCGGAAGACCGCTCTCCATCATAGCCATTCCCTCTGGCCCGCTAAAGACTGATCCCAGCAGAGACTGGAGAAGAGGGTTGGCAAACTGCTGCATCATTGCGTCTGTGATTCGCTGGAACTCCTGTGACCGGAAGGCACGCTTGTACCAGTCGTCTGCCGTGGTGCCCGCTAATCCGAGCATCTGCTGGAACTGCTGGTCAGATAGGCCACGACGCCACGCTTCGTTCTCTATCGCTGTCTGGTAGGGGATCATCGCCTCTGCTGTTCTGGCCCCTGTCAGTGACTGCACAAATGGGTCCACCATGTGGGCGTATTCTGTGCCTAGTCCAGATGATATTCCACGACCTGCCCATCCTTGGTCCTGTCTCGCCTGCTCTATCTTTTGGCGGGCTTGCTCGTATTCCACGTTGACTCGGCGCTGCGCCCAACCGGGATCGATTCTTGGGCGGGTAACTTCATCCCATGAGAGTGGGGTTGAGACCTCTATCGCGTTCTCAAGTCCCATATTGTCTGCCAGTGTGGGCTCCTCTTCATCGTCCCTGTGGGCACTTATCCAGCCCTGCGCGGGGTCCCACGTAGCAATATCTGTCCCCTGCACTGGATCAACAACCTCGTTGTTCATGTTGTATGTCGTGCCGTCGGCCTTCACGACAAAACGATTTCCATTGGCATCCTCGACCAAGCGATCAGCGACCTGCTCAACTTGGTCACCGCCTTGTTCGGCCCGGATAATATCCTCAGCAGAACCCTGATCCACTTGGCCTTCCTGCCCCGCATCGGTCACAACAGGAGCATCAGGGATTCCCGTCTCGCGATCCGCCTCTGCATCCGGGCGTCCAACCGTCACCCCCGTACCTCGCTCAGGAGCACCCTGATCTACTACCCCGGTGTCTTGATCTGCTACCCCGGTGCCCTGATCTGCTGCACCACGAATAACATTCTCAGCAATAAAGTCCTGAGCACTCGGCAAGCCCGTACCCTGCTGGTCATCACGGATAACGCCCTCTACAGCACCCTGATCAACCGGTGTTCCGGTATCCACAGGCTGAGTGACGCCAGTGTCTACTGTGGAGCCATCGTCAACCTGCCCCGTAACGTCCTGTGCGGGGTCCTGATCGACTACATCGACCGCACCGCCCTCCACCACCTGAGCGTCCTCAACTGGCTTAGCCTCTCCCTCAGCCAACGCAGCGGCCAATTCCTCACCGGGACCGGTTTTGGCAGTCTGTTCGAGCTTGTTGTTTTGCAGCCACCTCCTGTGCTCAAGGATGTCCCGGGGCATCAGGGTCTTGCTGTCGGTCAGGGACTTCATGCCCTCCTTGCTTAATTGGGCGAATCTCTGCTTCCCGGCGTCCCCGTGAGCCTCATAGGTATTCCGGATCTGGTGATAAATACTCTTTTCGCCAGAGGTTAAACCCCGGAACCAGTTTGTGTGGGTGTTCATCACACCATCCACACTCAATGAGGCTTTAGGGGGGGTGGGGACCCATGCCGGTCGGCCCGCGTCGTGCATCCCCTTGTTCCACGTCCACCGAACTCCAGATGCACCCCGAGTCTGATCCGTGAACCCCTGACCGTTCTCAAGCGTTCCAGCATCTATCTGGCTCTGGAACCGGTCCCGGTTAGACTGAGCCATTCCCGGTGGCCAGTCAAATCCAGCACCAGCGGCTACCTTCTGGTCGAAGGTCATGGTGTTTACGTTTGGCGGGCGCTCACCATGCTTGTACCAGTACGCCATGTTGTCGGCACCAGAGCCCCTCTTCTTGAGGTCATCCAAGAGGGCCTGAGCCTGAGCCTTCGATGTTAGGTTTACCCGATCCCGGGTGTGTGGCTGCTGACCCTGCCACTTCAGGATGAAGTTGTGCGCCCCCCAAGGCTCCTCCCGAATGGCGTTCGACAGGCTGCTGATATCAGATCGGTATAGCCTGTTTTTTTCCCTGTCTTCCCGAAACTCGGGGATGTCCGTTAGGTTGATCATCCCGTCTTCAGTAAGCTGTTCCCCATGTCCGCCGGGACGATCAGGCACTCTTGAGTGCCCCACCTGTTTTCCGAATACATCGAACCTCGGAACTAATTCGCCTGACGCTGGCAACTCGCCACGGAACTCCCAGCCGTCACCAGTGTTGTAATGACCCGGCGTTACGGCTTCGGCAGGAGCGGCTACCTCTTCGGCTGGAGCGGCCTCCGCCACAGGTTCTGCCACAGGTTCTGCCACAGGTTCTGCCACTGCACGCTCGGCGCGAAGCCTTGCGCTTTCTTCCTGACCACGCCGCCATTCGTCAAGCAGTCGCTGCCTCTCCTCGGGGGTCTGGTATACGTCCTGAATAATGCCGGGACTAATTGCGTTGGCCGCTTCAACCAATGCCGACTTCTGCCGATCATCCATCTGGCTGTCGGCCTGAGCCCGGAATACCGAATCCGTGACATACCTGTTCAGATAGTCAGGATCAGTTACATCGGCAGCCTCACCCTCCGCCCGATCTTCAGTGGTCGATGCCGCGCCGCGAATGATCTCCTCTGGGTCAGCGGCGGCAACGCCTGCTGCCGGTTCTGATCCGCGTGCGGCCAACCGGGCGTAATGGTCCCACTGTTCTCTGCGGGTTCTAGGCCCTCCGCCCGGACCACCAAATTCAGCGTCCCAAAAGTTATGACTCTCGAACGGGGGGGGACCCATCCTCTCGCGCGCCTCCCGCGAGCTAATCGGCCTACCCTCTAATTCCTGCAACCGGTTTGCATATTCCCCCAATGACTCCCCCTCCAGTGGAGGGTTGCGCCCGATCCGCCCGTAGTACATCCCCAATGATTCCCCGGCCTGCTGAACTTTCCCCTCCTCAATGGCCTTCGCCCGGGCATCGGGATCATCCGCCCTCTGTGCCTCACGCTGGGGCGTGACACCCTTGGCTTGCTGCTCTGCCACCTGCTGGTCGATAAAGTTCTTCTGCCAATCCAGCGGCACAAGGCCCTCTCCGCCCTGAGCCTCCCACGCCTTCTGTGCGTCCGCGGCGCGACCCTCACGTGCGTCTATTTCGTCTTGCCGCTTCTTAGTCAGTGCCGCACCGGCTGCGTCTCTGGCCTGCTGCTGGAGATCCCTGTTGTATTTCGCAAGCCTTCCTGCCTCCATGGAAACGCGCTTGTAATCCGGCTCACTAAGACCGCCAAAGCGACTCGCGAAACGGTCATAGCTTAGCCCCAGATTCCGTGCAGCCGCTTCGAGACTAGAATCAACCTGACCTGCCTCCACCGGGGCGGCAGCTTGCGCGTCACGAATGATTCCCTCTGGGTCAGCGGCCACGTCCGCCGACACAGCACCGCGTGTTCCAACTGGCTCACCCTGTACGCCAAGCCTCTCTGCATTAGCTTTGTCTTCTGCGGATAGTGAGTTCCAGTCCACCCACCTCATGCTGCCAGCGTTGCGTGGCGATATGCCGGGCATAAACTGGTCTAGATCCCGCTTTCGGGAAAGAATTATTCCGCCCCCCTCGAACTCCCGGTAGGCGATTAAATCGTTGCCCTCGCTGTCCTTGGCTGTGACAAGCGACATGTCTTTGGGGTCGTAGGTGGTCACGTCCCTGTAGTGAATGCCATCGTCATCAGCAGACCACCCCGCCGCAGGCGTGTCGACCGCTGGCTGGTCGCCAAGGACGCCAAGGTCACCTGCTACCCTCTGGGTAAACTCCACCCCTTCCTGCTGGCTGAGGAAATCCGTTGTTAGGAACGGATTCTTCATGAAGGTGTCGTTCTGCTGAGAGGTATACTTCTGGCGGAATGCCTCGAATGCTGCGTACCTTACCTCTTTGTCAGCGTGCTTCAGGCCATGAGCTATATCGTTGGCAGTCCACTGGGTTCCAGCGATACCGCGAAGCTGTTGTGCATCCTGCTCCTGCGACCAATCGCGGCTTAGGGCAGCATCCTCAGCCGACACCTTGCCCTGCAAGCCCTGCGTAATTGAGTCCCCCACTTGATCCTGACGAATGATCTCCTCTGGGTCAGCGGCGGTTACATCTGCTGCTTGTGCTGTCGTAGCTGTCGTAGCCGCACCCGGCTGCCAGCCCTGTGGGGCAAGTCCCTTGCCACCCTGATTCTCCCACGCCTGCTGTACCTCTATCGTCGGTGGTGTCGGAGCCGCCGCCTGCGGAACCGCCTCAAACTGCTCGTCAGGGGGATATACAACTGAGCCATCAAGGTTTGTGGTAAGCCGCAAGTCATCCTTCAACTGGTCAATTCCCAGCCCCCAGTCGTGCATCATTATGATTGACTTACCGGTACTCCTTTGTGTCCCCGCATAGAGATATTCCTTATTGGGGTCTAGCTTGCTTTTCCAGTCAAAGTTCTCCCACTTGTTGGGTGGCTCCCGACGCTTAATCATTACCAACGTGGCCTGCTTCTTGGCCTGCTGCGCGGTCGGCCTCGCTCCATGGCGAGTACCTCCTCCGGGGAGGCGGGTCTGAAGGTGTTTCTGGAAATCATCGGACTCAAACCACCCGCTTAACTCCTTATCATCCATGCCCAAAATACGGTTAAGCTGCTCGTCTGTGGCGTTCTCCCACGCTTGACCGCGTTGCTGCTCAGATGTCGCATCCATGTTCGGAAAGAGTTGCCGTAGGACACCGGGAAATCCTCTTCTAACAGCAGCAGCCTTGTCTACTGCCGCTTTCTGGGCCTCTCTCTCGGCTGCCCACTCTATACGGCGTTTCCAGTCAGGCACACCGTCGCGGTTGTTATCCATCGATTCGGGCGTGAAGCCTGCATCAGTCCACCTATACCGAGTGCCATCCGCCTTTACAACTAACTGACCCGGCTTCAGGTGGCTCCTCGCCTCGTGTGGTATCTGCTCAAAGCTCAAGGCGGCTTCAAGATCGGCATGACCCTGAACACCGGAAACCTGCTGTTGCAACGTGGCCGCTGCCGCCGCCGCCTCGTCCTGCTGGGCCTTTGCGGCTGCCGCGATCCCCGCCTGACGAGCATCTTCCGCAGCCTTGTCTGCTGCCGCCTTCTGGGACTCCTGCTCTGCCCGACGGGCCTGATACGCCCCGGTCACGAGGTCGTTGTATTCCTTAGAATTGGCCGTTTGGCCCGTGACCCGGTTCACCATATAGCTCTGACCGCCATACGTGTAGCCTGCCCACTCTTGGGGATTATACGCCCTCTGTGATACGTCTTGGCCACCATACGCCTGAGATAATTGCTGGGCGTACTGCTCGTGTGTTAGCGTCTGGCCAGTTTGCGGATTATAGAATGTAGAGGAGAGATTCCCGGCCTTGTCGCCAACATCCCGCCGCTGCCACTGGGCAGGATCTTGTTGTTGTGGCTGGGTGGCTGCGACAGCAGGCGTAGTGGTTTGGGTGGCTGCAACAGCAGGTGTGGTGGTCTGGGTAGCTGAGACAGCAGGTGCAGTAGTCTGCTGGCTGCGAATTATGCTCTCCGCCGGAGCAGATGCTGCTGGGGCAGATACAGCCGGAGCCGCTGCTGCAACCTCATCCGGCTTCTTCCACGTGCCATCCAGTTGGCGAACCAATCCCTGAGCCCGCTTCTGAGCATCCGCAATCATATTCTGGCGATTCCGGTCGCTGGCAGACTGCCGCGTGACCCACTTCTTTGTTATCGGATCGAAGACTTTATTTGGGTCGGCTGCCATACTTATGCGCCCCCACGGAATGGCGATGGGGAAGCTCCCATCATCGGAGTTTGACCAAGCGGTGGAAATGCACTCTGCTGGTTTGTTAGCCAGTTCGGCGTAGAGCCTCTGGTCGGCACACGGCCCGGAGACGCAGCTCCCGGCTGCTGGCCGCGCATACTAGAACCCATTGGGTCCGGGGGCATCAGTAAGTCTGCTACCTGCGTGGAAGAAACCGGGCCCGGCGGGGTGGGTGTGAATGCCGGACCCGGTGTGGGTGGAGCCGGATAACTTGTTGGTACAGCGGGTGTAGTGGGCGTCGGTATTGCCCCTGTTGGTTCGTAGTCCCGAATAATTACTCCGCCGGGAGGATTTGTGCCCGGTGTTGGGCTTACTGGTGTACTTGCTGTGGGTCCCGGTATTCCTACCGGGGGGCCACTGGGAGAAACTGGCGGTGCCGTCGACACCGGAGTGTCCGGAGTGCCCGGAACGCTGGTCGGCATCGGAGGGACTGGCATCGGTGGGACAGGCATCGGAGTGTCCGGAGCGCTGGTCGGCTCCGCTGGGAATGGCATGTCCCCGGTTCCTACCGGAGTTGTCGGGGACGGTGCAGGTGCCGGAGCGGGTGCCGGAGCGGGTGCTGGTGCGGGAACTGGTGCGGGAACTGGTGCCGGAGTAGGTGTGGGCGTAGGCGCTGGGGCGGGTGCAGGTGCTGGAGAGGTGTCTGCCGTGGTGTCACCCTCACGCTTTGCCAGCGCCTCGTCGTACATCTGCCCGCCTTCCGTGGGATTGTAACTCTCAAACTGTTCACGGGATGCCAGTCCACCATAGCGTTCATTTGCTGCTGACACTCCACTATCGGCTGCCGTCTGTGTGTACCCGGCCCACTGGGGCGCTGGCATTGTGGAACCCATGTTTGTAGCAGCCACATCCCGTGGCTTTACCTGCGGTCCTGCTGGCGTATTTGTCCGCCCTACCTGTGGGGCGAACATGTTCGGAGCACCCGGCCTCGAACTGGCGACCGGAGTTGCTGCCGCGCGAGGAACCTGAGGCGAATAGGCCCCAGACATTGCGCCAGCCAATCCTTCCCCGGTCTGCACATTTGGGTCGGCCACCTGAGCCTTCCGTCGCAGCTGCTCCACCGGGTTCATAAAGCCGCCGCCCTGAGACGCCCATGTGGCTGGCTGGGTGCCATTCAACATCCCGTATGAACTTCCTACCCGTGTAGCCATTGCTCTAACCCATCAATGATTGTTGGAGTGGATTCATGTACTGCATCATTGGGCCAACAAGACCTAGTTGCTTTCGCATCTGAGTCTCATAAGCAGACAAACCAAGCTCTTCCTGCTGTTGGCCTAGTCCCGAGGCAAACTGACCGCCAGCAATCGTCTGCTTGGCAATCTGTGCGTCTCGGGCCGCCTGTGTGTCCGCCTGACCTGCCATCAGGGCTGGCTCAACTACACCTGTACGGGATTGGTTGCCAGCGGTCGTTAGGCCCTGAGACACTATGTCGTTCAGCGGCCCCGTCCCACCGATGCCGGAACGCAGCTTGGCAAACGCCGACTGGGCCATTTGCGGAAAGCTCCCCTGTGAGGCAGTTCCTACCGAGACACCCGTATTCGGATCGTACTTGGCATAGGTCGGGTTGTATGGACTCGACCGAATATTGACAACTGACGAGGGCCCAACTCCAGCGCCCGCGACATCACCGCCGGTTGGCCCCCTTGGGCCAGTTGGACCAGTTGTACCAGCCACTCCGCCCCCGGGCCGAGTGTATTCACCGGTCTCTGGATCGTAATCATGGCTGGTGATCATGCCCATCATGCGCAGGGCCGTCCAGAGCTTGGACTTCTCCAGCATCTGGCGCTGATTCTTGGTCAGCCAGTAATCCTGTGTCGCTCCGAGCTGGGCAATCATGTTGGGAAGCGCATTCCACGCTGCCCAAGGAGCAAGACTCGCAAACGGGGATTGCGGAGCCTGCGTGTAGTAGTTGGCGCTGCGGCGATAATAGTCGTCGTCTTCATCTCCGCCACCATCTCCGCCACCATCTCCGCCGCCATCTCCACCAACATCTCCGCCGCCATCTCCACCGCCATCTCCGCCATCCGGGTCCACAAGGTGGCCGCCGGGACCCACAACCCACGGTCGGGCGGGGTCCATTCCCGGGGGGTCACCAAGCTGGTTCCACTCATCATCCGACAACTGGGGGCTGCCGTATGGTATCCATGCCTCGGCTTCATGATCCCACACACCCCACTTGCCAGACCCTTGGGGGTTTTCTTGCCATGAGTATCTAAATCCGGCTATCTCCATACCGCCCGGTTCCACGTTTCTGTGATCAATAGCTGCCATGATTCTCTCCTAAAGCCCTAATCCGGTGCGTGAGTTGTTGAGTCGCTCCAAAAAGCCAACCTCAATGTAGAGAGGAACTGTGTCTACGGTGACCGCACCATGTGACAGTGCGCTACTCCCTGTTACTGTGTGTGAAAGCGCTGGTGTTGTGTGTGTATGGGTGTTTGGTGTTGGCGTACTCACCATGTTACCGGTATGGTTCAAACTAGCTACGCCTTGTGGTGTGCCAGTTCCCGCTGCAACTGTTGAGGTATTATCTACATTATGTGTGTGGTCTGGAAAGTGTCCTGACGTTGCCCCACTCGTTCCGGCTCCGTGAGTCGCGATAGCTACCGCTGAATCAACAGAACCCCCGCTGTGGGAACCAACCGTCACGCTATCCGTATCTGCTCCACCTACTGCCTTGTTTCCAGAGGCTGATGCCCATTGTCGCAAAAACCGTTTATTTGTAGCAAGGTCCAAGTCGGAACCGCCGTTCTCCTTTGAGTTCTTTGCACCATCCATAACGCCCCAGCCCTTGGGGCCCTTGTCGCCATTGATGTCCTGACGGATCGTGCCAATACGAGAATCACCATTTCCGGGGGATACCAATATCCCGTCCTTGGCCTCATAAAAACTGATCACATCACCGCTCACAACATTCGGGTCGTCACCCAACGTGACCGGCAAGTACACAGTAATGTCGCTCTTGCCAGTCGTCCCATTACCCTGCCAATCTGCCGCTTCCCGACAAATAACCACCGCCATCTTCCCGCCCTTGCTGGGAGCAGCCGATGATAATGGATTGTAGTCCCAGTTGTGCTGTGCCACCGCCCAGCGACCCGCTTGCACTGTCGGGGCTACAACAGAACCGTTAAAGGTGACTATTCCGTCATGCTCCAACTCCATGTCAGGGTTTCCGAAGATGCTTCGGAAAACATGGACCTGCTCCTGCGTCATGCCAGCATCAATGAGCCTGTCAAGCTGTCCCGCTACCTTGGAAAACATTAACTGCCCTCCTCGACACCCACTACATCAATCTGCTGCACCTTGGGTACGTCATCCCCGGCGTAACCACGCAACTCCAAAGCCACCTTGTGATCCCCGTGGGATAGACTGCTATATGTCCCGTCCCAGCGGAAACTCTCGTGGCCACTGGCATTCTCTAGGCTGCTACGGGCAGTTTGCATGAAGAATACCACATCTGACTTGTTGGTCTCCTGTATTTCCACCGCATCACCCAAAACCTGCGATGTTTCAAAATCCTGAGCCGTGCTGCTGCCGTTGAAGTACAGCCTGAGGTCCATTCGCTGGTCCCCAGTGGTGGGAGTGAACTTTATGGACACCCGACGCTCACGACGGGTCCCGTCCTGAGGTAACTCAAAACTGGTGCTCTTCCAATTCCACTCTATGGCCCCGATTATGTACTTTGAGGTGGTATCAGGGGCTGTCCACGTGGCCACGGTCAATTGTGTGCCGGTTCTGGCCGTTATGGTGCGAATTTGGCCCTTTCCAGTCCCCTCGTAGATGTATACCGGGGCTCCAATCATGGCCGTTGTGAAACTGGCCCCGGAATCCACTAAAGTTGTCGTCGATCCGCCCGTTGCGGTGCCTTCTGCTTCCGCTGTTACTATGTCCGTGTTGCCCGTGTCCGCCATGTGGACGTTGGAGCTTTCTGCACCCAGTAAAAACCGGGTTTCGCCTGTTTGCTGGACTGTTGCTGCCGAGCCTACCTGCTGTGGGTAGTGATAAATGTCCCAAGACTTGCGGCGGATGTTGAAAACGAGGGCACGAGTAGGGTAATTGCCCGAGTCACCGGTGAAGGCCACAAAAAAGTACGCCCGACCCTTGGCCCGGTCCACCTTTACATGGAATTTGTCCGTTTTGGTGAAATCAATCGTGTCTCCAGTACCATCCTTCCGCCACAGATCCTTGATCGCGGTCCCGATGGGCGACGAGGAGCCCCCTGAGAAGGTGTATGGGCCTGTGTCGTCCATCATGTAGGCCGTGTTCTCATACATGTCCCAGCAGTAGTGGTTGAATACGCCCCTGTCCTCGGTATACCGCACAGTCCCGTCCTTCAGTGGCTTCCGCATGAAACTGAAGGCGTACTTGTGGCGACTTCCAAGCAGGTACAGGTACGGCCCCTGCGGCATGGCACCGATAATGTCATCATCGTCGCCTGATACCTCCTGAACAGAAAACCTGTTCACTACCGGAACACTCTCTGGCTCGTCTGGCTCACTAAAATCGACCGTTCTCCTCTTGCTGGGCTCCGGGTACATGACATACCCCTTGCTCCCAGACGTATTGATGGCAGTATCCAAGGTCAATTGTGTCGCTGAAACGAAAGCCGTGATTTCCCGGGGGGCAGTCTGGCCAACAATGTCTATGTACCGGCCAACCATCGTGGCCACCCAGTCAGTCCCGCTGCCAGTTAGGGTCGTTGAGCTTCCGCTCGTCGAAACGGTTCCCCGGTTGTATTTGACTGTACCCAAATAGAAGTACCTGTCCTGAAACTGGACCACGATTGGGCGATCATTCGGTGGGGGCTCAAAGCGGCGGGCCACCAAACTGTTGTCAGTCGGGGGATTGGTCAGAATAAGCAGCACGTCCGCGTCCGCACTATTGTTGAGCGTGGCGTCGTCCACCTGATCCACCGCCGGTGTGCCACCATGGGCAATCGTCTCAACCCGGTAGAGAACATTGGTGACACCTGATGTACTTCTGTACAGTTCGATCTTGTGCTGAGCCCTCGCCTCCGTGGCTGCCGTCAGGTTCGACCACGTGAACTGGTCACCGGTATTGGCCGTCGTCGTGGTAATTGCCGTGAGGCTGGAGGGGACCTTCGTGCTTGTATCGTCGATGTACCGATAGGCGAATATGTATTCACCGGCAATTGCCCCAAATCCCTCCTTGCTCCACGTCCCGGCTGCGGGGCTGGTGTCGTATGCTCCATCAAAGACCGTATTTGCTAACTTGAACGTGTTGGTTGTCTTGCCGGTCACCTCAAACTGCTGATTGTTCAGTTCGTTTGCCATGGCACCCGAGGTTGCAACCACGTTGCCAATTCTGACAACATCGCCGTCCACCAGACCGTGGCTACTGCTGGTTAGCTCGTACAGTCCGCTGGAATCACCAATCGCAGAAATTGCCCCGCCCTTTCCTGCCGCACTAATCGCTGCGCGGACTATTGTGGGAGCTGCTGTGGGGGCCGTGATCCCAATCTGCTCCACGTTTGTGGTGATCCCATCCCAACGAAAACCACGATCCACACCATTCACAGCGATGAGGTCACCAAACCGAGTTTTGCAGAAACACAACCGCTGGAACGTGTTGAAGGCTGAAGAAGATATCGTTGTGGTTGTGAATGTGACCGGCTGAATACCGCCACGAACCTTCAGCTCACCAGCAGTGGTTGTGCTCACGTTCTTCTGAGATTGCGAAGCGCCGCCCGGGAGATCACCCGGGTCAGCATCGCTGACTTGACCAAGAAAGTTCGTTATTTTGGGCATTACGCATCCGTGGTAATGATGTTCTGAAGGTGGCTGAATAAGTAATCATACCGGGAGCCCCGGGCACCTCCGGATGAAGATACGCGGGCCTCCGCTTCAAGGGACCGCCGCAATTCCATCTCGGCCACACCCTTGGAGGCCGTCATGTCCTGCAAGTCATTGGCAAAGCGACTCAGACGGTACTCCACTTGTGCCTTGAATGCCTCAAGCATTGTGTCGTTCATGTCGATAGGATCAGATACGACAAGTTTGTTAGTTCCGCCTGCGTATGCCTGCGTAAGGGCACTGTCAAGGCTTACGGTAGTGCCACTCAGGGATGCTATCTTGAACTGCTCCGCGTAGGGAGAGGAACCAGCAAGGCCGGTGGGGTGGGTGGTCGTGCTGTCCGCCAGCCGAACGACAGAGCCTACCATGCTGGCGGGCAGGGCCGTGCTTGTCACCAATGAGTCATTACCTATAGACCTCGACCCGAACGTATAGGTTCTCGCCTCTGTCTCTGTTCCGGCCCACCTGAGCGTGCGTGGACGGCGGCGATAAATAAAGCCCAGAGGCTCTGCCGTACTGGGAGCAGGATCAACCCACAATGCAAACCTGTTGTCGTTGTCCGGGTCCTTCATTATCGTCCACGCCCACGTCTGGCCCGTGGTCGCAGTGAATCTCTCCCTCTGGAGCCACTCTGTGGGCGTCAGGTAGTAGGTAATCCAGTAGGATTTCTCTACGGCCACATCATACAAACGCCACAAATCAGCGGGGAGAGAATAAACGGAGCGATACAGGTCATAGGTAGTCAAGGCCGCCACGTCAGCCCCGGGGTTAAGGTCCTCACCTAAAGTGAGGAGGACATCAGAGCCCGACACCTTGCTTTCAACGGGATAAACCACGTCATTAAATCGAATCCGCCCATACTTGGCCCACCCCGGCCACGTTCCAGAGGCAAGCGTGACCTGACGCTCGTTGGCACCACCCGTGTGATCATAGGCTATGGTGCTGGAGGTCTGGTTGGCAACGAGGTCAACCCGCCCCTCCTTCATGTAGTAATCCCACTCGTGGCACATGGTAATGTCACGGTAGGCACCAAGGATGGCCTCTTTATGGAGGCGCAGATCCTTCGTCCTCGCACCACCGTCCGTTAAGGCGGTGATGTAGTCCAGCATGTCATGGAATGTTAAGACGCCATCATCAACGGACATGGGCTACCCCTTATACTGGTCTGGGTCCCGGGGGTGGTCCGGGTTGGCCCGGTCCAAATGGCATCTGCGGGTATGGCGGTGCCATCATGCCGGGAGGGGCCCCGGGAGGAGGGCCGCCAGACAAGACGCCCGGAGGAGGTACTCCGGGGGGGCCCATTGGTGGTGGTGGCCCCATTGGCTGTGGTGGACCCATTGGACCTCCCATCGGTGGAGGACCCATTGGACCGCCCGCCATCATGCCGGGAGGAGGAGGCGGGCCTACCTGAGGAAGACCCTGAGGAAGCCCCGTCTGTGGTGGCTGGGCCATGGCCTGTGACATGACCGAAAGCTGCTCTTTGATCTGCTTTAGCTCGTTCTGAAGGATATCAAATGCTGGGGGCATTGATGCCCCTACCGATTCGCTTTGAGAAGCAGACTCAGCTTGCGCCTTGACCTTCGGCATCTTGCGTGCCATCTGGTTGGCCAGTGGGTCGGGGCTACCCATACCACCAGCAGCCCCTCCGGCCATGGCCGAGTTGAATAATTCTGAAAATCCTGCCATTGCTTTCCCCTTAAACTGAGTATTCCCCACCGGGCTCTTCTTTGTACTGACCGGGATAATTGCCTGTCTCGATTCTGGCAGGCATCCCGGCGTCAGCCAGCTGCAACTTCAGGGCCACCGCTTCTTGTCGGCCCCCCTCATTATACGGATATTTCACCACGAGCCGAGTGTCATCTCCACCGCCCTCGACGCTCACGTCTAGCCCGGCTTCCCGCATAGACTCCTTCACACGGTTCGCCTCTGCTCTGGCCGTGTCACCGGCACCGACATCAATTACGACTCGTGGCATTATTTGTTACTCCTGCACTTGCCGCGATTAGCGGCGTGGATTCGGAATCAGACCGGGCGTCGGCGGGAGGGGCCGAAGACCCTGCTCCATTCGAAGGTTTTGGGCTGCCGTGTTCTGTCCTTGCCGCACCATGTTAGTTGTCTGCTGATGCTGGGGTGTCAGTGGCAGTACTGGCAGTACTGGCGGTACTGGCGGTACATTCCTACTAAATGTCGGATTTGCACCTTGGAGCATCTGCTGTATTACGGGAGGAAGCTGCGGTGGCCCTTGCATGGCTGGCGGCGAGAGGGGTGGTCGCGTTACCGGTGGTTGCGGTGGCAGCCCAATCGCGTTCGACATCCCACGCAACATTGCCGGTGATGGCATCTGAGGCGGTTGAGATGGCCTGCGGGGAAGGTGCGCTGACATGTTGCCGTAAGAGCCCGGCTCTCCAGAGTTATTGTTCTGGAATGGCAAACCCGGATTCTGAGGCGGATACTGTGGCATTATTCGCTTCCCTTCTTGCCGTGCTTGGCTATTACTCGTTCACGTACTTCGTTGATCAGCTTGGGCTTTCGCTTGACCTTCTCTCGGGTCTCAGGTTCCGTTGCCAGTATCCCCCTAACATAGTTGTCGCAGATGTCTGAAGCCAAGACCTTTCTCTTGGGCTTCTGTGGCGGGGACTGATAATTCACTGATCCTGTGCTGGAAAGTCCCTTCGCCTTGCAGGCCGCTATTACGTCATCTCGGCCAGATACCCACGCCATTGGGTCATTCGGCTTGCCAAGCCCACCCTTGTACACCTTGCCCTGAGTGGAAATCCCCGCCTTCTTGGCTGCGTCATGAAGGCCCTCAGCATTTTTTAAGAACATGCTGTCAGCCCAGCTATGCGTTCCCTCTAAAAAAGCCCTGTCTGTTCCCAGTGCGCCCGGTGGACGGCGCTGGGCCAGCATTGCGGCGAACCCCGACTTATTGCCATCCTCAATTAGCTGGTCATAAAAGTCGACACAGCCCAGTCGCTCACATTCGGCCCGATGCCTATCTTGGTGCGGATCTGTCATTATTCGTTCTCCCCTGCACCTTTCTCACGCATGAACCTCATCTGTAACTGGTGAGATTCCTCGGACTGCTTGACCTCCTGCTGATGCTTCTCCTGATCCTGCTGCAACTCCTGCTGGTGGGCAGCGGCATCCTCCTGACGATCCTGCTGCTTTAAGCCAGACTCGGATTGCTTGAGTTGTATGTCAGTCTGCTTCTCCTGCATCTCAAGCTGCTTCATCTGCATATCCATCTGCATCCCAACCTGTTTCATCTGGGCCTCAATCTGCTCAGGGCTGGGGCCCTCTTGCGGTGGCGGAGGAGGCGGCGGTTGAACCATGTACCTTGCGGGATCAAGGTCGTTGGCTTTGGACCAGTCCTCGATCAATGCGTTGTATGGGTCCATCATCCCCTGCATGGCAAACTGCTGAAGCGTTGGCATAGCAATCTGTGCGAACTCGTTAAGCTGACGTACCCGGTTGACCTTATTCGGCTTGCGGGCCGTGCCTGCCTCAATCCGGTAGTCATAGTCGCGGATCGTCTGCTCAAAATCCTGAGTCTTGATCTGCGTGTCCCAGATGTGGGCACCCATCTTGCCAAGCACCGGCTTTATCTCTTCGCCGGTCAGCATCCACTCGGCAGCCTCCATCTCCTTCATCGCAGCCTGACCGAGCCAGTCCTCTACCCGGCTCGACATGTCGTCCGGCCTGACGCTCACATTGTTGCTGCGAACCTCGGCTTCCGTGGCACTTCTCATCTGTGTGGGCCCAGATAAGCCGTATACAAGCTCAGTCAGTCCAGTTCTCTTGTCGATCATGTCCAGCACCTGCCGGACCATGTTCCAAATTTCCACGTTGAACGACGGGGCATCGAGAAAAGAAACAACGTCTTTGACGCTACGACCGAATATCTCGCTGATCTCGATGTGCGTGTAGGGACCAAGACCAGACTTGATCTGGTCCTGAATCTCCGCACCGGCTGCCTTGGCTATGGCCACATACGTGGTGCTTGACGCTGCTACCTTGTCTGCCAAGAAACTCATGCACCAGTTGACAAACCGCAGTTCCCCGATGGCTGGCTTGATCATGCTGATCGGCCAAACTTCCTTGGGCTTGTCATGGAAGTGAAGCCGGGAAAACGGCCAGCCGCCATCAGTCCAGAAGGGGATAGGCCACTGGGCTCTGGAGAATACAGTCTCGAAGTCCTCCTCCTCCAACGCCTCTGAGGGGAGGTTGAGCGGGAAGGGGATGTCCTCGGAGATAGCAAGGTAACAGAAGTCTCCTAGCTGGGCCCAGTCATACCCCTTCTTGGTTTCCCGGGAGTCGCTGTTCCTCAACCTGTCGCCAAAGCCAGCCTTGGAGTACACCTGCCAATACTCAAGCAGGTCAAACGTCTCGCCGAGCCTCTTCTCCTTGCTCGTCTTTTTCCGCCCCGCTGAATATGTGCCACCTTGGCTGTGCAGGGACTCAAGCGTTCCCGTGAGCTTTCCTTCCAGACCGAAGATCCGCTCCACCTGCCACACGGGGTGCACGACCTTGCGGGCTACCCATTGAATGTCTTCCCAGTATTCGGCGTCAGGATCAATTACCAGATCGTCTACCGATACAAAGTAGCTCTTGGGATACCGTGTCAGAGAACCCTTCGGCTGATACATCTCCGTCCACAATAAGCTCATGCCCTTGATGATCGCCTCGTTGATCCCAAGTCTGGCCTGCGTCTTCTTGTCCGCCTCAAACTGCAACCAGTTGAGATAGTGCTCCTTGAGGCTGGCGTGGCACCGACTCACCTCCTTCTCCGTCTTCTCCTCGTCCTCAAACATCTGCCAGTATTGGGCATGGGCTGGCTGGCTGGGATCAAGCCCGATGGCCTCAGGAGTGATCGTGGGACTCATTCGGGGACTGACCTGAATTCGAGGGTTCCGGTGATACAGCACCGGGCCAAATAGGGCCACAGCCTCAAACACACGATTGACAGTCATCCGAAAAGTGGGGAGGGCCCCCTGTGCTTCCTTGTCCAGAAAGCCCCCCGGGGACTTCGCGTAAGCCCCTTTCCACATCCAGTCATGAGAGCCGTCAAAAAACTTCATCGCCTCCTCGGCATACTTGCCGAAGCGGTCATGCTTCTGTTTCTTGGCGTCCTTGATCTTCTGCATCCACTGAGCGCATATCGCGTTCATTGGGTGCGTTCCATCATTAAGATTGAGCGGCATTTAGCTCTCCTTAGACTGGATGGCTTCTTCCAGCCACCCGCGTTTGGGATTGCCCTTGAACTTAATGCCAAGCTCAATCGCCTTGTCTCTCAGGGTACGATAGGAGCCAAGGCCCTTCTTGTCGTCCATCACATCCTCAATCCGTGCCAGACGATTCTTCAGGTCCTCTCTCTCCTCCACTTCCCTCTTGTGGTGGTCAGTATAGTCCCACGCGCCGTTTTCACGGTGGTCGGAATTGATTTTCAGCTTCGGATCTCCCAAGTGCCTGACAGCATCATAGATCGCGCCGTCAGCCGTCCTGAGCATTAGGTTCCTGCCAGAGCGAGAGATGCGGATAACAAAACCCATTCTGGGAACGGAGTTGTCCCGCCTTCCATTGGGGAAAAAGGCCACCGGCGTCCCCTCGCTGATTATCGGCATTTCAAAGTCCATTTCCAGTAACTCCGTAACGCTCTCCATAACTATTCTCCCGTAGGCCCAAGGTTGATATAAGTCGAGGCTGGCCCTCCACCTCTCATTACTGTGTTCATCCGGCTTTGAGATGCTCGCCGCTTCCGCTCTCCCAGTATCATCGCCACTCGGCTCTTGTTGACGACGTTCGATTTTGGCTTCACGTATTTTAGCCCATGAGCCACAGCATATTCTAGCGTTTCTATCGCGTGACAGTTAGACCTGCGATTGCCCTCGTCCTGTATGTATCCATTGACGACCTTCTTCTTGAACCGGGAAAACTCCCGGCACAGGTTGGGGCACTTCTCTGTCACGACCAGCATCTTTGGAGAACCATCAGACTGGATGGACAACCACTCCCTCATCTTGATCTCACGGCCTGACACATCATCGCTGCCGGGTATGAAGTTGTGACCCGTCTCAACACTGTACACCCGCCTCTTCTCCAACTCTGATGAGTATTGCCTGCGGGGGAGCAGGCCACTTCCAATGTCCCTTAATCGGCCACCGTGAGCATCAATAATAAACGACTGGAATGACTGGCCATTGGCCTTTACTCCCACGTACTCACCAAACTTCGTGGCGGTGCACTGCTGAATGTACAGCTCGTCATACACCACCGTCTGGGACCCAATGTGCGGCGGGGGCACGGCATGGAATGTTACCGCGCACACAGCGTGCCCGGGATCTACCACCATGTAACGGCACCAGTCGAGGGGAGGGACACCCTTGTTCTCAGTGATGATTTTCTGAACCTGCGTCCGTGGCTGCGACTGTCGGATTGCCCCATGAAGATCCTTGGAAAATGTGGGATACATCAGGATGCTGTCTGTAACCATCTCGCCGAGGGCACGCTTGCGATATTCATCCTCGCCTCGCTTCCGCCACCGCTTGATGTTCTCCTGCTTGACCTGCTCAGGCATAAACGGGTTGTCGAATATCGTCGCCCTGATTACTACCGTACTGGGATGCTCGTCCTTGATCTCATCCTCTGCCCGCTCAGAGAGATTTATCAGGGCGTCATTCTTTGAGTGCGGCAGGGCAGACCAGCGGATCTTGCCATCACGCATCGAAAGCCGGGCGATCATCTCGTCATACCACTCAGGTCGCTCCAGATCCTCGTCGATGTGCACAAGGTCTGCCTGAAACCCTTGTGTCGGTTCACCCTTGCTACCCATCGCATAGATTACCCAGCCGTTGTGAAGCTCACATATCTCAAAAACATGCTGGGCTCTCTTCTTCCAAGCAAAGTTCTTGATGTACCTCGGGGGAATCAGTGGGGGTGCTGGCTTGGTCTCGTCCTGACGGGCCCAATCATCCTTCTCCCATGGATGCCACGCCCGCCACTCGTTGGTTACGGCATCCTTGATAATCTTGAATGCCCCGGCCCGGAACAGGTACTTGTGAATCACCCTGCCGATATGGCCCTCGTCCATTCCAAGACAGACCATTACCCCGTTCTCCTCCGGGTACTTGCCGTGCGGATCTTGTCCGGTGGCTGCCCGGGCATCCTCCACAAAAGCCGCGAGACTTTTGCCGACTTGATTCCCGGCCTGAAGAAGAACCTCCTTCGCCTTGCTGGAATGAAACCGCTCCTGAAAGGGCAGGGGTTCATACAGGCGCAAAGCCTCCAGTCGGCGACGGGATCTCTCTGCGTAGAGACGCCGCATCTCCTTCTTCTGCTGCTCTGTTACACCACCTTGGTATGCGACCTCAGGTATCTGAATCGCTTCCTGCGGTGGCTTCTTCTTCTTTGCCATGGGATTCCAAACGTCTAGGGGTCAGGAGGATCAGCTTGCGGGCTGTCTCCTCAATTTCCCGATCCAAGTCTTCGTCCGTGATCTCTTCTAGGCTCTTCTGGGCTGCTCCGGATTCACTCACCTTTACGTTGAGTCTGAGGATAGTGTCGAGCATCCTCTGACGAGTGGAAGATCCTAAAGAGGTTGACAGGAAATTGGCCATGAAGTGCTGTGCAAACCCTCCGGGGCCCCCAAACACTTCGATCAACCTCTGGAAGGTCTCCGCCATGTGGGGAATGTCACTGCCACCCTTGGTCAGGTTGCCCAGTAGGGTAATGCCCTCCTTCTCTAGGGCCATGATCCGGGCATCAATCAGTTCATTCTCCTTCTCCTTCTTGTCCTCAATACGGCACATCTTGCACACCTTCCGGTAGCCGTCCGGCTGGTGGCCGTCCTTGTGCCAATACTCTTCGCCCAGCGGGTATGTGACCCCGCAATTATTGCACTGCTTCTCGTTCATGCTGCTTCTTGTTAAATGGGATGAATTCATTGATAGGAAGATGCACCACCGGCTCCATGTCCTGCCAGTCGCCTCTGTCTTTTCTTCCGCCCCACCGCACCTCGATAAGTTCCCGCGCCTCAGGGAAGACAGGGAACCAGAGATCAGTATCAGTGAACCTCACGGCCAGATTGCACCGCAGGCTTGGGGCTGACTGCTGGAGGCTCAGTAGTGCCTCCCACTTACCCAAAGACAGGATCAGGGTCTTGTATTTCGTGGATTGGACGCCCCGGCATTTCAGCTCAGTAAACCCAACCACCTTGCCATTCTGAGTAACGGCGTAATCCACCCGGTAGGAGATGGGGAGCTTGTTCAGGATCTTCCCTGTCCAATGCTCAATGTCCCGGCGAAACCCATCTTCCCGGGTCCAAGATGCCTCGTCTTCGTATATCGGTCGTGCCATTGCTTTCCTCCATGTGGCTCATTCAATCCATTAAAAAACGCTGCCGGGTTCCCCGAAAGGAAGCCCGGCAGCGCACCCAAGATCCCGTGTTGCATGGCTGCGCAGCCGGGTGTCCGGTCTTAGTAAGGGACGTGCAGGTGAACTAAACCTGCGTTATTGTCACTTATCGCATCGACCGCAACGCCCATGATGTTGCCGATGTGAGCAGCCGTGGCAGCCATGAGATGGCCGTCAGTGCCTGCATCTGCAACAACCGGGGCACCCACAGCGATGCCACCTTCAGCATAAATTGGCACAACCCCGCCGATAATCAACCAAAAAAGGTCGTCATCTGCGACAGTGGTTGTCCCAAGCTCAGGATCACCAACACCAGCCCAGTCGCCTTCAGTAATGCTTGCACCTGCGCAAGCACCGGCAGCCACTCGTCCAGTAGAGGAATCCACATCAAAGCTAAGAGCTAGACCATAAGTAGCAGCAGCTACGGTTAAGGCCGAGCCTTTGGTGTTACGACAGCATACGGCCCGAAGCGATTGGCCACTGCGGCGGCTTTTGCCGCCACGGAGGGTGGGCGTGCGATCAACGTCGGGGAATTCAAAGACAGCACCACACCAATGGGTATTGGTCAGGTTGCCGTCGCTGTCAGTCCCCGAGAGCGTTTCGCCCAAGTCAAAAGGAGGATCAACGTACTTCATTTTCTTTTCCTTTCAAGAAAAGGGACTATGCAAGCGCTTGCAACTTGAAGAAGTTCCTCGGTGAGGAGAACTTCATGTTGGAGAGCGTGCTAACAACGGCATTGAACGACTGCGAGTGGATGTCGTACTCAGGACCTTCACTGCGGAGCAGGGAATCGTCCATCGACTTCAGCTCGATGTTGTCGTAGTTCAAACCATAACCAACGCCACTGGCAATAGCGGCTTCCCAGCTCACTTCCACACCGTCGAAGTTCAAGACGTTCTTGAAACCGAGGGCACGGAGATTGTGCTCACTGGAAATCTGAATGCGCTCATTGTCATCAAGCAGGTTCAACAGATCCGTGTAAAGGTCACGAGCCAACAGGATGTTGGTAATCTGACCATTCTTGGAAGTGTTTCGCTGCGAGTTGATGATCGCGTAACGCATCGCTTCGTCGCCCTGCTTCGCCCATGTGTCAGCAGAACCACCGAACTTGCTGGTCGTGTAGTTGACCACAAGCGGGAGCCAGAAATCAAATTCTGAATCCGCAATGCCGTCAGGCCACACCAAACCAGATTCCTCGTCACCACCGTAGTAGCCCGGCGTTGTCAGCAGGCCAGCGTAGGTAACGCTTTCCGGATAACCGACGTAATCAGCGGCATTGGCTGTACGACCGGAGTTTGCACCAGAGGTGTCAGTCGTATCGAACGTCTTGCTGATGGTGCCGAACAAGGACTCCAGCCCGTGCCACGATTGCTCGTTGCCACTGGCTGCGCCATTGACGTAATACTCACCGCCGAGGCCCTCAGTGATGCTCGTCTCAAGACGCTCGACAAAGTTGTCGAATACCTTGATGACGCCCTCTGGGCCACGGTTCGAGCGGAACTCACGGTAGTACATGGTGTCCGCGACTTGGTAGCCACGATACTCCAGATTCGCCGTCTTCCACAGATTCCGTCGTGAAAAGTTGCGTGCAGTTTCCCCAGTGTTACCCTCGATCTTGTGCAAACGATACTGCACGGGCCAATCGAAGCCTTCACCACTATTGTTGTAGTTCACTCGACCGGCAGCTTCGAGCAAGGCACCCATCTGGAAATTGCGGAGCATAGACTCCTCAACTTCTCGAATGTGCTTTGCAAGAGTAGTTGCACTGGTACGGGCAAATGCTACAGGATTAAAACCTTTGTAGGCCATTTCTGTACCCCTCTTCTAAGGACTAAAACAAACCGTCTTCCAACGCCTGCTGGCGTAACTTGTCACCCGCACTCAGCCGTGAGTTTTGGGTCGTCGGGGTCTCGGGTCGGGGTATACTTCCACCTGCGGAGGGCACATGCTCGGCTCCCCTCTGAAGGTGATCCATGTTTCGTTGCAGTGTCTGTTGTTGCGAACTGACCTGCTGCTGCTGCCCGTACATCCTCTGCGTTGCGATGTCTCCGGCGTACATCCTTGTAGCAAGCTGCCACAGTTGCTGGGGATCATGTATCCCCGACTCTCTCAAGTGGTTAATGTAATTTGTAACAGCTTGGCCTTCCTGTGATAACACCAAGTTGCCACTTACATCCTGTACATGCTGGCCTGACCGAGCGTCCTTCTGGTACACCCAGTCGGCATTCCGCTCGTGGATCTGCTGTACTGCCTGCTGTTTCGTCGCTTCCTGCTGATAGGACTGCTGCCACTTCATCACAGCCCCGTAGCGGTCGGCAAATAGCTTGTCAAATTCCTGCTCGATAATGCCCGGCAGGACCTCGTGGGGACGGCGGGTAATATCCTCTGTCCACTTCTCAATGTGGTTGACGTAATCCTCCGCCTGCTGGCGGACTGCGGGAGGAGTATTGGCTGACCAGTCCCAGTACAGTTCACCCTCGGGGGTCTGGAACTGCTGGCGGTATCGCTGGGCATCATCGTAGTTAAAGTCAGGGGCTCCCCACCAGTTCTCGTTCAGCTCGTCGGTGGTAGCCTGCTGCTGCTGCTGGGCCTGATCGTGCTGCCATTGCAGGTACTCTTGGTACTGCTGCTGCTGCTGCTGATTCTGCTGCTGGGACTCTTGGGCCTGACGCTGATAGTGGTCTGCCCACTGTGAGTTCTGGTCCTGTAGCTGGTGATAAGATTCCAGCAGACGATTGGCCGCCTCTGTATCGTCGCTGACGCCAGAGAAGCCAAGGGATTCAACTTGCTCAGAGAGGGTTGGTCCCGTGTAAACCGGATCGGGTTGCGGTACAAACTCTGGCTCTTCAGCAACTACGTCTGTGAGGTCGAGCGTCGGGGCTTCTGTGGGCTCTGTTGTGTCCTCGGGAATCGCTGTGTCCACAACGTCTTCCATAACGTCTTCTTGGGTGATATCAGATGACATAAAGTTTTCCTTACCTTGGGTTTAGGTATCTCTCAACGAGAATGTCCCCTATTGGTGTACATCCGTGCAAGGGTATTTCAGGGTTTTTTCTTGGCCTTCCGCCACCAGAATAGGACGTGCATCCAGAACTTGACCAGACCCACCTTCGCAAAGCCCCGTTTGAAGATGTGATTCTTGGCTGCAATAAGCTCCTCGCACGAGTTGGTCCGGACCATAACCCTGTCCCTCTGCCCAACCTTAATAAATCGGATCTTCAT